>SDBT01014072.1_pt1 | contig 12781 bp, 7 predicted proteins | sample 2277101 | NCBI WGS metagenome assembly SDBT01 (sample SAMN10404973, study PRJNA504765) | marine sediment metagenome | isolation source: marine sediment core GS10_PC15, 103 cmbsf | place: Arctic Ocean: Southern Knipovich Ridge | collected 2010 | reverse complement strand
CGCGGGGGGGGGGGGGAGAGAACGGGTGTACCCTCTGTCGTTCCCGCGCACGTGCCCATGTCATGGCCCAACCGGCCTTAAAAAGGACTGCGACTCCCGGCCCTCCCCTCCCCCCAATCCTCCTCCTCCGTGTCTCACGTCCGAGGGAAGAAGCGTCGCATGACCACGTCGGAAACGTCGCCGTTGGCGTCGTGCCGCATGTCGCTCGCGATGCGCGTGGCAATCAGGTCATTGGCTGCCACGAGGACGAGGACGCACTCGAGGGTGAGCACGAGGGAGAGAATGTCGAGGAGGTCCTGGAGGAAGAAGACAATCAAGACGGCCACCGGTATGACGACGATGAGCGCGAGCTGCGGCCGACTTGGGTGCAGTCGTCCGTAGCGACGGTAGTAGCCCAGGGTGGCCACATACACGAAGAGGGCCAAGACGAGCGAGGGATTTGGAAACTGGTAGAAAAGGTTGTTGATGGGTCCAGACCCCCCGTCGCAGTTGACCGCCGCGATTGACGGCCAGGCAAGCGTGACCGCCATGTGGTAGAAGAGAACAAAGGCCGCATTGGAAACGAACGCGGTCACAAACAGGTACACGTCGTAGTAGATGAGCGCGAGAGTCCACGATCCCACACTGACAATGAGCGCAAACATCAAGAACGGCGCCGTGACAGTGTGCGCCAGCGCGCCGTCATAGTGCAGGTGAAGACACCCAACCGGGTCCATACTGTCGGTGGAGATGGGGGAGGACGACACCCTCCCCGCGATCGTGACTATCATGAACACAACGGACAAAAGGTGCCAAGCACGTCAATCATGTATTGAGGGTGACACTCACATCGCTACACACCGATTCTCAATCGTCTGCCCCCAGGGCATCGCGCCACTCTTGATCGACTCTCTTGAGCATCTCGATGCCAGAACGCCGATCGTCCTTGTCCATGTCGTAGACGCGCAATAGCTGGTACCGCAGGCGCAGGCTACATTCATAAAGATTGATCTGCGAACGCCGGGTTGGAACGGCCTTTGGGCGAGAAACATGAACCATTTCCATCGCCCGTTTGATGCGCAACATGCGCATTTCATTGTGCTGGCGGAGTCGTTGACGTCCAAAGGTCGCTTCGCATGGCAACACCTCGCGCCACTTGTGCATCCCCACCATTTTCTTCAGGGCCAAGTATCGCTTCACCATGCTCTTTTCCGTGCGATACCTGTCCAGACTCGGCCAATAGTAGGGGTCTTGCGGAATGGGTGGGAGCTGCGAGGGCATTGGGTGTTGATGCTATGTGAAGCGGGGAAGTGACTATTCAGGAAGGGGATGGGGGGGGGGAGAGACACCCACACGCACGTGTGTCCCCCCCCAAAACGACACGAAATACTCACAGTTTCTCCCCCCGGAAAAGGAAGCGCCTCTCTCATCCCCCCCCATTCTCTCCCAAACCCCTCGAGCGTGAACATGGGCTTTATAATCCTTCTACTGGGTCCCTTCGAGATTGCCTCACTTGTCGGACGTGACAGGCGCCTCAGCGTGCTGGGTCCCTTCGAGTTTGGCTCGCTTGTCGGACGTGACAGGCGCCACATCACGCTTGCGCTTCTTGGTTTGTTTGGCCTTGCTGCTGCGATCCATGGCGGCGTGAATGAGCGGTATGTACGCGACCGGCATAACGAAGTAAGGCGCCACGGTCGTCTTTCCGGATAATGTCAGCATGCGCATCTGAACGGGGTCACTTGGCGGCGTATTGGCGGCGCTCTTGGCGTACGCACGCATCGCGGCCCCAACAAAATCGGCACACGAGATTGGCGCAACGGCGAATGTCGCTTTTACCGCTCCGGGCGCATCCTTCTCTGGGAGGAATTCGATCTCTACTTTCTTTTTTTGGGCAACGGTTGCCATGGTTCTAGAGCAAAAAATGAACCAAGGTCCTTCTTTCTCCATCGCATGCTGCCGATTACCCCCCCCCGATTCCTGGAAAATTGGATGGTGAAGGTGTCCATTTCTCGCCCCCCCCCAGAATGCCACGACACCGTTTACTGGACCCATGACGGTCTTGCGTGTCCCATTTTCTTCTACGCGGACACGATAGATCGCCCCATGGGTCTTGGCGATAAGAAGCACGTGTTCGCAGCATGGTTTGCCGACGATGTGGCCCCCACGGCCTTCTTCCACACCCTCCCGGACAATTTCGTGGCCTCCCTCGTGCTGCGTGACATGAGCGCACTGCTCCATGGGGCGTTCCAGAGCAAGGCAAGCACCACCGGTACCACGCTCGCCGAGCGGGCGGGTATTGACATTTCTGGATTCGCACAGAGTCCGGTGACACCACGTTCTGGGCTCTCCCTCGTGGCGCGACTCGAGACCTCGGACGGCTGCACGAGTCGCCAACGCCAGGAGCACCCGTCCAGCCTGCCGGATCCCGATGCCCTGGTGGCCAATCTCACCGACTACAGGGCGTACGTGTGTGCGTTGACTGACGACGCCCATCTCGTGCTCTCCAAGGACGACTCGCGCTTTACGCCGAGCATCCGCAGCCTCATACATGCCAAACGCTCCCTCAACAAGGCACCGCTGGACGACGGCGAGATGACGCGCGAGCGCTACGTTGTGCTGGGCGACCACTGCTTGCCGGGTGTGTCGCCACTGGACAACAAGCCGCTGCCAACGTTTAACGAGCTCCGCCAACGCGCCTACGCCATGTCGTGCTTCCGACGGGCCGTCAGCAGCTACGTCCCCTGGCACATGGTGCAAACCATCGTGGGTGCCCACCGGTGTCCACACTGCACGCACTTCCGGAGTACCTGGGGCGCGACGGCCCAGCGCCACCTGAATGTCGTGCAGGTCACCGCCAATCTGACGACGCGTGCGGTGCGCCTGGAACGCGAGGCAGACCGCGCGGCCCTACCAGCCGGGCGTACCTATATGATCGCTAAGGCCGACGCTGCACGCCAAGAGGTCAGGGAACGCCTGGTGGCGCTTGACACGGACAAGCCAGAGGACGAGCCCGAGTGCACGTGCTCCCACCAAATAATGGCTAACACCAGTGGGACCCACCGACATGTGGTCATCGATCACGCAGATCCCGCCTTTGACTTGCTCACGTACGCGGCCCACAGCGTGGAGCAGGTTCCTGCAAAGGTCTACCGTCGTCGTCCATTGTGTGTGGCCGACATATCGCTGGCTACGCGTCGTGTGCGGTTCACGGGCGCACCGGCCATTGGCGAGTCTGATCTCAAGATGGTCCAGCACATCCTGCAGTACTCGTCCCCCGGCGACGACGTGCTCGTCTGCAACATTGACTCCGACGTGCTCTTCATCCTCCTCTTGAACATGCGACTTCTGGGCACGCGCCGCGTCTTCATCGACGTGGGCTTACCGACCATGTCCAAGGATCGCATCTATCGCCGATTTGTGTGCATCAACACGCTCTATGCGGGGTTTGTCGCACACGCCAATCGCTACTGGTCCATGCCCATTGAATGGAACGCCGACGTGGCAGTGGCTGTGTTTTCAGCAGCAGCAGTCCTCTGTGGCAGCGACTACACGAGCAGCATCCGTCGTGGCATCGGGCCAGCAAAGATCATCAATGTCATTAGCAACGCCAACTTTATGCGTACGCTCATCGCCGCCCACCCGCCCTTTCTGGTGGCCGGCGATGACGATGGGCCCGTCCGGTGCTTCGTGGCCCAGCCCGGCTTCGTGGAGCGCTTCTCCCTTGCGGTGATCTGCAACAGCTTTTCGGTGAAGATCCGCGGCCACCTTCTTGCCACACAGAGTAGCGTCGAGCGCGAGTCGTGGGTGTGTGTCGCAAAGGTGCTAAGCGCCTTCGGTAAAACGCTGCCGCTGCTCGCCGACATCTTGGCCAAGTGGCAACGCATCTCGTGGACCCTCACCTACATGGCTAGCGCGTCGAGTGGCCGGGGGGTCTTCCCGTCTCCCCTCGCTGCGTTCGATGACGGCGCCGACGCCGACGCCGACGCCGCCACTTCTGTATGGGGATGGACAACGAACGCAGCGGGCGCCGAAGTGCCCACCTCCCGCGTCCACGCCGATACCATGCTCGTTTCGATGTTCGCCATGACGGAGTGGGAGGTGCGCGGAACGCTTGGCTGGCGGATGTTTGAGCAGGAAGCGTGAGCTCCTCCTCCCCCCCCCCTCCCCACCATCTAAAGCAAGAAAAATATAGAACCCCAAACGCCCCCCCGTTCCACTGCCCACAGCACAATTCATTATTGGGAGGACGCATAGTCCGCGTCAAAAAAAATCTAAATCTTCCCACTCGAGCATGCCAAGTTCATGTTCAAACAGGGGGCTCGCTTCCGGCGAGGTCGCAACGGGAGGCATGCCAGTCATCGGTTCGATGGACGGCATTGCGAGAAAGTCGGGCTCGTAGTCCTCCAACCCCACTCCCCCCATCCAATCCTCAAAGCGCTCGTCAACATCGAGACGCGGTGCGATGTCGCCCTCTGGCGTCCGAGGCGTTAGCGACAATAATGGAGGAGTATCCACACGCTGTTGTTTCCTGTCAGGACTCTGTGATTCCTCTTCAGCCGGGTGCTCCCGCTTCCCTGAGAGATCGCCCAATACTCTGTCTAGCAACGACCTTGGCATGTCCACGTCCTCGCCGATGCGTTCGCGGGTCAGCGGATATATGAGTACGTCGGGTACGTTCTGCGGTGGCGGGCCCGCGCCCGCAAAGACCGGCCACCCAAAGTGCTCGAGAATATCGTGCACGTGCACGGGGTTGGCACTCGCGGGAAGAACCGCCGTGACGGGGTCAATGACGTTCGTCAGCACGGACCACAGAAAGTGACGGATCTCACCCACGCCACTGCCCAGATCCTCCGTGTAGGCGGCGCGCGCGCCCCAGTAATCCTCCGAATCCACGTCCAACTCAAACGGGAACCAATCATAAGCCGGGATACCTGCCGGGGTGACGCCAGTTTGCGTGTAGACCCATGGCGAGCCACTGCGGGAGGCTAAACCTACGCGCACCTCGGGCATCGCAGTCATGTACTCGTCCTGAATGTCAATCATGGGCCCGTATTCTTCATTGTAGAAGCGGCTGGGTCCGTAGCGCATGTCGCTGTGCATGGCGGTGGCGAGCGCAAACAGGTCGCAGCTCAGCAGATCCATGGCGGTGGGAAAGCGACGGTTGGATAACGTGAGCGTCGCCAGGTAGAGCTCTGCAATGTCTTGCCCCAGCGAGAAGGAGTTGTCGGTGCCGGTCGCGACACTCAGATAATACGCGTCAAAGAGCGGCACGATCGAGATGGTCTGAGTGAGCATGGCACGGCGGAGCGTCAGGACTGCGGCTTCAGAGAGGCGCTTGACCCTGAGATTGGCAGTCCAGTTGCCGGAGCGTTGCAACGCGCCGTAGGCGAGATCGCTGAGTAGGTGGGCCTGCCCGCGCCCGATGGCTCCAAACCAGCGGTGCTTGCCTTGCTTGGGCGCGCTGGACCAGTCAGGGACCGGCCCAAGCCAGGCCTCAATGGGCATGCTGTATGCGAGCGATCCCTCGGCGGTTTGCGTGTAGCCCAGTGCATGGTACATATCGGGATGCAGTGTGCCCGCATAGGCATCGAGGGGACGCTGCAGAAGTTTGTCTTCCTCCTCAAGGTCCGGCCAGTGCGCGTTCGACATGGTGAGGTGCAGCGCTGAGTCGGTGGGCACGCCAAAGTCAAAGGAAGACATGCCCCCTCTGACGACCGGCTGGAAGAAGTTCTTAGTCGTGAAGGTATACGGAGCCGCCTCGCCGCTCCGAAAGCCAAAGGCCGATTTGGTGGTAAGTCGGGTGACTGCGCCCGAAAGGTGGACGGGGCGCACTATCACATCGAGGCTCCTAGCCAGGGCAATCGCGGGGTGATTTCGGATGTACCCGTACCCGGGCGGATACACCATTGGGTTGGATTCCGACTCAACCCCGCGGCGCGCCACCAAACAGCGCCAAAGGCGCCGTAGGGTCGCAATAAAGGTCACGGCCTGTACGACGCGGGCAGGGCCCGGCTCGCGGAAGACGGGGACAATCTGTTTCGTGCCTCCAACCTGGCCCATTGCCTTGACCGAGTGCACCACGGCCAAACGACGTGCCGGAACTGCCGCCCCCTCCACATAATAGAGGGTATTTGGCGCGCGCGGATCCAGTCGCAACGACACAATACGATTGGTACGGTCGAAAAGCGGGAGGAACCCACGCGTTAGCTGACGCAGTTCGGCCACCCGTTCGTCCCCACCGTAGCACTGCACCAAGGGCACGCGCTCACGGTGCATGTAGTCGACCGTACCAAGTCGTCGCCACTGCGCCACCGCATCCACGTAGGCACTTTGGCCGCCACCGGCATTTAGGCGTCTGAGGGCGCGTGTAGCGCTGGCGTCGAAGGATCCCACCACGGCAGTTCGGCGCTCCGACCATCCGTCAGTCAGTGCGTCGTAGATGGCATCATCATCCACCCCCGACGGCGGCGAAATTTCTCCGTCCGGTGTCGTGCATAGTGCATGGGCGTACATGTTCAGTGCGACGTGATAGTTATGCTGATTTGCGACCTGTTCCATGTACGCACCCCAGACGAGCACGAGTTTGGCGGCCCTGTAGTTTGCATACACCGCGTCAACCGACGATGGAAACGCAAAATGGAATTCGTACACGGCCCGATCATCGGACAGCACGGTGACTGCGAGTCGGTCGAATCGCACGACGGCCTCGCCCGGCGCTGGGCGCACATAGGGTGTCTGGTCGGCGCCACGCACGGCATCGGCCGCCGTATCAAAGAGATGTTTGAGGAGCGTAAAATGCCGATCGATCAGACCGCGCTGCGCGGGGAGCGTGGCTCCCGCGTAGCGACGGGCCGTGATCGCCAGGGTTTTCAAAAACACCCGGGTACCCTCGCGGTCCACCGAGAATTGGCGATAGGTTGGCGCACCATAGAACAGGCGCGTGCCCACATTGCGGCGCAGCGAGTTGTCCGCACCTTCAGTGTCCAGCACACGCACAAACCACGCCACAATATGCATGGCACGCAAAAATAGGCGCCGCAGCGCGTGTTGATCCGTGCGCGGCGCATACATTGCCCAGCGTTCGTCTGAAGAGAGCACTATGGCAGCGGCTTCATGCCACCGACTCTCGTCGTGTGCATACACACGGATGTGTGCCACGGGCACGCCGAAAGATACCAGGGTAGCCACGCGTGCGCTGACCAGTGCGGGAGATATTCGCTTCGCCGTGTTCACCTCGGTGCTCACCACACCTCGGTCGATACGCAATCCGAGCATCCTCAGGCGATGTGTGGGTATCCGCGACTCTATTGCATCGTGCGCGCTTGCGATAAGGTCGCCCATGGAGATGCGCAACCAGTTCACGATTTCTCCGGCCACCCGTTCGCGGTGAAACATCCACGGGCCCGTGGTATAAAGCATGTAGGGTGCCACGTAGAGCGATCGGGGAACGATCACCAGACGAAGATCCATGAATACGTCGCCACTGCCTATGGTCACCCAGACCGTGGGATCAAAGCGGTGGGAGATGGAAACCGCGCGTTCATACATGTGGCGCGAGAAGGCCCGACCATCGACCTGGCCCGTCACCACGACATGGGAAACGTCGAGCGCGTGCAGCAGGTACTCCATCGGAAAGCCGCTGTCCGAGAACATGAACTCTGGCGTCAGCCGGGTACTGAGGGCGCGTTCGGCCTTCCCAAAGAGCGTATTGATTGGGGGGGGTCGATCCCCGGGGGTGCGGAGGCGCGCACGGAAGTCGCGTGGATCGGTTTCCACGTCCAAGGCGACATGTTCAGGGGCGCCTGTGCCGGGGGCGTCCAGCAGTGCGTTCCAGAAGGTTGGTGTCCGGGGTGGACCCCCGGGCATCTCAAACCCCTCCATTTCGCCGAGTATGTCACCCACCTCGATTCCGGACTCGTCGCCATCGTCCGCATGTCCTCCGATGGCGTGCTCCGCATTCTGTGCCTGGCGTATGGCCTCCAGATAGCCCAGTGGTTTGGACTCTTCGTCCCCATCAATCTCCTCGGTCCAAAAGGAGTCCTCGGGGTCAATGTCCATGGGCCCCCAGAAAACTGTATGATCTCCGACCCCGCAGACACGACTCGGGGGGGATACACTACACGTTCTATGTTAATTCATGTCTCGTGTGGACAAAACTCACACACGTCGCTTCCGCTGCCGCCGCTGCGGTTGGGTCGGTGGCGTAAAGTAGTGTGCCCGTGTTTGCAACATGCGCGTCCACACCAGCGAGCAGAAGCAGAACATTGCAAGTGTCAGTGGGAAGCACGTAACGATAATGAGGAGACCCTTGATTGACATGTGAGGCGAGGGAGGTGAATCCAACAGTGCTTGATCCCATTGCGGTGGCGGTGGTGGCATGGGAGGTGGTGCAGGTATGTGTGGGTGTGGGTGTGGGGGGGGGGGGAAGAAGTGGGAAGACGACGTGCCCTTCCGTCGGGCAAAAAATCAAGGTGATTGGGCGAGGTGTGGCGGACGAGCACCGCGGCTAACTATGCGTCATGCCGAGGTAATCGCGAGATATGGCCACACGCTGAGCGGGACTCATACCGACAAGGGTGCCAAGCTGCCCGAGCATGGCCATGTTGGTCAGCAGCGGGTGACGCCAGGTGATGGAAAGCGGATGTGCCGCCGACGTGATGGCGTCTAGCATGTCCTGGGCCATTGTGATGCTCGCGTATGACTGTGTGACGCTGGCTAGCCAGTCAGTCATATCGTCGACTGTCGCGGGCACCGGTGGTTCATGGAAATCCAAAGGGTCCTCCTCCTCGGGATCGTTGGAAGCGGCGACGGGATCTTCGGACGTCCCGGGATCCTGCTCGCGGGGATCCGGAGGTGCCGCCTTGAGCGCGGTCACGTCGGCACGCGCTGCAGCAATCTTGGTTTCGAGCGTGCTGCGTATGGCCGTGAGCTCGGCGAGGCGTGCACCATAGCCCTGGTAGGCCTCGCCAACCACGCGCGTCAGATTGCCCACATTCTTGGCGTCAAAGACGGCGCGCAGAAAGTCGGTGAGAATCTCGCGCAGCCGGCGTGCTTTCTCGCGCAGGCTCGCGTTCTGCTCGTCGTAGCTTACCTTGAAACGCGCAGAGGCGGCGGTACCGGCGAGCTCGTTGACCTGGAGCCCATACTCCACGGCCACGGCTTCGACGTATTTGAGTGCCTTCTGGTCCATGTCGGCGACGCTGTGAGCTGTGACGACCGCGGTATTGTGGCGACGCCCAAGCAGCTTGTGCTCCCGAAAGACGCGGAGGCCAACCTTGCCCATCGTTGAGGATGCCTTCGACGGGTCGATGCCACTGGCGGCCAAGATGTTCTGGTAGTTTGCGTGAATATCCATCACCAGGTCGTTGTAGCCCGGGGGATACCCCTGCGTACCAGTGCCGGGTAGAATCTGCTTGGTCACCGACACGTCGTCCATGACGCCGATGTGATTATCGAGGCTGCGCTGGTTTTTCCCCGCCGGTGCCTCCTCCGAGACGACCACTGGGCTGTAGCCGAGCTCGATGCCCCGCTCTTCATGGCACTCCAGACGCTTCAAGCGTTCGTGGCGGGGTCGCAGGCGTCCGAGGGCGCACACGGGCATGCCGGTGTCTCGCCGCGGCGCCTCAACGGTATAGACGAACCACAGTGGACGATTGGCGTCGGCTGCCTTGGCGGCTCCATCGTCGTCGGGGGTGTCCGCCGTGCTCCCTCCGGCACGCTTGCGGTCCACGTACACCACCTTGCGCTGAAAGTCGACCGGATCGCGGTATAACTTGTACTCGCCCTCGCCGACCGCCGGCACCACAAAGTCAAAGTCGGTGGCGGCGACCGAGGGGATCGCCGCTGCCGCACTGCCACCCCCCTGTTCACCCTCCTCGGGGCCCACGTCGTTGCCCACGACGGCACGCGCGCCCACGGTGGATTGAATGCGGGCCGCGTCGAGAGAGGAAAGGCCGAGGCGGTCGGAGACTACCTCGGTGTCCGGCGCGCGTGGCGACACCATAAAGGGCACAAACCCGGCGGCCTCGATCCACTGCACGGCGCGCTCCATGGAGCGGCACAGTTGCTTGGCCATCCCCGGCGTGAAGCCTGGAAAGTCGATGAACTGCCCAATCTTGATGTCGATGCCGCCGTTGAGGGCGATTTCCATCCGCTTGCGCGACGCCGCCATCACGTAGACACACGCACTGCCAAACTCGTGATTGGACCTGATCGCACCCACGTCGACATCCACCACATCGTCCATGCGCGGGGGAGCCGTTTCCGTAGTGCGTGTTCGCTTCATGATGGACTGCGTGCGATCCGCGACACACTCTCCCACGATCTATCGTGCCGTGGATCGTATTAAAAAGATGGCCAGTGTCGTCGTTACCCTTTTTGGCGAGACGTTCACTACCACATGGTCCCCCCCCACACCCTGCCCCAGGACCCTCCCAATCCCCCCCCATGCTTACCTCTCAATGGTCAATGGCGGTGCTGGTGCTGGCGGCACTGCTCGTCTGCACGTCACGCGCGTCGGGGTGTCCCGTACCCAACGCGGCGCGCTGCCAGGCCACGGTCGGACGCGGGGCAACGGAAATCCTGTCGTACGTCACGCTGGACCGCGAAGAGGCCAAGTGTGTCGTCATGCAGCACGACCAATGCTGTCCCGTCTCTCGCGTGGAAGCCACTCTCGCCGTGCCACACGTCTATCAGCCGTGGCTCTGTCCCCCCGAGTTGCTCATCTCGCGCAAACGCAACCACCGCCTGCGTCTCAACTACGCCGAGGACGAACAACAGGAGACCTTCCACACCATGCAGAGCACCAACGCCATTGCGTGGCATCTCGATCGCCTCGATGGGCGCGCCCTACCGCTCGACGGCCACTACGACCCACTCCCGCTGGCTGGGCACACCACCGTGCACGTCTACGTGGTGGACACGGGTCTGGTCCCGGAGCACGCCGCATTCAATGGGGTCACCACGACCCTCAGCTATCCAGCGGGCACCGCGGCACGCGACTGCAACGGCCACGGCACCCACGTGAGCTCGCTCATTGCCTCGAGCACGGTGGGTGTGGTGCACGAATCCGGGGGGCGTGTGGCGCTGCATGCGGTGCGTGTCCTGGACTGCAGTGGCAGCGGAACAACCAGCGACGTTATTGCGGGCCTGGCCTGGATTGCCAACAACGTCCAACACCCCGCCGTGATCAACCTGTCGATTGGTGGCCCAACGAGTGCCATCCTCAACCAATTCCTCGACGCCATGTCACGCGACCTCGGTGTGCTCATCGTGGCCGCAGCGGGCAACGGAAACACAGACGCTTGCGAGCGTTCACCATCGAGCGCACAATCGGTCATCGCCGTTGCCGCCACGACCTCGAGCGACACGCGGTCCTCCTTTTCAAACGTGGGCCCGTGCGTCAGCATCTTTGCGCCAGGGAGCAACATTCGCGGTGCCAATTTTGCGTCCCTCACTGCCTACACGGGCAAGAGCGGCACGAGCATGTCCTCGCCCCTGGTGGTGGGTGCCGTGGCACGCCTCATCACCTCCACGTCGGCCCAGGCATGGCAGCATGTCCTCTCCCTGGCCACGCCCAATCGCGTCCAAGGGGCCGGCGCCAATACGCCCAACCTCCTCTTGTTTATCGGCACCACTGCTACCTCACCACCCCCACCTCCCCCTCTCACACCTCCACCACCACCATCCCAGTTCCAGTCGCCCCCACCACCACGCACGTTTCCTCCTCCGCTGCCGCCTCCGCCACCTCTATCATCGCAGAGTCCACAGGGCGCACCCTCGTGGTGTCTGGCTCTCGTAGTGGCCATCATTGTGTATCTCCTATAAAAACGATGAGTTGACCGCCCCGCGATGCTGTTGCGTTTAAGGAAAAGGTGCCAATCGGGGGGGGGGGGAGAGAACAGTTCATTGTTGCTCTCTTTATATATAAAATACACCGTCCGTCAGGAAAGCACAGTTGCGAGTAGTGCTACAGGTTCCACCGTCCGTGTACTGCCCTTTCCGGCGGCCCCGCCACATTCCTTGCACTGCCTTCCTTTCCAGTGCCCATGCTTGCAGTAGCCTGTCCCACTGCAGTCCTTGCACGCGTGCTTGAAGAGTCCGTGGTCGCAGAGGCCCGTCCCACATTCCTTACACCATCCTTTCCGGCGCCCGTGGTCACAGTGCCCCGTCCCACAGGCCTTGCACATGTGCTTGAAGCACCCATGATCACAGAGGCCCGTTTCACAGTCCCTGCACCTATACTTGGAGCGCCCGTGCTTACAGTGGCCTGTCCCACAGTCCTTGCACTGCCCTTTTTGGCGTCCATGCTTACAGTGGCCCGTCCCACAGTCCTTGCACTGCCCTTTCTGGCGTCCATGGTCGCAGAGGCCCGTCCCACAGTCCTTGCACTGCCTTTTTCGGCGACCGTGTTTACAGTGCCCCGTCCCACAGGCCTTGCACATGTACTTGAGGTGCCCATGCTTGCAGTAGCCCGTCCCACAGGCCTTGCACCTATACTTGGAACGCCCGTGCGTGCACATTTTCAGGCGTTGGGACGAGCGGGTGCGTGACGACACGGGGCGGGTGTGCACGCCCTCCTTGAATTTTAGACGCAGCCTGGGTCGATTGCATGCCATTGTGGCGATACTCCAATGCGTTCGGAGGTGGGGCGGAGTGGATGAATGAAGGGCAATGGCGTGGGGTTCAGCCATCGCGAGGGGATTATCGCCATTTTCGCGTCGCTCTAACACGCGCCCCCAGTGTGGTGTCCGCCAGAAAATGGTGGAGGATCTCCCGAAAATGTAGTGGCGCCCAGCGGTCG
>SDBT01014071.1_pt1 | contig 12782 bp, 18 predicted proteins | sample 2277101 | NCBI WGS metagenome assembly SDBT01 (sample SAMN10404973, study PRJNA504765) | marine sediment metagenome | isolation source: marine sediment core GS10_PC15, 103 cmbsf | place: Arctic Ocean: Southern Knipovich Ridge | collected 2010 | reverse complement strand
GATTTCGGCGCTACGACTGCGCGATCACGATTGTACTCCTGGCGTGCTTGGGTCCAGTTCGATACTGCCCCCGTTCTTGGAGAGACGGTCGGTATCTACCTGAAGACATCTAACGGCACGACCTGGGATAATGACGACGCTGAAGGTGATGCTGATGTGAGTGCCGCCGATAAGCTCAAGAACCTGCACTTTATTGGCGCCATCGTCGTTGATCACGGATACCCAATAGCGCCCGTTGGCCGGATCGGTGTGCAGGTTAGGATACTTCTTGATCAGGACGCCGTCGACGAAGACCGTCAACGCAAACTCGCCGGCCGGAACCTCTTCACCGTCTTGAATCAAGATCGAGATCGCCTTCGTGTCGCCCGTGTCGAGCACGTTTTCGAGCACGAGGTAGTAGCGGAGAGGATCGGTCGCGGAAGCCGCCGCAAGATCGGAGATCATGGTCTGGTCAGCTTCGACCGTAACAATTCCGGTGTTCGTATTGCCGACGATCTTGAAGCGGGTGTTCGGGAGATCGTGAAACTCGAGGAAGCCACCCTTCAACTCGTCGGTGGTGAAGGTGGACAACCCGGTGTCGAAGGTGATCTCGGTCAATACATCGGCGAGCGTTGCCGCGGCCGTAAAGTTTTTGCGCTTGCCGCCCCAGCGCCCACCGTTCTTAGCCTCGACCGTGCCCATCGGCACGGGAAGCGCTGTGTTGCGAGCGAGCAAGGTCAAGCTTGCCTTGAGCTCGTTCCCGTCGGTGACGCGTACCAGGTGAACGGCGCCCGCGCCGGCTGCATTGTCGAAGTAATGCTCGATATTTATCGGGAGGGACCCATCGTCGAAGGGGTTATTGGAGCCGACGATCTTGCGGGCCTGCGTCTTGCTGAAAGTCTGAATGAGCTCACCGACCGGACCTTTTTCGAGCAAGCCAGCGTAGGCGACCATTCCCAGAGCTCCAGCTTCGATCGACTTTGCGCCTTCGAGCTCGATTACTGCAACGCCTGCACCGCGTGTTGGTCCGAATCGTCTGACTGCCATCCCGGCCTCCTATCGGAGCAGGAAAAGTCACTCCGAAATAATGAAGTCCTCGGTACCCGTTGCCAGGAACCGTTTAACCGCTGAACTGTCTTCGGAATCTCTAACGAAGAGCACAACATCGCGCACCCTAAACAGTGCCCGACCTGTGTGCATGTCGGCACTCCCGGGGGGAGTCCGCATGTCGTATTCATCAATCAACCACAGACTGAACTCTTCGTCAAGTCCAGGGGATCGAATCGAGCCTTTGTTCTCAAAATAGCGATGTATCTCATCGGCCAACCTTTTTTGGTCTACTCCTTTGTCGGTCAAGCCGTGCAAAACCACCTCGATATCGCCTTGGAGGGGCCCGCGGACTTTCACTGCTGTAAAGTCACCCTTGTTCACGACGCTATCGAATGGTCCGATGGCCGACATATCAACAAGATTCACGTCGTCGCAGACCACAGCCGGTACCTTGGCGATCTCGCTGAAATCCTGGCTCGTCGTAACAGCTACTTCGGGCTCGTAGATGATTCGAATAAGTGCTTTCTCGTTACTTGGGATCGCCGAACTCAGCGTGATTACTTTGGTTCCCGAGTCAAAGGACAAAAACAAGTCAGTCAGCTTTTTCGGGTCCGTCGTGAAATTGTAGACCGAATCGATATCTACAATGTTGTACGGGGTATCCAAGGGAACAGCATCGAGGTCGATCGTTGTTCCGCCTGGAGCGTCAATCACATAATCAGTGATCGGGCGAATATTCGCGCGCAAATCTCTCACGATCATTCGATACACGTACTCTTCCATGAACTCGATATCGGAAGCCCACAGTACTTTTATTTTTCGCAGCTTCGGAGAAAACGCCGCATCGGTAGTCGTCAGATTGATTACGATCTGGAGCTGTTGACTTGCTACGGGGAAAGTCGAAATGTTCGCCGCTACCTCTTCTTCCGTATTAAAGTCGACAACATTTACTTCCCAAGTAGACCCGTTGAAAAAGAACTCGTTGGTACCGTCCGACAAACGGTAACCGGCTCCAGTGAGCTCTACCAAGATTGACTTTCCTGCAGGCGTCGAGCCGCCTTCGGTTACATGCTGGATCACTGCTTCAAAACCGAGCCACTGCTTTACCGTGTTGGGATTTGTGACCCATGTCTTTGCGATTACTGGAGAGCCTGGAGAAGGGTCAAACGGAGGGCCCTCTAGCACAAGGTGGTGATTTTCCGGGTCGAGGCGTATGCCAGGATTCAACGTTATTCGATCGCGTTCTCCCGAGTTGAAATCGAAAGTTTTGATCAGCCGTTTTATCCGTCTCACTTGCCAGCCTGCTCTTTCATCGCAGTAGCTAACGCCCTATTCCAGTTATTACGCACTCTTTGTTTCAGCTTTTCTTCTTCAAAACCAGCTTCAATAAACGGTCTTGGTGGAATTATGATAGCCACCGTGGAATCTTTGAGAGGAAGCCATCCCCCCGGCTTGCGCCTCCAGAGCTCGGCCGCGGCACCGTCCAATTCGCTCGGGTCCATGTTCCCAATGCTTACCCAGTGCAGCACCCGAAACATTAAACGCATCTTGGGCGTGACAGGGATTGCCTGACCATTGTGCAACGATAGGGCGATATTGTAAAAGCTGTCGGTCTGCAGCACTCCGACAAAGACGGAAGTGTCGTTTTCGATTTTGGACGTGATGGCTTGGAACAATGAAGTCCCCTTATCCACCAAAGGCTTCCCACTCTTTTTGATCTCTTTGGTCAACGTAGCATTTGCTTCGAATCCTCCTGCACGAATCTGGCGCCGGATCGCAGCCTGTGCTTCTAGGCCATTACGGTCGGTAGCTTTTCGCAGATGCTTCCGCGCAATCCGTCGAAACCTCGAAGAATCGAGAGCGCGGCCAAAGCGCTTCCAGTCTTTTTCGACGGGCACGTATCTGAGAGACGAGCGCGCCACAACTAACCCCTTGTCTGTTTGCTGGGTTGTCGATCGTTGAAAAAGGCTTTGATCCCGGCATGCCCCCCATGATCGGGATAGTGAATCACCGGGCGAAGTCGCGTAATATAGACATCAGTATCACGCGTTCCGATTCTCGAGAATCGGTCTTCGAGTTGCAGAACAATTGATTTTGCATCGAGATCCACTTTCAAGAAAAGCAAGTAACCTGATGCACTTTCCACAGTTCCAACACGGGTGTTCTCTTCAGAAAACTGGCTGCTCCATTTTACCTGAGCTTGCAAATCTACTTTGACCGGACGCGACGCTTGTTGAATTGGCTCGCGGGAATCCTCGTCATAGATAGTCGTGCCCTTGTTGATTTGTTCCAGCACTATCGGCACAGGATGCAAAAGACGAACTACGGGCATTGCTAGAAGGTACTCCAGTGTGCTGGAGTTGCCAGCCCAATAGGAGCTCTATACAATCGAATGATATCGAGAATCTCTTGATCATCCGTGATTCCCGTCAAACCCGGCCGGCGCGGTGAGATGGTTCCGCCGGATTGCCCGTACCTTTGTCGATGATCGTCGGTCTCTTCTTCGATCAAAGGCCCTATGATTGGAGGTGCGGGCGGTACCGCTGGAGGTCCTGCAGCAGGATCTGTGAACAGCGGGTTTTGCAATTTTGAGATCGTCAATTTGCACAACGCTCGAGTAATCAGCTTGGGGGTTGTGCCGTCGGCCTCTAAGAAACCAAAGCTCCCAATAATCTCTTGGTTCTGCCGACCTTTTCGAAACTTCAAGCGATCGAACGGATGAGGCGATACAAAGATATCCCTAATATCATCAGACCGAATCAGCTTGATCCGCGGATTGCGTCGATCATCAGGGTAGAGCCTTTGGTTGTAGACTCGGTAGAGTGTCCTATCGAGAACGTTTGGATCATTGTTCAATTTCAACGAATCGACAACGATAATAGGAACTCCGAAATGCAGTGTGTCCGAATCGGTGCCGTCTACCTCTAGTACGAGCTGCTTAGGAATGAACCATTGTTTGCATGCGCGATCAATGAACTCTTGGCAAACAGCAATCGTATCGAGTACCTTTTGGTCGCTCGCCATTGCTACAGTGATGCCTTCGGCGCGGATATCCGCGAGCGAACAGTACGTATCCACACTCGAACCGGCCGATTCGCTCAATACCTCGAACTCTTCGCATCCCAGCTGGAAAGCTGAACTCGCGAAAGTCTTCCAGCGCCATTCAACCCGGTGAGTTCCCAGCGGCTCTGCAAGTCCAGGAGTCCAACCAACTCCACCGCCGTTGTCGTAGGCGAAGTAGCTGCCGACATTGAAGTTTCCGGCGCCTGTGGTCACATTTTCAAACGTGCCGGCCGTCGCTGGAAAGACCTGTGTGCCTGGTAGCCCTCCCGTAATGTCGAGAATGCGGAAGCCCATCTCGGAGACATTGGTCAAGACTCCGTTGACCGTGATGAAAAAGTTGATCCGGTCGCTTGTGTTCTCTTGGCCTCGCGCAATCGCTACCATCGTTAACCCCTACAGCACTCCGTGCCAAAATCCCTTGTTCACTTCGCACTTGGTGACGCTCTTGAGTAGCGGTGTTTTCGGAACAAAAGTCACTCGGCGAACAACCTCAACCGGGTCCCCCAGCTTCAACACTCCCACGTTGTCTCTATTGTAGCCGACCGCGAAGAACTTGCGTTCATGAGATGGTGTCTTGCTCTTTTGAAACGTCGACACTTCGGCCACTACGGTATCGGAAAATGTGTCACTAATCCAAACGTGGGCGCTATCATCCCCCTTATTGATCCTGTCAAGATTGAGCTTTTTGGATAGATGCCCTCGCACCATGTCTCCGAGCTCGCGTGTGAAGTTGTTCACCGATTGGCCGGGCTGCAATGGCAGCTCATTCTTTTGGACATGCACTTCGATTGTCTTTTCCATATTAATCTCCCCTAGCCGCATTCGCCAGGTGCAAAAGGTGAACCAACTCCAGGGTCGACTACAATTACTGCTCCGACCAGATCACGGTAGAAGGCTTGCAGAATGTCGCCGACTCTCGGAGCCGTCGTCAACGTGACTTCGTTCGTTCCCGTCTCGCTGTAGCCGAACTTATCGTCATTCGGCCGCATAGTCACGCCGTTGAAAATGAACCGTAACGAGCCCGTCTCAAATTCGTCGGGCGTGTTGAAGACCTTGTTCGTGCCGTTGGGATCCGGCGTCAACGTCTTGATTCGTGACTCGCGAACCTCTGTCATGTTCGACCCCCTGGTAGCAGTCTAACAGACTGGGGCCAACCCAGGCGTCCAAGCGGAATGTGTATCACAAGTGGCACGACTGGGATCACTGCCGGGATCAATTGCCAGAAATTGGCGCCGAAGAGCGCGGCGAAGTAGACCATCGAGCTCACGAGCCGCCACCATTTGTAATCGACCTTCGGAGCTGGCCAGGTGATATGCCCGAGCACAAAGCCAAGCGCGGCAGGGCCGGAAAAATGGCAGAAGCCAACGACGAGCAAGATTTGACTTTCGGTCGCTCGATTAAATCCAAGCGCAGCGACAACGATATCCCACGCGACCCATATCACGACCGAGCTCGCCATGATTGCGATTGTAGCCTTGCGTATTGCATTTGCTATTCGTAGGTTCATTAGAAGTAGGTACCGCCTTTAGCGATTATCAACCACCGCATCAACTGCTGCGATTGTGGTTGCAGCCCTCACGTCATCTTTGAGGGCTGTGCCCGAGAGCTTTGGCGCAGTCCACCCAGCATATCCAGCCTGGCAAAAGGCCAACGCATCGTCAGAGTCAACGATCTCATACTTGTCCAAATCATCGATTGTATTCCACGGTAATGGCCAAGGAGAATAAGAGATGTAGATGGTCATCAATCCCACAACGCTATCACGCGCCTCAGCACTAAGACTGAATTGCTTGCTCGCGTAGGTAAACCCCAATCCAATGAGACTGGTGGTCTTGGCGTCAATTTCAACTATCTTCGCAGCCTTGACGTTAGCGAGTTCAGCCGTGTCCTTCTCCGTAACGGTCATCTCCCTAACCGAATCATCATTCTCGATTACCCAATACTTTGAATCGACTCCCGTGACAGAAGACAAATCCGGGCTATGAATCCAATTCGATGACGGATAATTAGGAGTGTGCACACTCTTTAAAAGCTGTTTCGTCGTCTTATGTAGTACTGTTGCCATAGGTTACCTCCGCCAACTCAATTCGGATCCGAGATAAGTACTGGTACCGCTAGGCGTTCCGTGATTTCCGCTCGGTCCAACATCTTTCACAGATCCAGAACCAGAAAGAGCTACACCTTCAGCTCCTTCGTTGAATAACCAACGCGAAATGAGTCCTTCAACAATTCCGTCGCGGCCTCTGGCGGCATACAGAGTTTGCATCTCACCAGCACTGAGATTGCGATTGTAGATCCTAACGTCGTCTAGCTTTCCATCAAGCCCTTGACTTCCGTCTGATCTGTTACCCAAAACAATATTATTCGGAGGATTGTACATCGTTGCTGGGATGCCTGATGTTTTTTCGCTACTCAAAACACCATTCAGCCAGATTTGCACAGCAGTAGATGGAACGAATTGTCCTGCAACAAAATACCAAGTACCGGGCACCAAAGGAATAGCTGTCCATCCAGAACCAGACATCGTAGTTGACGTTTTGGCAATTAAGAATATTCCGAAAGTGTCGATAGCATCATCATCTGTTTGTAAAGTGAACCCTCGATCCGAGGCGATATACTTGCTGATGAATTCAATATTTTGAGGTGACGTGTCCAGATTCAACCAACAAGATAATGTGCAAGCGCCAGTCAATTGCAGACTAGGACCATTCCCAACATCAATCTTGGTCGTATCCCCTGGATAATGAACTGTCACAAGCTAAACCTCAATTGGACACAGTTCAAAGACCAGTCTCCTTCCAAGTTAGTCCCGGCTTGAGGAGCCACACGAGTTAGTTCGAATTGGGTTTCTTCTCCAGCAGTAATTCCTAATGTCGATAATGCTATGGCTTGAAGGTCATATTGGAAAAATTCATCGGTTGCCGGAATGTCGATATCATTCAGAACGACCCCGGCGGACCAAGACCCTACTGCGGTGTTGTTTGGGATCTTACGATTGTACAATTTTAGTCCGACTGTGCGAGCTGCTCCCGGACCTGTTTCAGCACGGCTCTTTATTTCCACTACTATTTTCGTCACACCAACCGGCACTAGAGTCTGAAACCCGACGCCCTCTTCTGTGGTGTCGTCAAACAACCGAACGGTTAAACCCGCATTGTTAGAATCAGCGGACATAGGAGCCAACGCGTTAACGGTCCAATCAGCATTGTTCGGAGTGATGAGCTGAGCAGATTCAAAATGATGAAAGACGTCGTCCAAATTCGCCGATATCTTTATCTGTCCTCCGACCTGTCTACGAAATTGCGAAAGATCAGATCGAAACCACTCCGTACCTTCTTCAGGACTCGACGGATCAGCTGTCAAGTTATCGAATATGAACCCTTCTCCTCCTAATGCCATTTTTACCCCACCTCACCATCAGACATTGCCTGCCAGCTCACCTCTATTAGGTTAACTTTGCTATTGGAACCAAGTTTAATAGTAAAACCTCCTACTGCTTTCGAGTTGTACTGGGGAGACCAGTGTTTATTTGCGGAACCCTCTGCTGTTAGTGTGATGTTGTAATTGGTATCTGCAAAAGGGTCTGCAAATGTAACTGTGGCTTCCATAGGTGCGCCACTAAAATCGTCGGCAACTCTTCTACCGCTTTTAGTTTTTGGTGTGACCCCATCTCCTGTTAATTGAAGCCAGACAGGAGTAACCGCCGTTAGCAGCCAAATTGAATTGTTATCCGTCTGTAAAGCCTGCTTTCCTACATCGGCTGCAACAAATCCACTAGCCCCCGTTCGCGCCGCGGCGTTGGCGTACTCGAACGAGTGCGGGGCATGGCGCTCGTTCGGGACAAGGTCTCTGTGTAGTGACGTTGTCATTATGCACTCTGCTTCAACACGATCTCGCCGAAATTGTCATAGACTACGCCGCCCGCGAGTGTGAGAACCAAGAGCCTCAAGCCCGCGGCGCCGCCGACTGTTCGGGGATCGAAGACTCCGCCGTTGTCTCGAAAACGAAACGCGCCACTGACCAGGCGAACCGCGCCGACTGTGGTGGGATCGGAGCTCTCAGGGAGTAGCTTGAGCTCATCCTCCTCTAGTGTTCCCGGAAACCTATCGGGCGTTCTCCCCATCTATGGCCCATCCCTTCGCCCGTGGTTAATCGGAGACCGCGACGCCGTTTCCGTTGCCTTCGTCGAGCTCGGTGTCGTCGCCTTCGAGTTCATCGCGGTCGTTGCCTTCCGCCTCCATGCGCTCGTACCGCTCGAACTTCTCGGCCTCAAGTTTGAACTTCTCGCCCATCCTGACCACGGCGCGCTCCATGCCGTTGACCTGGCCCCGCATCTCGACGATGTCTTTTCGGATCTCGGCCTCGTATTGCTGGCACAGCTTCACGGCGAGCTTGATCCCGTTGATCGTGAGTTTGGCTTCTGCGGCCTCGACCTCTTCGGCTTTCACCTTCTCTTGAATCGGAATGCAGAGCTCGAAGACACGCTTGCCGATCTGATCCAACGCGCTCGCGGCGCCTATCTTTTGGTCGATTGCCTTCTTGACGACGTCCATTTCGGCGTCGGTCGCGAAAACGCTCTCTTGAATGCCGGCAAGCTTCGCCCGTGCGACCGGGTCGGTGATGTCGGCTAGGTTGTCTCTCATCTTTGCCTCCGCTTGAGCTCGTTCGAGCCAATCGCGTTAGGTGTTTACTTCAGCCCGACAGACAAGAAGATATCGCCCGATTTGATCCCCTTCGGGAAGTCCACGATGATATCGCCGTTCGCCGGAGTCGTACCTTCGAAAACGTCGTTTTTGATCGTCGCGTTGCCGCCGTGCAATAGCCGGCCATTCAAGAACAAGAGCATCGTCACGGTGCCATTCGTATTCGCATCTAAACTAAATTGCGTGAGATCGAGCGTCACGCCTGGAATGTTGATCCCCTGATTCACATTCGACGGCGCCGTGAACGACTTGAAGGTGAACGATATTCCTCCCGTTGATATCGCGAAAGCAATGGCCGCCGAGATCGAAGCGTGCGGGCCTCCTGAAAGCGCCGAGATCGCGCCGGCCGTCGCATCGTCGAGCGGGAGTGCTGGCGTCTCGCGAACCGTCTGAAACTTCGTCTCGCCGTTTATCGATCGAAGTTGAGCATCGCCCGTCGTCGCACGAAGGTCGAGCGTCGTCGAATCGATTACGCCGTTCGCGGTCACACCGATGTTGATCGCCTGTGCACCCGTCGCAGCCTGTATCCCATTCTCGAAGTCGTTGGCCGCTGCGTTCACGTCGAATAGGTCGATCGCCGAACCGATATCGACTTCGTCGGTGCCGGCGTCGTTGCGCGTGATCGTGACCAACGCAGCGCCGCCGGACTTTCGGAAGACCCACGACCTCGCATCGGCGAGGCGAATGTCGACATCGCTCCCGTCGACTTCCATGAAGACGCCGCCGTTGTAGGCTTCGTCGAGTGAGACGCCGCCCGCTACGCCTTGGGCTTGCTCCAGGTCGCCGCGAAAGGTCTCTTCGGGACAGTCGACCAAGTCGTCGCGAGAAGTGAACGCATAGACGATCGTCAGGTTCTCGATGTCAGCAACGGGCACCGCTTCGAGATCGTCGAAGGTAGCATTTGTGCGAACAAAACTGATCTGACCGAGGTCGTTGCCGGCGAGACTGAAGCTATTGCCGTCGGTAGCCAGATTGCCCACTTGCAGCAACCCGAAAATCGTTCGGCCTCCAGAAGAGATCAAATCGCCAGTTGCTCCGTCGAAGACCTGCACAAAGTTTTTGGGTCGGATTGCATTCAAGCCCGTGTTTTCGGTCAGCGAGTGCGAGCCGACTGCGCCGGCCAGCTGTGCGGTGACCGCGCCTTGCGATGTATTCGCAATCGCGATCGCAAGGGTCGGGGGCTCGCCTGCGGTCGACAAGTCTGTGAAATTCTGCCCACCTGGAACAACAATGTCTTGCAGCGCGAAGCGATATTTCAGGATCAAACGGTCTTCGAGTCGCACGCGATTCGCGAGCTCGAACAATGTGCCATCTGGAGTCGCGACCGGGCCGACCTGTTCAGGATCGTCGAACCAGTTTCCCGACTCGGTGCCGAACTGAATCAACTTCAGCTGCGAGAGAATCCCGTCGACAACGTCGGCAAGGTCGACGGCAGAGCCTTCGACCGCAGCGACGGCCGCCGCGTTCAACGTGTCGTCGTAGATGTCTGGCGTGTGAACCTGATCAAGTCGGAGAAGTGAAACGGTCATAGCGCCCTCATTCCTTCAGCGGATTGTAGCTTGGACTGAACCGTTGCTTCCCCATGCGAAACAAAGACAAACGCGCCGCTCGCTGCTCTTTGTGTATCATAAGCGAAGCACGCACGTCGCCGGCTAGCAATGTGATGCGCTCGCCGCCTTTGATTCGCCGGTCGCCATTTGGTTCTATGAGCTCGGCCAAAAATGAAACCGGGTCGAAGCCGGTTGGGCGCGGTATCGAGTATTGGACTCCCGCGTGAGAGAGAGTCAGCCCGGTAATTGACGCCTGGAACCTGGGATCTGACAATCTTTGCATCCATTCTTTTGCCTGGCCCTCATCTTCCAGATCAACTTTCGTTGTGGCACCATCTCGTGTGTGTATCTTGAGCACGGCGGTCCCTTTGAGCTTGCGCCAAGCGGGGCTCGACCGAGAAAAGGTTCGTGACTATTCCGATCCCCGTCCCCGTCTACTTCGACCATTACTCGATTCTTTCCCCGAGCTCGTCGAATCTTCGGGGGGTTTCGATGCCGTCGGGGCAATGGCCACCGGTTTCGGCTTCGCCTTATCCTCGGCAGCTTTCGGAGGCTGTTTTGCCTGAGCCGCTTTTTCGGCCGCGGCTTCCGCTTGCGCCTTTTCTACAGGACCCCCCTTTTTTGGCTTCGTCAGAGATCGAGCACTGCTGTCTGTGACGATCTCGACGTCAACGACGTGGATTCGCCGACCCACATGAGCCCACTGCTTTTTCTCTTTCAGCCAGTTGAGCTCATCTTTGGTCAACGTCTTGGTAGATGCAGGGCGAAGACGAAGCGACCCCTTGCACGAACGCTCAAACAGCCTCGCGTCTTCACCTTTGCCGACCTTCTCCGGGAAGTCATCGACTTGGCAGGGTGCAATACCTACTGGAATTTGAACCAATGGCATCGGCTTTGCTCCTTTATCCCTGGGCCTCTAAGAGAGCTGCGACCAGGTCGCCTTTGTTGTCCTCTTCTGTAAGGGCTAACTTGAACTGCTCGGCACCTAGACTGACGAGCTCCGGCTTGTTCATGCGCTTGAGAGTAGCTTCGGTGTAGGTCGGAGGGCCATCACTACCTCCCGGCGTTACCGGTGCCGCTCTCCTGCGAGCCGGTGCCTCACTAAGATCACTGACTACAAACTCACTTTTGCTTCTGTAGTAAGCGATCTCTTTTTCATCCGTGAGAACACGAGATTGATTTTTACGCCACGAACCTCCGGGTTTGAGACCGGTGAACGTTTCGCAGTTCCTTAATGTTGCCCTTGCTCTTGCCATCTTGAGTATCTCCAATCAATGGCGTTAAAAGTTACCGAAGTCCTCTACCCTCGAAGGGCGATTAGATGCCGGTTCCGACGTTTTTGGCCTTCACGATCGCGGTGAGCTCTTCGAACTCTACCGCCACCTTCACAGTGATCGCGTACTGATTGACCCCCTTGAAGATGTCACGATCTTTTTCAATTGTGATGTCCCTACCGATACCCACAATGAAGTTGTTCATGTGGGTCAAAAGGATTTGCGGGTTGGCCGAGTAGGTCACCTTGACCGTGTCGCCGTCGCCGATTGCACCGGCCGCCTCACGATTGATCAGGCCTGCAGCCGTATCGACCGTGTAGTCGACACCGCCGCCGACGAATGCCGCCTCGGGCGTCTTGTCGAGAGTCGAAGTTGTCACGACCACGCCGCTAACCGGCTTGAACCGGAGAGCAACCTGAGTCGTACCGTTCAACGTGATATGCTCGACGACCTGCGGAGTGAAATCCCACAAGGGGACTTCAACAGCGCGGACGCCGAACGGACCATGGGAAGCGCCGCCGGCCGCGTCGTCACCCAACTTGGTGGCACGCGTTGCGATCTTCTCCAAGTACAGCTGCCACAAGTCAGGCGACAAGAAGTACCGAAGGTTGTTCTTGTTGCGCCGGAACTTCGTTGGCATGGCTCGCAACATCTGACCAAAGATCGTCAAGCCGATGTTCGCACCTTCGGCGTCGACGATGTTGGACGCATCGGCGAGTCGGCTCCAACCATCTTGCAACGCAAGATAGGAGTCTTTGACGAACTCCGTAAGACTGCCGCCGTCTTTGAAGTCTCCCTCGAGAATTGCCGGGCCTAGAAGGTCGCCGACGATGTAAAGCTCTTCGAGGTCGTTGGCCAGCTGAGTAGCCATCAACTTGATGATGTGATCTTCGGCGCCGTCGCCTTCGATGTTCACCTCTTTGAAGAGGTCGCCGATCTCGAAAGGAACGATGATTTCCCTTGGAGTCAACGTCACCTTCGAGGTGGTGATGCCACGACGCAGACCAGGATCTTGCGCTTCGGCCTTCGGGAAAGCTGCACGCTTGCCGATACCGATCTTGTCGATATCGAGGGATTCATTGCGGAACTTAATGACACGAGCGTTGTCTTTCAACACCGTCTCGTCGATCACGAAGTCGATGAACTTGTCAGACTGCGCGGAA
>SDBT01014070.1_pt1 | contig 12783 bp, 9 predicted proteins | sample 2277101 | NCBI WGS metagenome assembly SDBT01 (sample SAMN10404973, study PRJNA504765) | marine sediment metagenome | isolation source: marine sediment core GS10_PC15, 103 cmbsf | place: Arctic Ocean: Southern Knipovich Ridge | collected 2010 | reverse complement strand
GCAACCCTCAAGGTTTCCGGTAAAAGTAATGGAGCCCAGGAGTGAGTCGCCTTCGATTGCATGGTTGGAATCATCTGATTTTTCGATGTCGATAAAGATCATAGTTTCAAAAACTTCTTTTGCGCCATCAAGCAGCGCTTCGTTTAGGCATAGTTCGTTAACCATAAGTAAAATCCTTATTCTAAGTTTTGAAGTCAGTCCAGGTTTATACAGTTTTCTGCTACATAAATGGCGCCAGTTTTTCCTGGAACTTTTCTGGAGTAAATGGTTTTGTGATGTAACCGTTCGCTCCATCAGCCATAACGGAGTCAATGAGTTCCTGAGAACTTTCGGTCGAGACCATTATGATCTTCGTATCATTGCACGAGTCCATTTGGCGTACCTTCTTGACCAGATCTGTTCCGCTCATTTCGGGCATGTTGACATCACAAAGCATGATATCGACCGGGCTGGCGTTTAGCTTTTCAATAGCCTCATTTCCGTTACCTGCCTGTTCGGTTTTGTCGAATTGCAGTCCTGACATTCCGACGGTTCTCATGATGATTTTTCTCATAGTGGCCGAATCATCTACGATCATTAGTGACTTACCCATGATACTTCCTCCAAACCAAATATATTAATCAAACAATATTTTCATTTAAAGCCGTTATTCAGAGGCTTTTACGTTTTCGATATTTCACTATGTTGGATAATTCCCAGTTTGTTCATTTCTTCGAGTAGTTTTTCTTTCTTTATTGGTTTTATAAGGTAGGATTCACAACCGGTATTGAAAGCTCCCATAATATTTCCTGAGTCGCTTAGAGCGGTAGTCATGATAACTTTGACGCAATCGAGTCCGCATATTCCTTTTTCGCTTTCTATTTTCCTTATTTCTTCGAGTGCCTGATGTCCGTCCATTTCGGGCATCATAATGTCCAGGCAGATGAAGTCGTATGGTTGTCGCTCGTCCAATGCATTCCTGACGGCTTCGACGGCTTCGCGTCCGTTTACTGCGAAGGAGCAATCCGCAAATGGTGAGAGGTAAATCTGCAAGAGCTTTCTTGCAGTGAAGTTATCTTCAACTATCAGGCATTTCATTGTCACTCTCCTCAATATTTAGCTTTTCACATGTTCGAGATCGGCGTTAAGTTTTGTTGTTTTGCCTTATGAATCCATTCCGGATCAGACACTTGAATTTAGTTTTTCGGATTCGTTTTTTAGATCCTCGCAAAGTTTTTTTGCATCCGATAATTTTCCATTCAAACTTTCTTTTTCGATGCGTTCAGCCGCTTTTGAAAGCTTAGTTGCCCCTAAAGTGGCGGCCGCCCCATTTATTGCATGAGCGCAGGATGTTATTTTATCGCTGCTGCTTTTGTTTATCCCTGCAATAAGCATGTTCAACTGTTCTTTGGTATCGGTCAAAAGGGCTGGCATGATTTGGGCAATTTTTTCTTCGTTTGCAATACCGGTCGCCAATTATGTCCAGTCTAATATTGTTTCATTTGTCATATTGCTGTGAGATTGTGCTTGTTTTGGTGTTGTATCGGAACTATTAAATTGATTTATGATGGATGAAGTTGATGTTTTGTTGTCTGAAATTTCCTCATTCATATTGATGTATTTGGCAATTAGGTCCAATAACGCATTACGATTAATTGGCTTGGCAATATAATCGTTGCAGCCTGCGTCGAGGCATTTCTGGTCGTCTCCTGCCATTGCATACGCGGTTACGGCGATGATTGCAGTTTCGATTCCATTGCGTCGTATTTTTCGAGTTGCCTGATAGCCGTTCATGTTCGGCATTTGGATGTTTACCAGGATACGTCCGGATAATTTGACGTCGCGGTGTTGTTCTAATTTTTGTTCCAGTTCTTCTGCGGTTTTATTTTGTTTAAAGGTCTGCGGCTGTGGTATCGATCCGTGGGTGCTTATCGTTGCTGGTGAGAACCTTTAATATCTCGAGCCCGTATTCTTCGGAGGCCAGAGCGAACGTCAGATACTTACCTTCCTTGTTCCTGACGGTCTTGTTTAATTGTTCAGTCTGAGTAATTCTACGGTTGAGTTTACGTTCATTTTTTTGAAGATGTTTGCCCTGTGGAAGTCCACAGTTTTTTGGCTAATTTGTAGTTCGCAGGCAATTTCCTTGCTTAGTGTCCCTTCTATCATACAGTCCATAACCTGTCGTTCTCTTGGAGTGAGTGTATCTATTTTTTCTTTCATCTTTGCTCGTTTATTTAGCAATACTCTTTCTTTAGCGTCTTTTTCGATAGCTTCCTGAATAGTATCGATCAACTCCTGGTCTCTGAAAGGTTTTTCAATAAAGCTAACGGCTCCTGATTTCATTGCATTAACGGCCATTGGGACGTCTCCGTGGCCTGTTACGAGGATGACCGGTAATTTGCAGTCATTTGCGGTCAGTTGTGCTTGAAGCTCCAGTCCGCTCATTCCGGGCATCCTGACGTCGAGGATCAGGCATCCGGCTTCATTTGGCTCATATCCCTGGAGGAATTCCTGAGCGCTGGCAAAAGATTTTGTTTTCAGGTCGATAGTCTCAACGAGCATAGTTAGTGACTCTCTTACAGATTCATCGTCATCTACTACAAACACTGTTGGTTCAGTGGACATTTTATTTTCCTTTCGTAGGCAAAGTGGAACTAAAAGAAACCCCGCTGTCGGGATTAGGCGTGGCTTGAAGTTTTCCTCCATGTGATTCAATTATTGATCTGCTGAGTGACAATCCGATTCCAAGTCCAGTCGGTTTTGTTGTAAAGAAGGGATCGGATATTTTTCCTATTGTTTCGGCTGATATTCCTTTTCCGTTATCTGTAACAGTGACTTGAATTGTGTTGTTAATATCAACGTTCGATTTGATAGGCGGATTCTTTGCGACCATTCTTCTCAAGCATCCGCTTGAATAGTTTGCTATTGCGCAAAGCGGCTGGTTTAGCTCGTGTGCGAGTCCCGAAGCCATTTCCCCGGCAGTGTTGATATGCCAAAGACGTCCTAATTCAGCTTGTTGTTTTCTAAGTTTTTCCTCAGCTTTCTTACGCTCTGTAATGTCCAGGCAGTACTCTATAATTTGTACAACTTCGGCTTTATCATCGAAAATTGGATATGCGTGTACTTCATATTGTCTTGGATTGTTTTGATTGTCGTAGTGGATATGCTCGACTATTGCCGGTTTTTTGTTTCTCTTGACCTCAGCCAGAGGGCATCGGTGGTCTGTTTCGCAGCAAGGCGTGTTTCTTCTGTGGGTAAGTGAATAGCATTTAACTTCTTTAGAAAGCGGTCCTGCAGCAGCGGCAGAATTTGCCATTTTAACTGTGTAATCGTTTGCGTCGATAACATAGAAAGGATGGTCCAGTGATTCCATAATAGTTTTGAGGAACTTGTTCTGTCTGCGAATTTCGTCCTCGGATATCTTCCTTTCGGTGATGTCATAGATCGCACCCTGAACGATGCTTGGTCTGTCGAATTCATCATTCAGATTCTGAATCAGTTCGCGGACCCATCGTATTTTTCCATCTTTGCGAATAATGCGATATTCTCTCTCGACAGAATAGTTCGGAGTTGAAGCTATCTCTTCTTTTCCCGGTAGATTTGGCAGATCATCCGGATGAATAATCTGATCCCATCTTGGTTTTCCGGCAATAAAATCCTCCTCCTTATATCCCGTGGTCTGCTCTACCGCCCCGTTGAAAAATAGTGGTGTCCATGTATTAATATCGCCCTTGTATGCAATTCCCTGGAAATTTTTCACGAAAGTACGATATTTCTCTTCGCTTTGCTGCAGGGCCTGCTCGGCTTTCTTGCGTTCGGTGATGTCCTTAAACATCATAATGATGTTCTCGATCTTACGTTCAGGAGTCAGAATAGGGAAGATTGTCGCCCGAAAGCATATAAGCTTGTCGGCAAGCCCAGGTGCAAGGTCATGCGGGTTGTACCATATTTCGGGAAGTTGGATAGGCAGGCCGCTCTTGATCTTAATATTTATCTGATCGAGCAAACCAGTTCCTTCGATGATTGGATCATCGAAAATAGAGTATTCTTTTGGGGGTTGGCATTTGAATAAATCCAAAAACGCTTTGTTCCCATCGACGTAATGCCCCTGGGGGTCATATATTCCAATGGCATAAGGGTTTAGGGCAATGATGTTTTTTAGCTGGCTGTTTCCTCTTTCGAGTGCCTCTTCGATATTTTTTTGCTCGGTGATATCCCTGAATATACTGAGGATGTGTTCTATTTTACCGTTATTCCAAATAAAGCTGGTGTCAATTTCTACGTCGACTTTTTTCTTGTTTTTGTGTATTAGTTGCAGTTCATAGTTTTCTGGTGGGATTGCAGTCTTAATACTTTGCTCGAAATCGGCGTTTACACGGTTTAGGTCCTGCGGCTGGATAATTCCGATTTCTGCGAAGTTCTTTCCAATGAGCTCTGCGGGGGTGTAACCAAGAATATCCTCAACTCTTTTATTTACGTCGAGAATTATGCCGTTTGTGTCCACATAGCTTATTACATCGCTGACATTGTCGAAGATTGTTCTGAGGTATGATTGGTTGGTAGAGGTTGTTTCTTGGTTTTGGTTCTGAGTTTGGCTGTTATTTTCCAATCTGACGAGCCTTGATCGCAGAGATCTCAGTTGTTCAACGAGCTTTCTGTTTGGTCGGCGGAGATTGGCTGTTTTGTTGTCAGTTTGCATTTTAACTCAATCTATTGGTTTCTGTCGGTACTTCTTGAGATTAACCGAACAATTAGAATGGGATCTGAATATATTTTTCCAGTCTCATTCCCTCCTTTTTATAGTACGACGTAAAAATATCTGTATTACGACGGTATATTTAATGATTTTATCGGATATATCTCAAGAAGAACTTGAAACTTTCGCTTCAAGGCATATCGAGATCAAGGACTTGTCCTATTGCCCCATTTGGGGTAGTTTTGGTAATTTTTACAGATATCAGTTTGTTTGTAATGTTTTTATCTATTTGATCAGATAGAAATACTTTGAAATATCTTCGTGTTAGGCCTGATTTTAAGCCTTTGCTGTTTTCAACGAGGATTTCGAGTGTCTGTCCTACAAATTGTTCTCGGAATTGGCTGCCGAGTTCCATTTCGAGATTGCGTAGAGTCTTTGAGCGTTCATTGATAATTTTAGATTTTACGGGGTTTTGCATATCAGCAGCTTGAGTTCCTTTTCTTTTAGAGAATTTAAAGACATGGATTTTTGCAAATGCGGTTTTACGGGCCAATTTTAAGGTTTTCTCAAAATCTTCTTCTGATTCGCCCGGGAATCCGACAATTATGTCGGTGGTGATGGCGGGTCTGTCGAGGGCGGTTTTGATTTGGTCCACTGTTCGCAGAAAGTCTTTAGAGGAGTATTGGCGGCACATTCTGCGTAGTATTCGATCTGAGCCTGACTGAAGCGATAAATGTAGATGTGGCATGATGTTAGGGTGCTCTCGCATGGTCCGGAGCAGTTTTGGAGTTATTTCAGTAGGCTCTAAAGAACTTAGCCTTATTCTTGGCAGGTTTGGGATTTGAGCAATATTTACCAGGAGATCGGCGAGATTGTCATTTTGAGCTTTTTTTCTAACGGTTTTTCTGCCATAAGCCCCGAGATGTACACCAGTTATGACGATTTCCTTGTGTCCGGCTTTTACGAGGTTTTTAGCTTCGTTTACGGCCATATTCAGAGGTTTGCTTGTGAGGATTGGGCGGGTTTTAGGGATTATGCAGTAGCTGCATTGGCTGTCACAACCGTCCTGTACTTTTAGAAAAGCCCTTGTCTGGCCCTTGAATTTTGTGAGTGGCGGTAGTTGATTGTGTGAAATTAAATTATTTTTGCCCTTGATTTTTTCAGCGTTTTGTGGTTTAATAAACTTTAGTGGGTGTGACTGAATGCATTGAGGCATTAGTTCGTTATTCTGCTGGTTGCTGATAGAGCATACAGCATTTTTAAGTGCCGAAGCTAAGTCATCCTGGTGTTTTACAACTTTGACATTTTTATGCAGACTGCTTAGTTCAGATATTTGGACAGTTGGTAGGCAGCCGCAGACAATGACGACGGCATCAGATGATAGCTTGGTTGCTTTATTAATGTATTGTCGGCTCTTAGCCGAGGCGGCGTGAGTAACGCAGCAGGTGTTAACAACCACCAGATCAGGTTTTTCACCATACGACGTCCGGCTTTCGCGGAGCCCGAGCTTTTCGAGAAGTTCTCGAATTTGTTGGCTTTCATATTGGTTTACTTTGCAGCCAAGTGTGTTAACATTGAAAGTCATCATAATGTGTTATAATTTAATGTTGTTTGGTTATCCTTACAAGGATTGGTAATAAAAAAATTCAGAAAAGAAGAGGTTTTTCATGGCTTCTAAAAGCAGTAGTGTATGGGCTATTGATATAGGTAACAATTCACTCAAGGCTCTTCATCTTAGCGTAGAAAACGAAACCGTGGAAGTTATTGGTTTTGACAGCGTTCAACACGGTAAGATTCTAAGTGGAACCGGTGTTAAGGATGCCGAGCGTGACGAGTTAATTGCGATAAGCCTTCGTCGTCTGATTGAACAGAACGATTTGGGGAAAGAAGATATCATCATATCCGTTGCGAGTCAGAACAGTTTCGCCCGTTTTGTGAACCTTCCCCCTGTAGAAAAGAAGCGGATACCTGAAATAGTGAAATTTGAGGCGAGCCAGCAGATTCCCTTTGATATCAATGATGTTCAATGGGCCTGGCAGTTGATGAATGAGCCTGGCGAGGGCGAGGCGAAGGTTGGTATATTTGCGATTAAGAACGAGATTGTTGACTCGGCACTGGAATATTTTCACGCCGAAGGTTTGAAAGTCAAATACGTTCAGATGGCCCCGATGGCACTTTATAATTACATATTGCATGACAACAAGGATTGGAGCGATTCGGAGAATCATGCAATTGTGATCCTTGATGTTGGTGCTGAAAACACGGATTTGGTAGTGTGTACGAAGTCCGCGGTTTGGCAGCGTTGCATCCATAAGGGCGGTAACGCTTTTACCAAGGCCATTGCGGATGCATTCAAGCTTAGCTTCGAACGAGCGGAAAAGTTGAAGCGCACAGCAGCGATGAGTAAGTACGCACGTCAGACTTACCAGGCGATGCGTCCGGTATTTTCTGATCTTGCCTCTGAGATTCAGCGATCTCTTAACTTTTTTAGCAGTTCTAATCCCGATGCCAACATATCGAAGGTAATAGCTGTTGGCGGGGGTACTAAAATGCGTGGTTTGCTGAAGTATTTGCGTCAGAGCCTTCAGCTTCCGGTAGAGCGTCCTGAAACATTCCATCAGGCTCGGCTTGGACCAGGTGTATCAGCGGTGAAGTTTCATGAAAGCGTTCCTGATTTTGGTGTAGTTTACGGTTTAGGTCTTCAGTCTCTTGGTTATGGAAAGATCGAGAGCAATCTGTTGCCCGGCAGTCTTGCCCGTTCGATGGCCTGGGCCGGTAAGGCCAAGTACTTTACCGTAGCGGCGTGTATATTCTTTTGCGTTTCTGTTTTGGCCTTTGCCAGGACATATTTCGACAGTGCAAGCTACGCCGGCAAGGATGGAGTGAGATCTGAGATCGCCAGAGACATTAGGGGAGCCAAAGATGCTTCACAAAAGGTAAGTGAACAGAAAGCCAGAGCCGGTGGTTCCAAAGCATCGATTAAACAAGCCTTTACGCCGTTTGAGTATCGCGAAGTAATTCCGGTTTTGTACGAGACAATAATATTGACATTGCCAAACGAGAAGAACACTCCCGAACAGGCATCGCTTTATCAAGCTTTTGCTGCTTATGATGTCAAAAGTGTGAAGGAGATAGATCGTAAGGATCGCAAGCAGGTATTTATGACCAGTTTATCGATCCATTTTGTAGAAGATGTGGAGACGGCGGAACTGGGTGAAGCTGCTTTTGTAGTTAAAAGCGGCAGTAGTGACGACGATGACGACGATGAAGGTGGCGGTAGGCGAGCTGCGTTGAATATGTCAGCCTATGCCAGAAAAACTTACGAAAATATTGGGCCTGCATCTGCGGTGATGGGCGGGCCTGGTTTTGTGGTGACGATGGAGGGGTATAGTCCTTATAGAGATATTGAGGTATTGATGGAACCGGCCGGTGTCGGTAGCGATCAGAGCAAGTGGGGAGTTGTGACACGCCTTCTTCAACTTGGAGATGTTAACAGTCCGGTAGATCCCAACAGTCCCTTTATGTTGTACGAGAAGACCAATCCGACCCACTTCAAACTTGAGTTCATGGAGGTGAAATATGACTCGGAAATGCCTTCCGGCATAGGTGTTGTTGAAAAGCGTACGTCCCAGGCTCGAGGTCCATTGGGCAAAACAATCAAGAAAAAAGAACCAGTGTTAATTGATCCGATGACCAAAGAAATAATAAGTACGGAAACCAAGGTCGGTGAAGAAGTCGGGAGTTCCTTTAATGCGTCAAACGGGAAAGATTATGTTGCGAACGATCATTGGTTCGTGCTGAAATGTAAATTTCTGTGGAAAGACGCTCCTGAAAAGCCGGTCGTACCATTAGCCCCAGCAGGGCGTTCGAGACCAGCAAAAAGTAGCGCCAAGAAGGAATGAAAAACATTTTTCAAGAGAACAAAGTGAGGTAAATGAGATATGGATCTCTCTAAAATAAAAGATGTAATCAAAGGTTATTCGTCGTTGTTATTGCCTGTTGCTATAGTTATTGTTGGCGTTGTTCCTTTAGCAGTAGCCCAACTGATGAGCAGTCGGCTTAAAGAGCAAATAGAAACCAAGAGTGTTAGACCAGGTGGTCAGGTTCGGGGGTATCTGAGAAGTGCCCCATCGGCCGAACAGTGGAAAGAAGATAAAGTATATCAGGACCAACTGGAAGCAGATGCTAATACGGTAAAACAACTGATACGACAAACCACCGAGAGAAAACTTCTGAGAAATGATTTGTTTCCCAGTCCTCCTAACCCTAAGAACTTTTCTTCCAGGATTTTTCCACAGTTCGGCGAGGCGTTTCGCGGAGGAATAGAACAAGAGCTATCCAGAGTTAATGCCGGAGATTGTCCTTCTGAAGCAGAAATAAGCAGTATCCGCAATAACTGGTCTTCTAACCGGAGGCGTAGGAGGCGTACAAGAGAAGCTCGTGAGGTAAGCTCTGCGATCGAGGACGAACTGTGTATGGACCGGGCACAAGCGGTATCGGTATATGCCAAAGCGGAGAACCTGGACGGCTATTTATTCTGGGATGGCTACAGCTACTCTAATGTCGAGAGCCTTGACGAGGCAATGAAAGATTGCTGGTATTCTCAGCTTGCTTACTGGATCATCGAAGATGTACTTGCGACTGTATCTTCAATGAATGGCAATTCAGCGAGTGTTCTTGAGTCACCTATCAAGCGTCTGGTAAGTGTAGGTTTTCCTGAGAACCTTCAAAGGGTGAGGTCTCGTAGTTCAACAAGGAGTTCAACAAGGAGTTCAACAAGGAGTTCAAGTGAATCAGAATCCAATAAGCCTCGTTATATCTTCAGTGCCGACAATGGTATTACCGTACCTTGTACTCGCCGAGTTTGTGACGGTCCAATAGATGTAACTCACTTTGAGATGTCAGTAATAGTGAAAGTATCTGAAGTACTGAATTTTATGAAAGAACTTTGTAGTTCCAAGGGTCATGAGTTTTCAGGCTGGGACATGAAAGCCAAAGAAAGTGTTGAAGGTATGCACAACCAGATAACGATCCTTCGATGCAAGAGTTTGGCAGTTGAAAGAGATGCTCCTGAACACCAATACTATCGTTATGGAGAAGATCCTGTAGTAAGTTTGGAAATGACCTGTGAATATGTATTTGACAAGGACAGCTATGACCAGGTAAAACCAAAGGCAGTCAAAGAGGAAGTAGCGACTGCACTGGCGGAAGCAAAACAAGCCCAGACGAGATTGCAGAGGAGGATGCGCAGAGCCGGCAGGAGGGGTAGGTAATACATGTTCCGGAGATATAGAAATTCAACCGGCTAATTAGCAGGTTCAAGACGAGGAATAGAAATGAGCAATAAATATATAATTCTCCTTGAGACACACGTAGAGAAGCTTGTATTGGCAATTGTCAGTTTGGCCTGTCTTTGGCTTCTGGTCACACGAGTTTTGATTAGTCCGAACAAGGTTGAGTTTGAGGGACAGAAATTAACCCCAGTTCAAATCGATCAGACTATCGAAGCTCGTTCCAACATGTTGGCTGAGAAGTTGGATCTTCCTGCTGTGCCAGGCCCGGCATATGAGCCGGTTGCGGCTAAGCTTAAAGATAAGATAAGCCTGACTATTGCCGATGTGAACTCCGGTGTGTATGCTCTTCTTCCTGCATCGATTCGTCCTGACATGATAGACGACAGACGATATAAACTTCCTGATGTTGGTGTTGTTCAAAAGGTGGAAGTCGAACACATTCGGGCTGTAGTTCATGAGCCTATCGAAAAGGTTACCGATATGAGCCCATATGCATCACAGCGAAGCGCTCCGAACGATTTGGACTTTGTGACAGTGGCGGGTGAAATTGATGTGTCGGATATTTACTATAATTTCTATGATTGTTTCTCCGGCGACGATGTTCCTGCGGAATGGAAGGATCCGTGTCTTGCACAACCGGTATTTGGTGCAGTAGAGCTTCAAAGGCAGGAATATCTTGAAGATGGTATTTGGAGCCAATGGCAGAGAGTGCCACGTATGCGGATAGAGAATCGCCGGGACATGTTTAATGTTATCGAGAATGCGGCAGAATTACCCGCTGGTGGCATCAAGATGAGTTTGTACAAATTTAATAACAGGTTAGTCACGGCCGATTTGCTTCATCCGGAGCCTTATCAGATAGCGTCTGAAGAAGAGCAGTGGTATCCCCCGTTGCTTCACAAGCGTTATCTAAGTTATAGAAGGAAGCAGGAAAAAGAAGAGCGAAGAGAAGCGTTAGAAAAAGAAAATAAACGAAGGGATCCAAGACGTTCAGACTCGCCTCGAGGGCGAAATCGCGGTGGATTAGGCGGTGCAATATCTCGTGGTGGTGAAGGAGAATCGAGGGGAGGTAGCAGAAGAAGCTATAGCGGACGTGGTCGAGAGTCCCGTCGCGGGAAAGTTAGTTTTGGAGGCAGAGAAGATGAGAGGAGTCCGAAGGATGATCGCCTTCGTACGACCACCAAGAAAAAGACGGAAATTGAAGAAATAGACGAAGCAATTGCGAAAATATTGATAACCAGCAAGACTGATCTGTCCCAAAAGGAGGAACCCCTTACTTTCTGGTCGCATGACGATACAGTTGAGCCAGGTAAAAAGTACAGGTACAGGATTCGATTGGGTGTTTTCAATCCTGTTGCAGGAACGGGTCAAGTGAAACCGGTCGATCAATCACGACAGAACAAAGTAATTTTATGGAGCAAATATTCAGAAGTAACAGATCCGATTGAAATACCGAAGAGACTGTATTTTTTCCCTCTTCGAGGCGAAGCGTCTGAGAACAAGGCCGTAACGGTGAAGATTTTCAAATACAAGATGGGTTACTGGTACGGATGGCAGGGTGCGGTTCGCCAGGGAGAAATTATCGGCAAAGAGGTAGATAACAAGGAATCAGAGGAGAATGGCATATCTGGCAAGTCTGTTCCAGAGACGATTGATTACTCTACCGGATCCGTACTAGTTGATGTAAAGACCGTTAACAGTTGGGTTAGTGTTAATAAGAATCTGACACAAAAATTTTATTCGGATATGCTTTATAGTTTTGATGGCGACGGTATTGAGCGTATGCCGATTCAACAGTCATACTGGCCTCGTGAGGTGCAGTCAAAGTACCAGGAACTGGAGAAGTTTGAGAAAAAGGATAAAAAGCCATTTCGTGCATGGACAGGTGGTACGGGACGTTTCGGTGATCGCCTAAAACGAACTCGTCGTATTGGAGCCGAAAAAGAGGGTGGTCATAGAGAGGATGATGATAATAGAAGAGAATAGCAGGGGATTTTCGGCGAGAGCTGATTTATAGGATTCATTTACAATCGTCGGGGTTTTTTGAAAGCTCCGGCGTTTTCTTTGCGCTTTTGGCATTAATATTAGGTGTCTTTATTTTCCATAAATTACGGGTTGAAAAAGTATTGGATTATCACTATACTTACGTTTTTGGCTGGTTTTTGAAAGGATTAACCAATGAAATATGATGTTGCTGATTTGTCATTAGCTTCCGAAGGTAAGAAACGTATTCTGTGGGCAGATAACGATATGCCGGTTTTAGGGGCAATTCGCCAGAGATATTTGAAAAGCAAACCTCTTAAGGGGACGAATATTTCTGCATGTCTTCATGTTACGGCTGAGACGGCGAACCTTGTTCGAGCATTGAAAGCCGGAGGTGCGAATGTGGTATTATGTGCATCGAATCCTCTTAGTACGCAGGATGACGTTGCGGCATCTCTTGTTAAGGATTTTAAGATACCTGTTTTTGCGATCCGTGGAGAAAATCGCAAAACGTACTACGATCATATAAACTCAGCGATCGATATTGAGCCTGAAATCACGCTTGATGACGGTGCTGATCTTGTCAACGAGCTTCATACTCGCAGGAAAAAGCAGGGGCATCGAATCATAGCGAGTATGGAAGAGACGACGACGGGTGTTATCCGTCTGCGGGCAATGGACAAGGCTGGGCTTTTGAAATTTCCTGTAGTTGCGGTCAACGATGCGGACAGCAAACACTTATTTGACAATCGCTATGGCACGGGTCAATCCACTGTTGATGGTATAATACGTGCGACTGATTTTCTTATGGCGGGCAAGCCAGTTGTTGTA
>SDBT01014069.1_pt1 | contig 12786 bp, 12 predicted proteins | sample 2277101 | NCBI WGS metagenome assembly SDBT01 (sample SAMN10404973, study PRJNA504765) | marine sediment metagenome | isolation source: marine sediment core GS10_PC15, 103 cmbsf | place: Arctic Ocean: Southern Knipovich Ridge | collected 2010 | reverse complement strand
GCGGCAAGTTTAGAGTAGGCAATGGCAGCGGCGGCAGCAACCCCAGCATTAACTAGCCCCGTCGCGTTGGTAAGGACAAGGGCAGAGGGGGTGCCGAGGTCAGGTGTCGTGAGGACCGCATTGGTCGCAGCCAGTACGCCAAGGTCGGAGACGGTGGGCGCACCCGAAGTGTAGTCTTGGATTATCTTACCGGTCGTCCCATTGAACCGAACGATGGCGTTGTCGGTAGAAGAGGACGGCCCAGTCACATCACCACCCCCCACCGCCGCAAAGGTGACAGGAGCGATAGAGGTGCAAACGGTTAGGTCGGCGGCATTATCATCATCCGACCAAAGCGCACCCACCGCCACACCTTCCCCAACAGTAGGCTCCTCTGGCTGCACATACAGCTTACCTCGTGTGGACCCTGAAACTGGCTCTAGGTCTGCCAAACTACTTCTTCCCCATCAACCATCTTTACTTGGAACATGGTGTTACATTTCTCACACCGAATCTTGACATGGATGGTGTCCTTGGGTAAGTGGAGGTCATCCCGCTTGTACACCTTGGTACAATTTGGGCAAGCCAACTGTCTTTGTCGTGATAGAAAACAGTTCTGGAAGTAGCATACCGCAAGTTGAAATTATCTCACGCATCATATTTCTCGATAATTTCGAGGGCTTTCACTTCCATGAACACCATTCGGTCGGCGAACTCTGTGCCGACACCTGAGGAATACCATTCCTCCCATCCATCGACGATCACGCGCAACACATCAAGAAAATCCTCGCAAAATAAACGACTAGGATCGGGCTCCAAGTACTCCAGGGAATCGCAAATCAAATATGAATACAGAGCAGCACGAAAGCACTTGTCCGCGTGATTAGCGTTCTTGGTCACCCACAACAATATCGCAAGTACGTCCTCAAGCATTTCATCATCGGGCCATCGGGGAAGATCAATCGCCTCCACACCAGCTTCCATTATACATTGTATCCATTCACCTTCTTGACACGTGGCCAAGCGATCCAAATCTACAAATGGCATGGGATTCAAGTTAGTCGCAGTAATGTGGATAGAATGGGGGTTCCACTTATTCAATACGCGATCGGCAAATAATTGCACTCCATTCATCTTGACAGTACCATTCATACAATGAAATCCACGCTTGCTCATAGCAGCATGTGCAAAATTCCACGCTGGTCCGTCTTCATCGATTGGCAAGTAGAGAGAAACTCCACGACAACATAGACTTGGTGGATCATATTCAGGGTGCTTGCCGCGCGCGTGTATCACATCGTTTTCTCCCACATGCACATCCGGTACAAATGCACGCTCGTAACTCAAACATTCCGCCTTCGTGCTGCAACGTGGAAATGGGACTAAGTTACAAGGGATGCAATGCAACACAACGGTTCCATTCACGGGTAGACCGGATTTTAACCGCACGTCTAAATCTCCAAAGCTGCACAAGTTGGATAAGTCGCCATCGCAGCAGAGCCTCTGAACAACTTTTTGTATAAGAGCTTGCTCATCTGGTGCTTCCATTTTGTCTGCCATCATAACAACATACACAGACCCATTCAAAGGAATCCTCGGCGCGTTTACAAATCCACAAAGCAGAGCCAAACAATGATGTGTTTGTTTACTCGAGTGTGATGTCGGTGTCGGAGTGATGGATGTATTTTTCTTTGATTTTATTCTTCCGTACGGTATGCCGTTTTCGGCATACTTTACAGAATTTTCTGCGGACAGTGGGATCCCTCTTTCAAACATGTTATTTTCTGCGGACAGTGCGATCCTGGGCACAACCTTGTAGCATGTTCTTTCTGCGAAAAAATGACGGGAATAGAATGGCATGTAAAAAAATTGTTCGCTTACCATCCTAACTTTCTTCTTCCAGATCAAAACCGGATTTTTACCACAGAGAAATCATCGCGTGCGCGAGTAGACATGGGCAACCACACATCGATGGAGAACATGACAGTGACACCAACGATAGGGGAAGCTCGTTTCTACTCGTTACCATCCAGGTTCGTGGTACCACCAACGATAGAGGAAACTCGTTTCGCACCGTTGCATGTGCGATGTGTGTATACGTTGAGGAAAATGAAACAATCTATCACCAACCTAGTGGCGTTGAATGTGCTCCCAGAAGTCATGAAGGTTTATGATGTCTATGAAGAAATCCGCCACAAACGGATGTCACATCAAATCGAGACATATAGAAAGACAGGTAGAGAGACACAAGCGAGAATATTCATGGATACGAGACCGGACGGTGGACACTATTTTTTTCTGCTCCATACAATCAAAAAATACCATTGTGAGCGGTGTCACCTCAAATACGAACTTCAATGCATGGAGTATACGAAACAGGAAATTTGTCGTCATTTGGAAACGTTTCTCAAAACCTGTCTATCTCCAAATCTATCTCTGTATGCGGACAAACATTATGTATTGAAAGATGTATGACAAATATGGTGTTCTTTCTACAAGTAAATCCCTTGCATGCCTTCCCCCCCCACCTGAAACGCTCGCAAAAGGATTTGATCCCATGAAAACCTAATTCTCTCACATGACAAATGACATCTACAAAGCAATGCCATGAGTAAAGTACACAAAAATACACTGCTAGAAATGCGCCAACTTTGCTGCTACTGATATATATGCAGATTCATAGTACGAAGGTAACTTGCTACTATCCAGTATTCGACTTTTACTCGTCGGGTCCCAGCGAAGATTTCGTTTCAATGCATCCATTTCTCCACAAATCGCAATCGTATATCTTGGTCCACTCTTGCTGATGGCTTGATACATCGCCACAATCTCAAAACCCCATCGATCCAACTCTTGACATACCATAGCAGTATTGGTGTCAGGTTTCAAGGTGATTACAGCGTGACGTTTCTCATGGAAGTCATTTGATTCACCTGGAACTATTTCCTCCATTTGACAACCATCCTGTTCCTCCGCCGCCGCCTTCTTCTTGTTGGTGTCATTTGTCCTTGTCGTTTCTGCTTCCATCGCAGAGACGTCGTTGTGATGTGCTGGCGTGTCACTCATTTTCATGACTATTCATCGAGACCCTGCTCATTTGTCCTTGTTTCTCTCGTGATTTCGCACTGACTTTTTTTTGTGTGTAGGTGTTCGTCTATCACCGACCCATACAGGGTCCTTCATTTTACATGGCTTTCTTTCTTTTTTTGGCACTCGATCCTAAGACCTCTTTTATGTGGCTTTCGTTTTTTTTTTTTTTGTACTTTTCGGGAATACAAAACGAGCACGCAAGGAACCATCAAGATCTTGATCAAGTTGTTATTGCATACATTTTGGAATTGGCTGCTGATCTAACGCCAGGTGACTATTTTTTTTTCTTAAAGGTTCCCCCTGTCAATTGTATTAGGAGAAGAAACAAACGATGAATTTCCTTGACTATTTGTTCGGAATATGGGCGCCTCGAATGGATATTGTATCTCTACTGCCAGAGGAGTTGGCCATGGAGATACTACAGTATTGTTCTCCTAAAGAATTAGACAACTGCAGTCTGGTTTCCAAACCTTGGTATCAGCTGGCCAGAGATGAAAGTCTGTGGAAACAGCATTGCGAAGTAGTGGGTGACGTGCGGGACAGCAGCAACACCGCTTGTACTTTATCCTTTCGGTACATTGTACACCTTGTCAAGAAACTCATGGGAAAGCAGTACTACTTTGTCACCAAATGTAAGATAGGTGCTGATTTAATATTGTGTGAGGACAATTGCTTTTGTGTCACCAAAGCATTACAAGGGAATCACAATCTAAAGAGAAAAAAATTCATTACCGGGCGCTTCCGAGGTGGGTTTGATATTGTCAGTGAAGAGGTGGTACTTGTTTTACGAGGAGAAAAAACTTGGATTGCAAATTTTTCGAGACATGGTACATTCACCACCGCGGAAATAGATCTGACGCAAAAACTTGTAGCACAGATTCCAAAAGAGGTTGGATCGGAGGAGCACAAGCGATTGGTTGAAAGCAACAAAGAATGGCAGAGAATGGTTCTTCCACTCGCAGATCTGCAGCATGAAACGAGCGACAAGCTCAAAGAGTTAGATTGGGGTGACAGTGAGCAACTGTTTGTGCATGCAGCGATGATAACTGCATAGATACACAGGTCCACAACAGCGATTCTTGCGTGAAGAAAGTCAACTTGATGCTCTCAACAATAACGGAAAAAAGAAAAAGAAAGAAAGGAGATATATTTTTATTTATCCTCGTCGTTGCGTTTGCGTTTTCCCACTGTATATCGATCGCATACCATCTGGACGATCGGACGAAGGGGGTGTTCTCGCGCGACGCGCTCTAGCATTTTGCGCTCGAGTTTGCAAAAGAATGCATCCGATTCGTTGTCACGAATCGCTTTGACCAGCTTCTCCTCAGTCTCCAGGAACAACGACCGTTTCTCAATGTTCATTTTTTCGAGAGACAAAAGGAGATACGCTTTATGCTCTTCTCTCTCTTCTTTTCTCCAAAGGTCTACTAGAATATCGAGAATAAATCCCATATAACCCTCACCCAGTAGATACGTATCATTGTTGACAATGTACCATTGTACTTCAGGTGGGAGTTTATCCTCCTTGCGAATCATACGAGTCACAATTTCCTCAAGCATGCGAGCATAGGACGCACAAATAAAGGGTTGGTCCCAATAAGGCCAAGCTTCCGCGAATTCCACCTCGCTATGAGTAGCGGTGAATGATTTGCTCGCGATCACCTGCCTCATATAATCCACGACATGCGGAACGTCGTACCGGTGCGCCAATTCTACAACATCCATGAGAATGGACCAATCCATATCGTCCAGATCTCTGGGAGGACATTCATAGACCAATTGCATGAAAAGACGATCATGGCCTTTCATGTCCACCACACACTTTTCTTTCTCACACACGTGTACAGGACCAAAAAAACGTTGTTTCCACACAAGGCTTGCGCGCGCCAGTAATACACTGTGCCCGGGCACGTCTCCATTGTCGAATAGAATCCGAAGATCGGCACCCCGTTCTTCTTCCCAAAGAGATCTGGATCTGGACGACATGTGTATGCGCTCCCGTCGTTCCATAGAATGTTGTCCAGACGCACGCGCGGGGACGGGCGGAAAAAGAATGACACCACACCAATTCTGGGCGGACAATCACTACCCTCTCACATGCGTCGAGTGTTTTCTTTTTTTATCAAGTTGCACACGACCGCTTCGATCCCCCACGAAAAAAAAAGAGAAAATTTTATATATCATCCAGGCATTCTCGTGTGCGTTTTCTCCCTGCATACTGCTTGCACAACATTCGAACAGCAGGGCAAGGAGTGTGGAACTTCAAGGTGTGTTCCGCCATGTTGCTTTCAATCTTGTAAAAGAATTCATCCGGTTCTTTTTCATGCATGGATTCCACGATTGCGTTCATTTCGACGCAAACAAAATGGGACATACACAGTGTGTCCAATTCTGAAAGGATACGATTTCTGGGCGCGTTGTCTTCTTTTTCGTCGTCCCAGCGTTCTATGAGAATATCGAGGAAGATTTTTCTGGGGCGCTTCGATCCAAATTCAAATAGTTCGCTATGATCAATGATGTACCATTGTGCCTCGCGCGGAAGTTTCTTTCCACGCTCGAGTAGTTCTTCCAAGGATCGTCTAATCACACTTTCATAATAATTACAAATGTCGTCATTGTTCCAATGAGACCAATTCTTTACGAAATTCACAGGGCAGACGTTCATATTGAATTCGATATATCGGCGAAGATTGCATCGTACTCGATCAACATCGTATCGATGTGCCAATTCTATCGCGTCCATAAGAATCGAGTATGCGATCATCATATTTTCTTCTTCTTCTTCGTCGATGTCGTAACCATAAACCATTTCCATGAAAAGATCATCATGTCCACGCATGTCCACGATCGACGCATCTTTCTGGCATGCATGCACAGGACCAAAAAAACGTTGTCTCCAGACAGGACTCGCCCACGCTAGGACAACAATGTGTCCTGGCACCTCTCTGTCGTCGAATAGAATCCGAAGGTCGGCGTGTTGCTCTTCTTTCCAAAGAAATTGCATCGTCCTAGTTTTTTGTTGTTCTTGGATTATTCCTGATAATAATACACGGTATTACTCATAGGATTGCGGTAGAAGTTCAAGCGAGTGCAACGAGATTTCAAACATCTTCTGCGTTTGCGCTCCCTTTCGTCGCGCCAATCGTTTATCCATGAAGAGACGCAATAACTTCCACAAACAGACAAACCAAAAATAACAAACAATTTCCACATTGCCTAAACCTGGTTCGTCGTCTTTTTTTTTGGGCAGCACTCTGTCAGTCCGCCAAACTTTAAAGTGTCTGTTTGTTTTGTCTGTCGCATCAAGTGTATTACTGCTTTAAATAGCAACACACACAAAAAATGAATGAATCATCATCATCATCATCCTGGAGCCTCGTATACACGCGAAAATCATTTTGAAGTTTAATCAACATGGGATAAAACGTTTTACTCCAACCAAAGACTCCTATTTTCGAAAACATATCAATTGGTTTCACATTTCCGATGAAATGGCCTGGACATCTGTTTGTACGGTAATAGAAGAACTTTCCATCTTTGCGAAGGAAGAGGGGTTCGATATTGTGGATTTGTGTGAGTCTCTTCCCGTCGAGGAATGCTATTGCTATGTAGACGTCCCTCTAGATGGAGAAATCGTAGAAATGTTGAAACCAATCTTACAAAAAATACAACAAGATGAAAAATCGCCGATAGGAATTAGCATATTACAGAGAGCATACAAGGAGGACGGTTTTCGCGTTAGCTTTCACATAATGTGAAACCAATCTTACAAAAAATACAACAAGATGAAAAATCGCCGATAGGAATTAGCATAGTACAGAGAGCATACAAGGAGGACGGTTTTCGCGTTAGCTTTCACATAATGCTTGTAATTAGTGTAATGAAACTTTTTGAGTCTCTTTTTTCGGGATCGTGGTGAGATTGGGTGGTAATCAGCACTCACGGAAAGGAAAGGATTGGGAAGAAGGTCGAGTGCGGATTGCCACCCAATCTCACCACGATCCCGAAAAAAAAGAGACTCAAAAAGTTTCATTACACTAATTACAAGCATCGTCATGGGTCTTCGATATCTTGTTGGTGCGGGCCGTACACTTTCAGATGTCTTTAGAGGAGTTCTTCTTGCAATAAAAAGCCAGCTTTGCTTTCACAAATGAATCCTTTGCTTCGTCCAATTTTCGAAAGCAACTGCCGAGATGCGCGTTGTAGAGATATAATTCAGCGGGGCTACCTTCATCAGGGATTGTTTCCAGCAGGGCATTGGCAAATGTTTGGAATTGTTTGCGGTCGGCTCCTGGATTCACTCGATCGTCAAATTTGTAGTTGGGTTCGATGAAATCTTGAAAGTTAGTCTTGTGTGCCATCTTGTTGGGAGGGTCCTTGAATGTCCAAACAATTTTTGTTGATTTTCTGATTGGAAAACAAGAGTTTAATATATATCTATCTCGTTACACAGGGTTAGGGTTAGATCTCTATGACACTTCCGTTCGAATAACATTTGTGTTCGCGGACTCAAATAAATAGTACCACTCAACCATTTTTTTAACATTGTTGTTCGGCCGGGGGGGAAAATAGATTAGTTATGTTTTTCTAGGTTAGGGTTAAAGTTGGACGAGTAGCAGGCATAATAGTATGGGAGGTAATAGAATCAAGATCCACACCACCACTTCAAAGGCATCTCGTCTCCGATCCCATGTCGTTAGCGAATGATAACGTTGCGAGTGGTTGTCTTGTTCTGGATGGATGTCGTCTTCGGCGAACAGCGAGTGTAAATAGTCGTTTAGAAAGATGCCGTGCGGATCCAGGGTTTTCCGGATCGCGGCGAATCGGCTGAAATTGCGAAAGTGATCGCGTTGGTGGCGCAGCGATCCAAAATACACCGTTCCCCAATGACTCCGTCCTCCCAGGGCGTGCATGTGTGCTTCCCATTCGCGATGAAAGCGTTCGTTGGTCACCTGGGACATGTGCGAATACACTTCCACCGAACAGCTGTCCAGGCCATCGGAGAACCCGAGGTAGGCCTCGTCACTCGCGCGCAAGAGGCGCACCTGCACGCTCGCAGCATAATGTCCGTAAAGGTGCTCGGCGCTGGCGGCATGCTCTTGTAAGGTACGCAGGGCACGCGTGCAATTCTCCATCGGAATGCAGTATTCCGCGTAGAGCATGCCATACTGAGGAAAGTGTTGCCATGAGAATGGAAGGGGTCGTGAAGGCCCATCGTCCAGTCCACTTGTACTGTCTACGAGTGAAGACACATCGAATGTGCGCGCGATCGACGGGAAGGCGCACAAGAGCGGCATGAGGACGTAATCGAACCCATTCACTTGCCATGCAGGAAACTCTTCAAAATCCTGTAACACACTCGGCTCTGGCGTCTCATGATAGGTCGTTAGTACGGCGTCTGAACCGCGCGCAAGACTGCTCACTAAATTGAAGGCCGTGGCATTCTTAAAATATGCGCTGGGATCCGAACGCAGCCACTCCTCAAGTGGCAGGAGCTGGTTTTTCTCGAGGAGGTTCACCAGCGAATGCACGCGCAATTCTACGTGCACGATCACGCCGAGCACACCCAGTGAAGCGCGGAAGGCTGGTAAGAGCTCCGAGTCGCTCAACACCTCCACGAGCGTGCCATTGGCTAGCACCGCACGCACCGAAAGCACTTGGCTCGCAAAAGTTTGATACAGAGGCCCATGTAGGGAGGTACTGAACCCCCCGGCAACACTTTGCGCCTGAATGCTACCGAACCCGTGCAGGCAGTATCCGCGCGCATAGAGTTTTTGATTTAGTGTCGAGATGTCGATGCCTGCTTCTACCCATACGCATTTCTTGGTCTCATCAAGCCAGAGTACGCGATCCATACGTTCAAGAGAAATGATTGTACCATTCACTCGTTCCACGAGCGGAGAATAACTATGGCCCGCGCCAATCACGCCTATAGCCTTTTTGGCGCCTAGGACCACACTTTGCACCTCTTGTACGGTAGAGGGTCGGCAGATTTCCGCGGCACTGAATTGTAGCGTCTGTCCCCAATTGTGCACTCTCGTGCTGCTGTTGCTGATGGACATGGGCCCGCGGAAGCTGGAGCGCATCTTCCCATCAATGGTGGACTCTCCCTGAATGGTCATGGGATTTTCTTCGTGCCACACGATCGCCGCGATCACGAGGAAAAAAAGTAACATTACATAAAGTAATAGGAACACCTGGACATAGGCACAACACGAAGCAAGCGCGCGGCGATCGCGTCGCACACACAAGAGACATAACCATAAGATAAGCGCGAGCAATAAAGCGAATACAAGCACGAGGATGAGATAACTGACTGTAATGGTGCTTGTATTGTGCAGCATCCAAGACAACATGATGTTGACCGGAAGGTATTTTTCCCACCCCTCCTCTCCTCTTTGTGCGTGTGCCTTGCGGGGGGCCCCCCTCGGTGTTGGGAAGGTATGCGCGGATTTTTGTATTATAGGCTCCAAATTCTAGAATCCCTGCGCTGGAGATGTGCAGTGTGATGCGATGCTTTTTTTATTCTTTTTTCATCGTTTATGTTAAACATCGTTTTTTTAGCATAAACGAGGGGAAAAAAGAGTGCATCACCCAGAACGGAGAAGCATCGCGATGGCATGCCTCACGAAAGGGGAATGTATTTTCATGGTATTAGATGCAGTCTTTTTTCTCTTATATGGTTCATTCATGATTTTACAATTCAACGATCCCGATTGGTTCCTATGGACGTTACTCTATGCGGGGGCCGTTTTGTGCTGCTTTTTCGCCATCCTTGATCACTTATGGTGGATGATTCCCTTTTGTTATTCCTTCTTGTAAGCGGACGAACCCGGCCGGCCGGGGGGAGAGAATGATATGATATGGTTTTCTTTTTCTTCCCCCCCCCCTGTGTGCTTACTCTTTTTCTTTTTCTTTTTCTTTTTCCTCCTCTCTTCCCCCTCGCTTTCTCGAACGTATAGCATTTTGGGCAATGCCTACGCACACCTTGGTGCGTGGGCCACCCAAGAAGAAAATTGTTTCACCTCACAAGAAACCGACGGTATGGCAGTGTGTGAAGATTTTCTCGAAATGTGGGGACTTCTCATCGTGCTAGTGTGGACCGTGCCTTTGACATGGTGGACTTACCATCACAGCAAAACGAATTGGTCCGCGAGAGTGTTGCACACCTTTCATATGGAACGCCATTCATCCGGTCCTCTTCCGTGCGCCGATGTGCAACCACTTACGCGTGCAGACGAAAAGCCTTTGTAAATTCTTCTTCTCTGAACAGCATAAAAAAGTGCGCGGATAGTATCTCTTCGACTTTTTATTATTTTTCTTTTTCGTTGTCGTCCGGTTATCATGTTATGTACATCTTTCAATAACTTTCATAATGACTACCGGACGGTGCACGCTTGTGCACATACTCTGCGTCGTTGTTATAATAAGAAGAAGACGAATCTCTCCTGTCCGAAACGTCCGAGACGTCCTTGTTTTCCTGACTGATATCAACGTCGCTAAAGTCCAAAGAAAGATTTGGATTGACTTGTCGTTCGATCACGTGCAATTGTTTGAAGATATTTTCAAACGAAGGACGACTTCTAGGGTCTTCATTCCAACAAATCTGCATGATGGAATAAACATTGCCCGGACAATTCTGTGGTGGGCCAAGACGATCATGGTGTTTTACGATACCCTGCATCACGTCTGCGTTGTTATCATAGTTTGAATACGGTAATTCGCCGTAGGAGAATATCTCCCATAATACAATACCAAAACTCCATACATCACTTTTGATCGAATAGGATTGGTCCTCGAGTACTTCCGGAGGACTCCATCGTACCGGGAAATTCTGTAACGTCGATTGATACACGAGACCTGGACTTTCGAGTGTGCGTGCCAAATCCACATCCGCCACCTTCACGCTCCAATATTCTTCCGCGTCTTTAAATACGAGTAGATTACGCGCGCTCAGATCTCGATGAATGATCGTTTTCCTGGACAAATAAAGCATGCCTGCCGCACACCCCACGGCCATGTGCAGAAGATGTTCACATTTCATAGCCGCGTTGGTTTTTTGTCCCTTCAGAAAGTCTACGAGCGCGCCGCGCTTAATGTATTCCATAACCATATACATTTTGTTGCCAGGCTGTCCATAGAAAATACCAAACATGCGCACCACGTTGGGGTGTTGGAGCGTACGAAGTAACGCACATTCCTTTTCGAATCGATCGCTATCCGCCATGTCATGGACCGTTTTGCAAGCGACTATGGTGGATCCATCCATCACCGCGCGATAGACGTTTCCTGTTTTTCCCGAGCCAATTTTTTCTCGGATGTCAATGTCTCTGATCACCATTTTGATTTCCCCACCATTTTCCTCATCGGTGTACTCGGTCCACGAACCTGTGGATTCATTTTCACTCATAGGGTGCGTTTCGGACATTTCGGACATTTCTGTGCCCGGCAACATCAAGGAAGATGGACGCGTCAATCGTCGGGCGCGTCGGACATTTCGCCGCGAGAGAAGACACATGATGGTCGAGACAATCGCGAGGAGAAGAATGGCACCCACAACCGCGAGTACCATCCAAAACGCCACCGGAGATAGGGTATCACTCTTGAGTACGATATCCGATGATGATTCTAGCGGCGGAAGGCTGCTCGTGCCGATGAGCACACTCGTACCCGTGCTTCCCATCGCGCCGGTGGTGGGCGCCACTGGGCAGCCTCCTGTACAATTGTAGCGCACGGTGATCTCCATGCAATGAACGAATGCAAATGCGTCAGCAAGGCCATTCTGTACTTGGATACCCACGCCAAATTCCACGTGATTGATCATGGAGGCATTCCAGGTCCGTCCCCACAGGGGATCTTCACCCACAAGCGGGTAAGTCAGATTGGAGACCGTCTGGTTCCACCCCATGTCCGGTGGATAGGCGTGGATGCGCGTATCCCATGGCGCCGTCGTGCTATTCGTGGTGTTGATACGATCCGAGAGAAATATACGGCTTTCGTGGCATCCACCAGGCGGAGGTTGATCGAGCGACACCACGATCTTCACATAAATTCCTTGGACCGTAGCATTATCAGGGAGCGCAAAGGAAAAGTTGCTCGGCCGCAACACCTCGGACGAAAGCAGTGCAAACATACTGCACGCCGCCACGGCCGGACTCGCACACGAAACATCTTTTAGACTCGCACTGAGCCAAGGTACACCGAGGGTTTCGTTGGCACGCAGTCGTGTGCTGATGGCAGTCTCTGTCGAACGGGATACCTCGCGTGCACACGCGCTTCCAGGGTAGAAATATATCACCACGCACACATACCAGAGGAAAAGGAGCCATGGCATCTTTGGATGCATAATCTTTTTTTTTTGGGGCGTGCAAAAGTTACGTTCGATTTTGTCGTCGTCTCCTCCTTCTTCTTCTTCTTCTTGCTGGAGAGTGGACATATAGGGATATAGAGCCGGTCTTTTGTTTTTCTGTGTGTCAAAAATGGAAAATGGAAAATAAAAAATACAGAAAAATATTTATTTTTATCATTGACACCCTCCGGGGACGGGGGGGGGGGAGGGGGAAAAGCTGCAGAGAAAATAAACGGGGCGTTAGACCCAGGGTCTTCCCCCATAGCCTAAACCTGTGCTATCTTTTGTGCACTATTGTCCGGATAAAATACACCCGTGATTGATCTGCGACATTGGCAACAAATACCACGATCTTGTGTTTGTTCGAG
>SDBT01014068.1_pt1 | contig 12787 bp, 17 predicted proteins | sample 2277101 | NCBI WGS metagenome assembly SDBT01 (sample SAMN10404973, study PRJNA504765) | marine sediment metagenome | isolation source: marine sediment core GS10_PC15, 103 cmbsf | place: Arctic Ocean: Southern Knipovich Ridge | collected 2010 | reverse complement strand
TTTTTACTACTATGCTTTCTTAAGTTATATGAGTAAACAAAAATCTAGTATATAGGGTTACTGGCTGTTTGTTTTTTGACTTTATAGAGGTATGCAGTGCGTACTTGGGGGACTGTTTGTTTTCTCCTTTTTGCAGACTGGACACTTCTCGCCTTTTTGCTTATTGCCTTTTGCTAGTTCGTATTTAATATAATATTCGCTTCTTTTACCGCTATGCTGTGATATAGCATAGCCCTCTAAAATAAACTGGTCATCTTTTGGAATAATTTTTAGTTCTAATATGTTATTTCTGTTTTCATCTTTCACCTCTATCTCTAAAAAATCATTACCACCTTGACCTTTACTTGCTCTCTCTGATGTTATTGTGGCGTAGAGTATCATAGTTCTACCTCCTTTTTATTCTTTTGATATTGTGGATTAATTGGTAAAACCTCCTCACAAGATTTACACTCATAACCTTTTAGCTTTTTATTTTCATAAATTGCCTTTGTTACAAGATGTCCGCATTTCTCCTCCTCACTATCTTTTAATATTTCCTCTACAAGAGCAGTTAATAGGTCTTTGACTTGATTGTCATACCATATAGCACAAGCGGTTTGAATATCACAATCATACTCTTTTAGAGTGTCATATATCTCTGGCTCATTATGATTGTTGAGATATTGTAAACGTGTATAAGTATAGATACTCGCATACTCGCTTTCACTCTCGCTTACCTCATAACCCTTTAAATCCTCAAATTCTACCTCTGATAACTCATTTAAAGCGTCATTGAGCATAGTATATTGTAAGTCAAAGTCATACTGGTCAAGTCTACGCATGACCTCAAGAATAAGATTTTTTACGTCTTCATCTAAGTCGTTTTTGAGACAGTAAAACTCATCGCCATTATCCCTTTTTTTAGAGATACAGCTATCAACTAAGATTTTGTATTTTTCTTTAGTCATGGTCAACGGTCTCCATTTCTTTAATTATTTTCTCAACTTGTTTTAAAGTGTTGAGCCTTGATGACATATCAAGTTGGATTAAAGCTAGTGGGGCATTACTAAACACGTTAGCACTCGGATAATGATGACGTTCATCTGATTCTATTTCAGCTATTTCAACTTCAAGAAATTCTTTTAGTTTACTCATTTGATTTTTAATGTTCTCTCGCCCTATCAAGAGTATTAAAATAGTTTACTCTCGGCATTACTCTATAAGTAATTCCATAATGATAGCAAGGCGGTGATTGTATCACCTTGTTACCACTAGCAATAACTTATTTATTTTTTAACAATTCGGCTAGTTCTTTTTTACAAGAACCTATGGCTAAAAATTCCCCAGTAAGTGAGTAACAAAATGCCATGTTATAGCCATTCATATGCTCAATCGCACCTTTTAAAAATTTTATTCTTTTATCATTCATTTTCATATTAGCGTGTTAGATAATCTGCTTTTTCTTTTAACTTTGGTAATGTAGCCCAATCATTAGAACCCCCCGTATAATCTTTTTCATGTTCTGCGGTTCGGATTAATAGGTTATCATACCATGCGTTTTTGAAGTGTCTAACATCACTACAACTAACATAGACCAGTTGACCGTTATTGATGTTCTTGAAAAATGCTGAATACTCAAAATGTCCTCTGCTATAACTGATTAATTCGTAACCAATCATAAGTTTTTTTAATTCTTTTTTGATGTCCTTTGAAAACTTTGCAAATTCTTCTGTTAATCCGCTTGAACTTTCAAAAGTATAATCCAACCAACCCTTTATGCCTTGCTCTTTTATCTCGTTTATTTTAGATTCTTCTGCTAATACTTCAACCGCATAGGCTTTTTGGTGTAATTCTTCCGCTTCTTCTGTTAAACTTTGATAATCCATATTGTAAAGTATCAATCACCATACTTGTTTAAACTTACTCTCTAGTTTTAAATAACTAGCTACTGGGTACGAGATAGGCGTTGCTCATATCCAGTGTGTCAATCATTTAATCTTTTATATGCGGAAAGTTATCCGCTATATTCTTTAATTTCAATTTAACTTTTTCTAACTCCTCTATTGTTCTGGTGTCTCTTTTACCTTTATATACCCAGTATTGATTGATGTAATCATAACCCATGTATATGGTAGCACCCTCTGGCGGTTTAGTATCACAAGATATTGCTACAAGCACCCCACTGGGTAATTTATAAATGTCTCTTGATGTTCTCATTGATATTTATATATTCACCTCAATATATGTAAACTTACTCTCTAGCCATTTAATGACTAAATACAGGGGATAAGGTCTATTCTTATCCGCTATATTCAGTTATCAAACTATAAGACCAGTATACACATCTGACATTTAATGTCAAGCCTTTTAAATCGTGGCTAGTAGATACATAAAGAAACTATATAAAACAACAAGTACAACAATATTAAACTTAAATATCTTTTTATCTAGTCTTTTTTCTGCTAACTTATAATTTATTGTATCTTTCATCATGTAAAATCGTGGCTAGTTATAAACAAGTAAAGGTATAATCTATAACTAACTAATGTAACTATTAAACAATATCTACCATATATAACTATATTATAATATCTTATGGGACTGGTCAATATCTAATGTGTATAACATGTGGATAACTCAAGCAGTAAAGAATAAACGATAAACGGGACTGACTAAAGCTATAAAATAATACTCTCTAAGTGTTGATAAGTATTAAATATAAGTTAGTTGAGTAGATGTTAAGTTGCTTTCAAGTGTTTAGAATAAGTTTTAAACGTGTGTTTGACGTAATAAATACGTTGTGAGACGTGGTAATCAACCCCTCTCTTACCTTTATTCTAGTAACTTACTACTAATATAGCTTATAATCCATATAATATCAATAGTAACATGTGGATAACCTGTTGATAACTAACAATATAGTACAATACTACCATAACAGTATACCCTAATCTTAAAACAACCGTGAGGACTAACAAACTAAGCCCTGTACTCAACGGAGTGAGACGTTACCCCCCTAACAGGTACAATCACACCCCCTAAACAATAATAATGCAGTAGAAGTCAAGAATACCCCTATATCTGTCATATTTAAACCTTACTTGACATGTCCCCGTTTCTGTTGTCTTATGAGAGATTTTCCTTACATGGTCCTCCCTCAAGAAAGTAGAATATACTATACATAGTACATAATGTATAACGTAAGATACTATTGATTAAAAGTAAAGGATATGTTATACTATAGATAAGAAGTTATATAGCTAATGGGTCTCCCTTGCTATTTTTTTAATGCTAATTAATATTGTTGATCATAATGAAGAGGTTATAGAGGAAGCAAAGAAGGTATTTGATAGTGTTCATCATGGAGATCTATTTGATTTGGAAGTAGAAGCAGTGGTTAGTCCCGGTAATTGCTTTGGTTATATGGATGATGATAGTATTAGAGACTTCTTTGGATATGAGATTGAAGATAAGATACAGAAGCTTATTAATAAGGAGGGACACTTGAATGTTGGAGATGCTTTTGTCGCAAAAACGAAACACGAGGTGTTTAAGTATGTGATTGTTAGCCCTACTGTGTTTTTACCTGGGTTTCCTGCATTAAGATTAGCTCCTTACAAATGTATGACTAATATCTTACAGATTGTAGAGGATAATAATATTGGTAGTGTATCGATGACAGGCCTGGGGAGTGGATTTGGGGGCTTACACCCCCAGTACGTAATAAGGGAAATGTTTCGGGCCTATTTAGATTTCGGTCGAATTAAAGAATAAAGAAGTATTATATTATGAGAAATAAAATTAAGAGTTGGTTAAAAAGAAAACTCCTTGATCTATTAAAAGAAGAATGGACTATGGATGTAGATAAGTTCCGTGAGTTGAATAGTGATCTAGAGAAGTCTAAAGAATATAAGTGGATACATTATGGTTATGTCCAACCAGATGGAGAACATGTAAATTATTATCTTAAAACATATAGAAAGGTCAGAGTACATCCTGAATTGGACCAAGATGAGATTAAGACAGATATGGTAGCTGTTTATACTGGATTAGACAAGCATGAGTTTAACGGGAAGAAGTTTAAGAAGAAGAAATAACAAAGGTAGTGCGTGGACCTAATAAAGAATGAATGAAACTTTATTGTGGTCTCCATTTCATATTAGTCATAACTTTATGAAGTATGGAATTTTTAAAACCTACTTAGGTGTATTCTATTTATGGAAGTGTAATAAGTGTGGTGATTTAAAATTTGATTTGTATTCAAAGAGACAGATTAGATTTAGAAATAGATAGATAACATATTGCTTTTAATATAAGGATGTGTTATAATATACTATATGGAAGATAAGAAATGGACACAAGAGGAAATAGATCTAGCGATTAAGGAAGATCGAGCCTATAAAGATCCAGAAACTGGTAAATGGAAGAATTATAAACCTAAGAAGGGTGTTACACCCCCATGGCAACCATTTGACCCAGAAAGAAGAAAAGGAAGACTCACTATTAAGGAGAGGAAGTTTTTGTATATGTTGTCTAAAACAGGAAACATTAACAAGTCTTATAAGAGTGTATATAAATATACGAAGTTTGATGATAAGAAGTTAGAGAATGTCAGAATAGGTTCTATGGCTAATGTTAAACTTAAAAGACTAAAAGAGAAATCTCCAGAATTAGTTGCTGCTTTTACGTTTGAGGACATTACTCCTGATTTTGTAAGAAAGGGATTACTTGATTTATATGGTAGAGCTAAAGACACTGGAAATATGCACATAGAAAAAGGAGTTCTAGAATTAATGGGTAAGATACATGCTCTCTTCAGTGAGAAACAAATCTATAAAGAAGAAGTTAAAGAAGTTATTGGTGATATTTACCAAGAAAATGATTCTGATATGCCAGGGAATCAAGTTGATGAAAGTCTCAGTAGAACTGAGATAGATAAAATTGGACAGGCATGAGGATAGATCCAAAGAAATTTAAAGAGAGGATTGGTTTTTATCCAAATCCTATTCAATCTGATATTCTAAAAAAATTAGAAAGATTTACCGTTGTTGTTGGTGGTAGAAGATTAGGTAAAACTATCTTAGCTGCTTACTTAGCACTTAGACAATTGTTTATTCCAAAACAGAGTATTTGGATTATTGCACCTAATCATGATTTATCGAATAGAATTTTAGAATATCTCTATACTTGGATATATGCTTCATTTCCAAAAGCAATGTTTAGAATAAATAAGAATGAGAAGATTATTGAGAATATGACTACTGGGTCTAAATTATGGACTAAGAGTGGTGAGAGCCCAGAATCATTAAGAGGTAAGGGATTAGACCTTGCTATTATAGATGAGGCTGCTTTAATCTCAGAAGGATTATGGGAAAGTAATATTCGTCCTAACTTAATGGATTCAAATGGTAAGGCTTTCTTTATTTCTAATCCATTTGGATATAATTGGTTTTATAAGTTATATAAACTTGGAACACCAGATGGAAGACGGTTAACAGGAGATAGTGATTATATTTCTTTTCAAGTTCCAACTGTCATTGAAGATGAAGAGGGAAATGTAATTGGGACTAATAACCCAACTATTAAAGTTAAGGAGTTAGCTAATGCTAAAAAGATCACACCATCTGATGTATGGAGACAAGAATATCTAGCTATGTTCCAAGAAGGTGCTGGTCAAAGATTTAAAGGTATTCAAAAATGTATAGATGAGTCTATTGTAATAGATGAAATAAATGAATGGTTTGTACCCGTAGAAGAAGGTCACTTATATTTAATAGGAGTAGACTTAGCTAAAGTTGAAGACTTTACAGTTATAACTATAATGGATAGGATGACTAATAGATTAGTAGGATTTTGGAGAGTTAATAATATTAATTGGTCTTTCATTAAAGAAAAAATAAAAAGAGTATCTGCAGAATATAATTTCGCTGAGTGTATTGTCGATGCAACTGGAGGAATTTCAACTGCGTTTACAGAAGATTTAATTCTTGATGGGATAAATGTAACAGAGTTTATATATTCTAACAAAAGTAAAACTAGAATAATGGATCATCTAGGATTGTTAATCGAAAAGAAAAATATAAGATTTCCAAGGATACCACAGTTAATAGTAGAACTTGAAGCATTTAGTTATACAATAACACCAAAGAATAATATGATTTATGGTTCTTCAGAAAAAGATGACTGTGTAAATAGTCTAGCTTTGGCTTGTTCAGAATTACAACCAATACCTATAGATAGTGAGTTATCGGGGATATCATGGGTAACAACGTCAGAAAAATATGACTAGTATTGAAAATTAACGTAAATTATGTTATAATATATTAATGGCTTCGAGTTATCAAACTTTAGCAAATGTTTATTCTGATGTAAGAACTGCAGTTCAGAAGGATAGCACTACGTTAACAGACGCAACCTTACTTAGGTTAGCAAATAAATATTTCCTAAGAATGGTTAGAGCTCTTATTGATTTAAAAGAAGACCTGTATGCTGAAATTTCATTTACGGATCTTGTTGCAGATCAAGAAGAATATCCATTACCTACGGATGATACATCATCTACATATGGTGATGGGTTAATTAAACTAGAAAGAGTTGAGTTAACTTATGATGGAAGTAGGTGGCAAGTTGCCGATCCAATGAGTTACCAAGAACTAGCTGGACCAAGTATTTTGGATGCAGATAAAAATACAAATAAGACTAAGGATAATCCTAAGTATGCGTTTAAGGATAGGTCTATATTTATATTTCCTGTTCCAAGCTCAAATGATTCTGTAACTGCTGGTAATAAGGGACTTTATATTTTTTGGATAAAAAGACCGCAGGAGTTAACTGGAACTTCAAGTATACCAAATATACCTAAAGATTTCTTAGATGTATTAGCTGAAGGAATGCTTATAGATGCCTATAGACAGTTTGGAAGAATGGGAGATTCAGCTGAAGCAAGAAATAATTGGAGAATAGGTATACAAGAAATGAAAGAATTAGAACAGGCTCCAGATCAAGAACATGAACTTCAATTTGTAAGAGTGTTAGAAAATTATAAATAATGGTAATGGATTTAGGACAACCAAACGAAAGACCAGCTGGATATTCACCAGATCGATTTGAAGAAGCAGCTTTAGATTTTATCGCTACTCAAAAAGCACAGTGGGATGATGCTTCTGTTTTTGTAACTGAAGATACATCTTATATGATGAGAAGAGTTATTGATAGATGTAGAAAGAATTTCTTAGGTCAATATGAAACCCCACATGATTCTATTACAGGAGAATTAAAAGTTTGGGTTCCATTAACAGCTTGGACGGTTTTAAATGTTAAAAAGAATATTGATATAGATCAAAAGGATATTCTTATTAGACCTGGAAATCCTCAATCTGTAAATATCACTCCGCTTATCAGAGCAGCTATTCAGAATACATTGAAAAAATTAGGCTTCGGTCAATTAATTAATGACATACTTCAGGCTGTATCTATTGATGGAACAGCAGTAATTAAGACTTTTCAAGATGTAGATAAAAGGACAGATAAGAAAATGGTTAAAGCTGAGTTAGTTGATCTTTTAAATATATGGATAGATCCAGCAGCTAAAAGTATTCAAGACTCATCAGGAATTATAGAGAGAATCGTAATGAGTAAGGCTGATGTTCAGCAATCAAATAACAAGTTAGATAATCTTGAGTTTGTTAATTTTTCTATGAACGTTCCTACCTTTGATGATTTAGTTAGTGGAGATGTTAGGAGTGAATTACCATTTACAGAATTTTGGGAGTTCTGGGGTAAGATTAAAAAATCTTGGATTACCAAAGATGAAGACGATGACGATACATGGATAGAAGGTGTAATAGTTACTTCTGGATTGGGTGCACCTAGTATTGTCCATTCAATTAAAAAGAATCCTAGAAAAGATCAGATGAGACCTTATGAAGAAGTATGGTATGAAAGGATTCAAGGACGATGGTATGGAAAGGGAGCAGCTGAAAGTTTGTTCGATATGCAGGAACAAATGAATACTATTGTTAATATTCGAAAAAATAATAATTTAGTATTACAGAATGGAATCTTCCTTGTAAGAAAAGGATCAGGCCTTACTCCAGAGATGTTAGGACATATACGAGCTGGAGGAGGATTACCAGTTACAGATATTAATAGAGATATCAAACAACTTCCTGTTCAAGACTTTAGAGCATCCTCATATGCAGATGAAGATAGGGTTTCTATGTGGAGTACTAGAGTTACAGGGTCACCAGAACTAAGTAGGGGTGAACTTGCGGCAGCATCAGAATCTGCTACTTCTACATTAACAAGAGATAGAAATATTAAAGATACATTTATCCTTATTCAAGAAGGAATAGGATTCTTTGTTGAAAGATTTATTTTGAATCAGGTTATTCATCAGATGAAAGATATTCTATCTAGTGAAGATGTAATTAGAATATCAGGAAGACCAGAAGATTTAACAGCTATAGATGAAACTATAATTACAAATAGATTAAGAAAGTTTGTTTTAGATCATGAACGTGATACTGGGTTCTATCCAGATGAAATAGATATAGAAAGGTTTAAGAGAACACAGCAAGAAGGATTGAAGAAAATGGGAAAAGATAGATTTGTTACATATTTTAAGACTATGTTTGATCGAGATATCGATATTGAAATACATGTAACAGATGAAAGATTTAATAGAGTAGTAGCTGCACAACAACTAAGAGACCTAATGTTAGCTTTCTCAAGAATTCCAGGATTATCTAAATTAGATATAGATGCAGTTATTGGGGAGTTCTTAAATATTATGGGAATTAAAGGAGAGTTCTTTTTAGACAAACCAAAGATTCCTGACTACTTGGTTAGACCAAGACAAGAACAAGGACAACAAGGTGGGTTCGCAGAAGAATTTCCTGAGTTTAATATTCAACCACAACAAACACAACAAGGACCTAGACTTTTAAGAGAGTTCCCAGAGGGTGTACCGACAGAACAAGAAGCAGTATCTACAGCTTTGAGATTACCACAATTAGGAGTACCGGCTGAAGAACAAGCCTAATATGCCTTTTGCAGGATTTAAAAATTTTAATGAATGTTTGAAAAAGATTATAAAAGACGGGAAGAGTAAATTGTCTGCCCAGAAAATTTGTGGTTCACTACAAAGTAAACACGAGAAGAAAGGGTCGGGAAAGAAAAAAAGTAAAAGGAATAAAAAATAATGTCGGATCATGGATTAAAAAAGAAGAAAAGACGTAAGAAGAAAGTAAAATAATATGAAAGATACAATAATACGAGACGCTTCAATAGAAATAGCTCACCCCACCTCAGATGGTGATGTCGAGATAGAAAAATTACATCAAACATTGACGTTTGATTCTCACATGCTTCCACAACTAGTAGATTGGGAAGTTGGAATGAACTATACACTTGTTATAGAAGTAAAACAAAAATCAAGACACACAAATTTAAATAGCGATTCTGCTACATTTAAAGTTTTAGGGGTTGGTGTACATGAAGAAGAGATAGATATTTTAGAGGCAGAAGTAAAAGAACAATTAAAAATATAGTCAATATCTTTACAAATTTTTCTAGATATGCTATAATTATATATAGATAACATGGATGAAAAGGAATTGAAGTACCATTCAGGACTAGTAACCTTGGGTAAAAAAGCCTCAAGATTTCTTGAGTCAGAGGAATGGAAAGAGTTAGTTAAGCCTTTATTTGACTTAACGAAAAAAAAATTATCTGATATTACTGAAATAGATTTAGAGAATGTTAATCAGGAAGAAATCAAAGCTGAAGTTCTTGCTAGGAAACTAGCACTAGGATATATAAGCGATATGGAAAATGCTTTGATAGAGTACATTGTGAACGGTGAATTTAGTGGAAAAAGATTAGAGTCACTAAATAAACAAACAGATCTTTACCAAATAAAAACAGACAAAGAAGTTTAGGGTTCGGGGTCCATAAGAGTATAAGTGCGATATTTTTGTGGGCTCGGTCGAACCCAAACTATAACTATTAAGGTTTATATTTGAATACTAATACTATTTAAATAAAATTTATAATGGAAACAAAAGACAAACCTAATCAGGAAACCGACCCTTCAGTGGATACAGCTTCTGAAGAGAATTCAACAACTGATGTTGAGACTTCTCCAGAGGAACAACTGGGAGACCACATTACGAAAGCCTACCAAGATGGTAAGCAAGAAAAAGAAGACCTTTTTCAAGAAGTTGCAGAAGACACCAAAGGAGGTTCTGATTCAGATGTCATTCCAAATGATGATTCTAAAGGTACCGACCCCAATGCGGAGGTACTTGCCTTTATTGAAACATCTACAGGAAGGAAATTTGAAAACGTAGATGATGCTAAAAAGTATCTATCTAATTTGAACAGCCTTGTTGGTGATCAGGAAGTTGCTGAGTTTCGAAAAGATTCTCAGTTACTAAACAAACTCGCAGAAGAATATTCCACACAGAAAGGGATAGATCCTCAAAAAGCTAAAGATGAGCTTTTGGACGCAATCGTTAAAAAGAATGCACCCAAAGAACAACCTAAGGAAGAGCCTAAAAAAGAGGCTCCTAAAGGTACATCTCTAGCGGATCTTGTGAAGGACCTCGATTTCGCTGATAAAAGTTCGGTTGGTGATCTTAAGAAAAAGATTGAAGCACTTGAACATAATGATCAAGTCGATCAGCTTCTTAGGAAGTATCCGCTTGCTGAATCGGTTGTGGAAATGGTAGCACTTATGGCAAAACAAAAATCTACTCCTTATGTAGAAGCATTCGAAAAATCAGATCTAAAAGAACTGATTGAAATAAAAGCTAAAGAAGAAGAAAATAAACCACAAGTTATACCCCCAAGTAATAGACGAGGTTTCGATAAACAGAAGGCTGTGGAACTAGCTAAAAGAGTTAGAACACAGCATAAACCCAAAGATAAAGTCGCATTAACAAAGGCTTTTCTAGGGGATGACTTCTTTAAGTAACCTCATTTGAACATTGGCCACAGATAACCAATTACGAACATATGGTGATGTGACAAGAGTAGAGGATGTTGTAGGATTAATTGAAATTCTAACAGCAGAGGAAACTTGGTTCTTAAATAACCTAGACAAGACTGGTGCAGTAGATACTGTACACATTACGTTAGTAGATACGTTACAAACACCAGCCTCAGGTGCTATCGCTGAATCTGGAACTTTGAGCTCAGATGCCCTAACAACCCCAAGTAGATTAACTAATCTAGTTGAAAAGGTTGCTAAAGGTGTTAAAGTCTCAAGGACCCAGCAAATGGTTGCTCACTATCACGGTGAGAACGAATTAGCAAGGCAGGCTGACAAGGCATTAAGGAACTGGGGTAACTCAGCAGAGTTCGACATCGTTCGATCTACACTAGTATCAGGTAACTCAGGTACAACACCTAAGATGTCCGGTATTATTGAAGCTACCTCTAAGTCTACCACACACACCTCGCATTCATCTGGAACCACATTCGCTGCTTCTATATTGAACGGCTTGATGAAGAACAACTGGGATAATTCTAATGGCACTGTAGCAACAAACTTATTCATAGGTTCATTCCTAAGAAACGAGATTGATGCTTTCACCCAGAAGTCAAATACCCTAGTAAACGTTCAATTCAATGAAATTGACAAGACAGTTGATTTGTATGCTACATCTTTCGGAAGATTGATGGTACATACCCACAGATATGTCCAGCAAAGTGGAGATGCAACAGGAAGAATTCTTGCTGTAAACCCAGAAATGTTAAAGATCGCTTATCTACGAAGACCCTTTATTGACAGAGGTCTAACTAGAGATGGTGACTTTGACTTCATCGCAGTATTCGGTGACTTGACTCTTGAAGTTAAGAATCAGGATACACACTTCTTTGCCGACGGATTTGACATAGACTAATATCTATAGTTAATCTATCGAAAGAGTTGTTGTTGGAAGGAGTAGTCTTTTTACTCCTTCCAACTAAAAAGACAATAACTCATACATGGAAAAGAATCAAAAGAATATAACATTAGCCAAATTTTTAAAGGACTACAATTTCAGTAGTCCTATTTATAGTGCTATAACAAAGGAATTAATTACTAAATATAAAAAAGAATCACCCAGACAACGGACAATTAGGGCCGTTGTTATGTTGTTTAAAGAAACAAATAAAGAAGAGATGGAAGAATTTTTTGTCAGTAAAGAAATATTTAGGAAAACTAGAAAAAATAAATTTGCTGCAGATAGTAAAAGTGGTATAAGAGTTGAGGTTAAGTTACCTGGAAAATTGTTAAATCAATTGTATACAATAATTAAAAGTAAATATGATACATTTACCTTTCTTCAATCGAAAGAAGAAGTAGAATGGTTTATAAAGGCGTTTCCTGAATTTCAGGCACCCGAAGTTTATTAATATGAAAAAAGAACCAACATTAGTATTAGGGATGATTGTAAAAGGAACTGATCGAGAAGCAGAAATTCTTGATCGTTGTCTTGGAGGAGTCAAAAATAAAAAGAAGCAATTAAAACCTCATCAACAGGATATAGATATAAGTAAGACAGATGGTATTGCAAAGTATGTAGATGCAATCTATATTACTATTACTCAACCTAATAAAAACGTAGAGAAAGTTGCTGAAAAATATGGAGCTATTATTTCTCATTATAAATGGGATAATAACTTTTATAAAGCTAGAAGATTTAACTTTTCTCAAATACCAAAAGAATTTGATTATTACATTTGGACTGATTCAGATGATATATGGAAAAACCCACAACTATTAAGAAATGTTGTAAACCAAATGCAAGATCAAAAT
>SDBT01014067.1_pt1 | contig 12787 bp, 8 predicted proteins | sample 2277101 | NCBI WGS metagenome assembly SDBT01 (sample SAMN10404973, study PRJNA504765) | marine sediment metagenome | isolation source: marine sediment core GS10_PC15, 103 cmbsf | place: Arctic Ocean: Southern Knipovich Ridge | collected 2010 | reverse complement strand
CGAATTATATTAAGTCTCATCAGGAAAAAATCTAGCCAGAATAGAGAAAAATTCTTTGATCTGAATCGGTTTGGTCGTGTAGTCGTCCATCCCAGCTTTCAGAAACCGCTCCCGATCTCCTCCCAGGGCATGTGCCGTCAGAGCGATAATTGGGATATGAGAGTCAGTCCCTTCTTCTTTTTCCCTTATTGCTTTTGTGGCGTCTAGACCGTCCATCACCGGCATTTGAACATCCATCAACACCAGGTCAAAATCATCCTTACTGAGTTTTTCTACTGCCTGTTTGCCATCATTGGCTATATCAATCCTGTGACCCATCTTCTCCAGCATTCGAGTGACAATTTTCTGGTTAATCAGATTGTCCTCTGCAACCAGAATATTCAATTTGCGACGGCTCTCCCTCAACGTATGCTTTGTGATTAACGTTTCCCTCCTCCGTTCAGAGGTCGTTCCCAGGATTGTGAGTATCGCCTCCAACAGATCAGAGTGTTTGACCGGTTTGGTCAGATAGGCATCGACTCCTAAAGACTGACATCGTGAGGCCTCGCCTCTTGTTCCTGCCGAAGTCAGCATTATTGTTTTTAGTCCTTTAGCCCGGACCTCTTTCTTAGCCAATTCGAGAAAAGAGCAACCATCCATCTGAGGCATAAAATAATCTGTGATCATAAGAGGAAATGGTTGTCCGAAAGCTTCGGCTTCTTTCAGATGACGGAACGCTTCATCCTCATCGACAGCCAAAGTCGGTTTCATCCCCCAATTTCTAAGAATCCTATCCAGAATATCCCGATTGGTATCATTATTTTCAACTAATAGGACTCTAACTCCAGACAGCTTATCGGGTGATATTTTTTGATAAGTCCTAGCCGCTTCCCGGCCTTTTTCGAAATGGGCCGTGAAATAAAAAGCAGATCCTGGCCCCCCGACCTTCGGTTCTGTATGAACAGGGCTTTTCAGCCAGGTTTTTCCATCCATCATCTGGACAAGACTGGAGGAAATGCTCAAGCCGAGGCCCGTCCCCCCATATCTCCGGGTTGTGGATGAATCAGCCTGGGTGAATTCCTTAAATATCAATTCCTGTTTTTCAGGAGAAATCCCGATGCCTGTATCCGCAACACAAAATTGAAGCTGTGTAGCGTCATTTTTCTCCTTTTGAACATCCACTCTGACTACGATTTCGCCTTTTTCCGTAAATTTGATGGCATTACCAATAAAATTGATGAAAATCTGTCTGAGCCTCCCTGCATCCCCAATTAAAATTTCAGGCACCTTTGGACCGACTGAGAAGGCCAATTCGATACTCTTTTCCTCTGCAGAAAGGACAAAAGTCCTGATAGTATCGGCCAGGCTGTCCCGTAAATTGAACGGGATTTTTTCCAGTTCAAGCTTGCCCGACTCAATCTTGGAGAAATCCAAGATATCATTTATGATGGACAATAGTGAATCCGCAGACAGCTTGACAGCCGATAGGTATTCTTTCTGTTCATTTGAAAGGGTTGTCTCCAATGCTAAGTCGGTCATTCCGATTATACCGCTTATTGGTGTCCGGATTTCATGACTCATGTTTGCCAAAAACTCGCCTTTCGTCTTACTCGCTTTCTCCGCTTTAGACTTCGCTTCCTCCAATTCATCGGCCTGTTTTTCCAGTAAAACATTATTTCTGATCGCCCTCCAGTATTCATAATTTTGATTCTTGCCTTGCATCAGAAGAAAAGCGAGAAAGGCGATGAACAAAAGGGCAATAATATACCGTTCTCGCCCCCCAAAATACAAACACACAGCAGGAGTAGGAGACAGGATACCAAGAAGATAGAAATTAAGAATCAATCGGTTGGGAGATAAGGATGTAATCGCTCCTGAGCACACACCCATAGTTATTATGAGCACCAATAATAGATTAAACGACACATCATAATTCACAACGGTTAAAGCTGTGAAAACGCCCCAAATGATTGCAGTAAGCAGAGTACCTAACATAAAAAAATCTCTCCACTGACTCAATCGGTCTGGAATATATTTTTTTACTGTAAGAGCCAGCACAAACCGGAATACTCCAATAATCAAAAGTGATATGCCGACACTTGCAACAATAGAGGGGTGATCTTTTAAATATGAAGTAGAAAGTACTAGGACAGCGAACAAGATGATATACATAAAAGGACTCGAAATCGATCTTTTAGCAAGCTCAGAGAATGAACGGATATAGAGTTCATCATCTAATTTCTCTTTGTCCATAAGCAGCCAATAAATCTCAAGTAATACTGACTTAAAAAAGATATATTCAAACAGATGGATTGTCAATAATGCTCAACTCTTCCCTACAGGTAAGGCAGAGAAGCGGATCGACTTTACAGACCTTCCTTATCCTCTCTGTTTAACCTTTTGATAGAACAAAAAGTGCCTTTGCTTAGCTCATTCTCCTCCCGCCTTCTTTCATGTTCTGCCGTTCCCAACTTGGGGAGGTCCTTGCTATCATTTTAAACTTGACTTAACTATTCTTTTCAGTATTTAATATCAAATATCTAAAGTAGATAAGATCAAAAGGTTTCCGGATTTCTAAATAAATTAAATTCGTTAGGACTTAACAGCTAGTTTGGTTTTTCCAATAGAAATGACTTTTTTGTGAGGAAAAGATGAATCTCCACGAGAGTTCATTTCCAAGAAATATTTTTTAACAAGCATGTCACATGAACTGCGAACCCCACTTAATGCTGTAATCGGTTTTTCTGAAATCTTAAAGGAGCAACACTTCGGCGAACTCAATGAAAAGCAATTGCACTATGCCGAGAATATCGAAAAAAGCATTGAACATATACATGATGAAGCTGCACAGCATAAGATTAACCTCGATCTAGCTCTCCCGAAGAACATGGAAGAATTCAAATTTAAAGCAGATGCGCAGAAACTCATGCAGATCCAGCTTGCAATCCTCGACAACGCCGTCAAATTCACTCCGGCCGGCGGCAAAGTTACAATAGCAGCAATGAAAACAGCCGTCTCAGACCTGCCCGATCGATTCCGAGATGAATTCAGCAAGGGAAGTGAATTTATCCAGATTTCTGTGGAAGATACAGGAATCGGTATTTCTCCAAAAGACAAGGACAAAATATTTGATGCTTTTTGCCAACTTTCGGATCCTTTATCCGGGAAAACACAAGGAACAGGGCTCGGTCTCACATTAACAAAACGAATTGTTGAATACCATGGAGGCAGAATTTGGACAGAAAGCGAGGGAGATGGCAAAGGAAGTAAATTTACTTTTGTTTTACCGATTACCCCACCAAAAAAGGGAAAAGGAATCTAACATGGCCAACGAACAGTTTTACAACTATTATGAGACAATCGAAGTGGCTGAAGGAGTCCATTGGGTAGGATTTTTTGATGTTAAAACAACTTTACACTGCAATCCTTATCTTCTGATTGATAAAGATGAGGCCGTGGTCTTTGATCCGGCTGGAATTCCGGACTATCCAACAGTTGCAAGTAAGATATTCTCGTTGATCGATCCCAGGCTAGTAAACTATATTGTTATGCACCACCAGGATGCAGATCTTTGCGCATCAGTAAAGGCACTTGCCGAAACTATCACCAACAAAGAGCTAAAAACAGTCTGTCACTCACGATCCAGAGTTTTTTTGCATTACTATGGGATAGCATCCAAACACTATGATGTTGACAAGCATGATTATAAGCTTACATTAAAAAGCGGGCGCACTTTAAGGTTTATACTTACTCCTTTCTGCCATTTTCCAGCGGCCATAATGACATATGATGAAAAGGAAAAACTCCTTTTTTCTTCGGATATATTCGGTGCTATCTCATCTGACTGGAGTCTTTATGCTAAAGAAGGTTATGAAGAAAAAATGAGGCTTTTTCATGCAGGAAACATGGCCAGCAACAAGCATCTGAGAGCTGTCATGGAGAAGGTTGAAGAACTGGATATTGATAAAATACTTCCTCAGCATGGTTCTATTATCAAAGGTGAAATGATACCCCGCTGTATTGAGTTTTTAAAGAACTTAGATTGCGGCATCGATAGTAAATTAACTATAGAAGAGCTTTATAGCTGGGTACCGTCTGTGTTTTAAAAAGAAAGGAATGACAAATGACTAAAGGTACTTTATATAATTACCGAGAACCTATAGAAGTAGCCGAAGGGGTGTACTGGGTGGGTTTTTACGATGAGAGAGCGAGTTTTCCCTCTAATCCATATCTGATGATTGATGGCGAAGAGGTTGTGGTCTTCGATCCAGCAAGTATTACAGAGCATCAGGAAGTCACGCTTAAAATAATGAATACAGTTGATCCTGCAAAGATAAGCTATATAGTAGTCCATCATCCTGATCCTGATATCTGCTCAGCCCTGCCATCTCTTCAGGGTGCCATCAAGAACAATAAGTTAAAAGTGGCCACTTTTTGCCGGAACAGGCTTTTTCTGCATTATTATGGAGTAGTTGTCGATTACTATGATGTTGACAGGCATGATTATAAGCTTACCTTAAAAAGCGGGCGCACTTTAAGGTTTATACTTACCCCTCACTGCCATTATCCTACCGCTATTATGACTTATGATGAAAAACAAAAAATTCTTTTTTCTTCAGACATCTTCGGTACTATCTCATTTGACTGGAGTCTTTTTGCTAAAGAAGGTTATGAAGAACAGATGAGGCTTTTTCATACAGGATACATGGCCAGCAACAGGCATATGAGAGCTGTCATGGAGAAGGTTGAAGAACTGGATATTGATATAATACTTCCTCAGCATGGCTCTATTATCAAAGGTGAAATGATACCCCGTTGTATCGAGTTTTTGAAAAACCTAGATTGCGGCATCGACTCAGCGTTTAGAGACGAGGAATTATACAGGTGGATACCGGAATAGGGGAAAGATTGTATACAGTTCGCATAACTTGTATGACAGCGGTGATAAAAGAGAAAAGGAAGGCAGGCAGCGTGGAATCCAACAAAATGCTTCCATCTATAGCCGGGCAAAAATTTAGTACTCCCGCAGGCAAATATACGAGGAGTGGGGAAAACGATGGGAAAAACCAAGAAAACAAAAAAACGCGAAAGACAAAAAATGCGCATAACGATTACCAAAAAGTTGGCAGCCGGATTTGGAGCCTGCTTGGTTTTTCTAATTTTAGCTGGCACAATTTCGTACTTCGAGACGAACTTCCAGATAGAAACTTCTGCGTGGATTAAGCATACGCATGAAGTTATTGCATCTATTTTGCTGGTAGAATCACTCTTAAAAGATGCTGAAACTGGTCAGCGAGGATATCTCCTTACCAACCAAGCTCGCTATTTAGAGCCATATGAAGATGCATTACAAAAGATCGCTGAAGAAATCGAGAAACTTACGTTTTTAACTCAAGACAATCAAAAACAGCAAGAAAATATCTTAGACATAGAAAATTTAATTCAAAATAAACTGGATGAACTTGAAGAGACAATCTCTCTACAGAGCACTCAAGGATCTGCGTCTGCGCTATCAATAGTCCTTTCGGATAAAGGTAAAAATATTATGGATAATATCCGGAAGAAAATTTTTGAGATGGAGAGTGAAGAAAGAGGATTATTAGTAGAACGTATCAAAAAAGCAGAGAAGGCTTCAAGCCTCATGAAATTATCCATTGTCTTTGGAATGATTTTTTCTTTTATATTTTTGGTTTTCATCGGCATATTCATCAGTCGAAGTATAACTAAGCCGCTTCAAAAACTTACTCAGGCCACAGTAGCGTTATCTCAAGGTGATTTTTCCCGAAAGACGGATATTTTCTCATCAGATGAAATAGGAGATCTTTCAAGGGCATTTGACAAAATGGCTGCAAATCTAAAGAGAACCACCACATCTATAGAGATACTTAATAAAGAGGTCGCAGAACGCGAGAAGGCGAAAGTGGAAAAAACAAAGCTTTTACACGATGTGGGAGAACGCGTAAAAGAGATAAGATGCTTATACAGCACATTTAAAATATGCGAAAATCCCGAGGCAACTATTGATCAGATGCTTCGAGGGGTAGTAAATTTGATCCCTGCCGGCTTTCAATACCCTGATAATACATGCGCAATAATAACCTTTGGCAACAAGACATTTGAAACATATAATTATGCAGTGACTGAATGGAAATTAGCAACCAATCTTGTAATTAATGAGCAAACTGTAGGAGCCTTCGAGGTCTATTACCTTACAGAGCAGCCGCAAACTGAGGGAAGTCCATTTCTTAAGGAGGAGTGGCACCTCATTGATGCAGTGGCTAAACAAATAGGAAGAACTATAGAACACAGGCAGGCGCAAGAGGAACTGACAAAGGCCAAAAAAACCGCAGAATCTGCGACCAAAGCCAAGAGCGAATTTCTGGCCAACATGAGCCATGAACTCAGAACTCCTCTCAATGCCATCATCGGATTCTCAGAAATCCTTGAAGCCCAAACAGTCGGGGAAATCAATGAAAGACAACATAGATATGTTAAAAATGTTCTTACCAGTGGTAATCACCTTCTCTCTTTGATCAATGATATTCTTGACCTGGCCAAGGTCGAATCAGGCAAGATGGAGCTCCAACCTTCTGAAGTCAAAATTGCGACTTTATTGGAGAACAGTGTGGTCTTGATCAAAGAGAAGGCCATGAAACATGGGATAAAACTGAATTTAAAGATTCCAAAGGAGATGGAAAACTTCACAATCGAAGCAGATGAACGGAAGCTGAAACAGGTGGTTTTTAATCTCCTATCCAATTCGGCGAAGTTTACACCAGAAGGGGGAAGCATCGAGACAGCCACATGGAAAAAGGGAAAGGAAATGTTTGTTTGTGTTACAGATACCGGTATCGGGCTAAAAAAAGAGGATTTAGAAAAGGTTTTCGGAGAATTCGAACAAGTCGACTCTTCTCTTGGCCGAAAGCAACAAGGGACGGGCCTGGGATTGACACTGAGCAGACAATTGATCGAGCTTCATGGGGGAAAAATGTGGGCAGAAAGTGAGGGAGAAGGCAAAGGAAGTAAATTTACTTTTGTTTTACCGATTAACACACCAAAGAAAGGGAAAGAAAATGGCTGAGGGAAAAATTTGACAATAAGGTTATCTTTTGGACTTCGTTTTGGGCAAAAAATTTTCCATCACCCAGATCTCAGGATTCACATCATCAGCAACATGGGAAGCGAATGTGAGCCACCGACCGTCGGGATGAAAATTCAAGTTGATGAAACTAGACATTTTTAATCCCAAATTGTACCGTTTCAGCTAAATTCGGACCACTCATGATATTTTCTAAGCGATGGTTTGCGTATAATAAAATCACGAAAGGAGATATAGTGGAATTTAGGTTGAATTTTCCTCACTCACTTAAACATAAAATCCCAACAGAGGTTACTCCTTATTTTTTCCGCTTTCTCTTAGGAGTCTCGTAGCTTCCAAGCCGTCCATCTTTGGCATCTGAACGTCCATCAGAAAAATTTCCTTAAGATCTCATAAAGGATTTTTCAGTTAAAAGCCTCATGAGGACGACGGAATTATAAAAGTCCTCCCAACCAAAATCCGTAGTTCTACAAAATTCTTTACCCTTTCTGCGGATTTATATAAAATAAATAATGTTATTTATAACTGACTCCCTAAAACTAACAAATAAGGAACTCTAATGGACGTAAAAAAGAAAAGTTTACCCACACATGCAAGGGTGATTGTTATTGGAGGAGGTGTTGTTGGTTGTTCAGTTGCATATCATTTAGCTGATATGGGCTGGAAGGATGTTGTCCTTTTAGAACGGGACCAGTTGACTTCAGGAACAACCTGGCATGCGGCAGGTCTTATGGTCACATTTGGTTCAACTTCTGAAGTGTCAACAGAGATGCGTAAATACACCCGGGATCTGTATTGCCGGCTGGAGGCTGAAACCGGATTTTCAACCGGATTTAAACCCATCGGTTTTATTGAAGTGGCAGCAGATAAAGACCGCTTAGAAGAGTATCGCCGCATTGCCACATTTAACAGGTATTGTGGTGTTGATGTACATGAGATATCACCTAAAGAGATAAAAGAATTATTTCCCCTGGCTCGGACAGATGATCTCCTGGCCGGTTTTTATGTCAAAGAGGATGGAAGGGTGAATCCTGTAGATGGTACCATGGCCATCGCTAAAGGGGCCCGGATGAAGGGAGCGAGGATTTTTGAAGAAGTAATGGTCACCGGAGTGATTAAGAAAAATGGAACTGTTACAGGAGTGACAACTCTTCAAGGGGATATCACAGCAGAATATGTAGTCAATTGTGCCGGCATGTGGGCTAGACAGCTTGGTGATGCAGCAGGTGTGAATATTCCAAATCAGGCTGCCGAGCACTATTATATTATAACTGAAGAATTAAAGGACATGCCCCCTAATATGCCGATCCTTGAAGATCCCTCCCATCATGGATATTACCGGGATGAGATGGGGGGGATACTGGTGGGTTTGTTTGAGCCGGTATGCGCTCCCTGGAAAATTGATGGAATTCCCAATGATTTTTCCTTTGGAGAAATTGATCCTGACTTGGACCGGATGGTCCCGTTTGTGGAAAAAGCCATGTCAAGGGTGCCGATTTCCCTGGATCTGGGCATAAAAAAGTTTTTCTGTGGTCCGGAAAGTTTTACCCCTGATCTCCAGGCTGTTGTTGGTGAAGCGCCTGAATTAAGGAATTATTTTGTCGCTGCCGGCCTGAACTCAATCGGAATCATAGTCGGAGGAGGTCTTGGGAAAATCATGGCTCACTGGATTATCAATGGACAGCCCGATGTAGACATTACCGGTTTTAACATTGACCGGCTCCACACCTACCAAAACAATCCTGAATACAGGAGGCACCGGACAGTTGAATCACTCGGCATGGTCTACCAGTGCCACTACCCATTTAAGTCACTTCAGACAGCCAGGGGAGCAAAAAAACCGCCCTATTATGACCGTCTGGCAGCTAAGGGCGCATATTTTAGGGACGTCAGCGGCTGGGAAGGAGCCGATTGGTATGCGCCTCCAGGGCATGAAGCAAAAGTTGTCAAACACACCTGGGGCAGGGAGAACTGGTTTCCCTTCTGGGAAGCCGAACATAAAGCGGCCCGTGAAAATGTGATCCTTATGGATATGTCATTTATGTCAAAATTCTTGGTTCAGGGGCGGGATGCAGGAAAAGTATTAAATTATATTTCCGCAAACGAGGTGGATAGAAAAACTAATCTAATCACCTATACCCAATGGCTGAATCACCAAGGAACACTGGAAGCTGATGTGACAGTGGCCAAACTGGAACCAGAAAAATATATGGTCGTTGTTACCGATACCATGCACAGACATGCTGAAACCTGGTTGAAGCGTCATATTCCCAAAGATGCCCATGCGTTTGCTACAGACTTGACTTCAGCCTACGGCCAACTCAACATTCAAGGACCCCAATCAAGGAAATTGATGCAAGCTATAACGACAGCGGATATGTCCAACGAGGCATTTCCCTATAGGCACGTTCAGCAAATTGATATCGGTTATGCCCGGGTTCTGTGCATCAGAATTACTTATCTGGGAGAGCTGGGTTATGAACTCTATATTCCGGCTGAACAGGCAATTCATGTTTACGACATAGTTGTTGAGGCCGGGGAGAAGTTCAACCTGCGTCATGCAGGATTAAAAGCGCTTGGAAGTCTGAGATTGGAAAAGGGATACCGTGATTACGGCCATGATATGGACAATACGGATAATGCTTACGAAGCCGGATTGGGTTTTGCAGTTAGTCTGAAAAAAGAGGGAGATTTTATTGGAAAAAAAGCATGTATCAGATTCAAGGAAGAAGGCACTAAGACACGGCGGCTGGCCCAGGTCCTTATAAAGGATCCGGAACCGTTCCTGTTTCATGCGGAAGTGGTTCGCCGAAACGGAAAACCGGTTGGCTATGTCAGATCCGGATCGTACGGTTTTACACTGGGAGGAGCCGTTGGCCTCTTTATGATTGAGGCAGGTGAACCCATCAATAAGGATTATATGGCCGACAGCAAATGGGAAGTGGAAATTGCCGGAAAGATCTATCCTGCAGAAGTTTCACTCAGGCCGTTTTACGATCCTAAAATGGAAAGAATCAAGGCCTAGGCAGGGATTCCAACCGGTTCATGCTCGGAGAGAATTCGGTCAACTTTGTCAGCAGCCCGCTCAACGAACAAGAACGATCCAGCCCACACATCCGTGCGCACAGAATACTCGAGGACGATTCTGGGCAAATTCCATTGAACAATAAAACAATAATTTAAGAGGCACGGTAATGAAAACATACAAACTGGTACTGCTTGGATTTGGAAATGTAGGACAGGCGCTGGCCCGCCTGCTCCTTGAAAAACGCTCAGAACTCCAGCACCGCTACTTGACCCGCTTTAAAGTCACTGCTGTCGCCACGGCACCCGGCACTCAGGGGCGTGCGCTCAACCCAAATGGGCTCGACCTTGAAAGAGCGCTTGATATCATTCAGTCCGGCGGCTCGCTGGATGAACTCTCACCATCACCAGCACCCATAGACAACCACGAGTTGATCAGAACCAGCGGTGCGGATGTCATGTTCGAAAACACGCCGGTCAGCTACAAGGATGGGCAGCCTGCAATCTCCCATATCGAGACCGCGTTGGAGAACGGTATGCATGCATTTACCGCTAACAAAGGCACCGTGGTGCACGGCTACCGTCGTCTATCTACCCTCGCCGCCAATCATGGGGTTAAGTTTTTTTTTGAATCTACCGTGATGGATGGAGTGCCGATCTTCTCCGCCTTCCGCCAACTTCCAGCTGTGAACCTGAACGTCATCCGGGGTGTGCTGAACTCGACCTCCAACCTGATTCTCTCTCGAATGGAAGCGGGTGACAGCTTTGATGAGGCGGTCAGGCATTCCCAGCAGATCGGCATCGCCGAGACCGATCCCAGCGGGGACATCGATGGCTGGGATGCAGCTGTCAAGCTGTCTGCCATGATCACCGTCCTGATGGACCACCCCATCACACCAGACCTGATCGACCGCACCGGTATCGGAAGCATCACTCCCAAGAAAATCGCTGAAGCGAAAGCTAAGGACAAACGCTATAAGCTTGTCGCCCACGCCTGGATGGAAGGCAAGCAAGTCAAAGCCAAAGTTTCTCCGGAGCTGGTCGGCCCGGATTCAGTGCTCTACAACATCAGCGGCACTACGGCTATCGTCCAGTTCGAATCCGATGTGCTCGGGAAGCTATCGTTCATCGAGGAAGACCTCGGCACCCGCACCACTGCATACGGCCTGTTGACCGATTTTATTAATGCAGTCACGGGGTGATTTGTGTAATGAACTGTCCAAAAAAGCAATTTTAAAGTATGGCTACTCAGAAGAAGAAACCCAAATAATATTAGATATGCTTATGTATGCTCAAATGAGAGGAAATGATCAGGGCATTGTTAAATTAATTGGCGAAGGAATACCAAAAAATAAAAAGGCACAAAACCCAACTATAGAAAAAGAAACTCCAACCACTGCAATAATAAATGCGAACTTTTCAATGGAAGCTATTGCCATGGAACAGGCCGTAAACATGGTTATAAAAAAAGCTAAAGAAATGGGGATAGCCATAGTAGGGACACATACGGGTGATGGATCCTCCGGTGCGATTGGTTATTGGTCACGAAAGATTGCGGACGCAGGTTTAGTGGGTGTTACTATGTCAAGTTACCCTTATCCGTTGGTACCTCCTAATGGCTCTTATGAACCTTTGTTTTGTACTAATCCAATAGCTTGGGGGATTCCCACTGATAATGAACCTATTGTATTAGATATGTCATCATCTGGTATATCCTACTTTGGTTTAGTAGAAGCCAAAACACAAGGAGTCCAAGTGGCTGAAGGGCTTGGTTATGACAAAAAAGGAAACGAAACAACAAATCCTGCTGAGATAATGGAAGGGGCGATAAAACCGTTTGATAAAGGATTTAAAGGAGCCGGGCTTGCTTTAATGGTTCAGATTATAGGAGGAGCTTTAGTCGGTGGGGATTTTTTAAATGAAAGCGAAAATGATGGAAACGTTGTCATTGCGATTAACCCTGAAGCTATGATAGGAATGCAGAAATTTATAGAAGAAACCACTAAAATGACTAGGGCAATAAAAAAAGCAAAAAAACTTGAAGGAGTAGAAGAAGTTATGGTTCCAGGGGAGCGTGGAGATAAGATTAGATCAAAAATTTTGGATAGTGATGAAATAGAAATAGAAGATAATTTGCTGAATAGTTTAAAAAGTTTTGTGGAAGGTAACTGAACAACCCTCGTCTTAAAGTCGAGGGACTGAGACAGAAATCTCTATTATTTTTCCTTCAGCTCAATCACACCGTTTTTCTCAAGACCGTAGAAAAATTCGGCCGATTTTTCCAGCATGGGACCGCCAAATTCAGCAATAACTGCATAGGCTATCTCGAGCATTGTTTTTTTCCCGTCAATGTAATTTGCCAATTCCCAGGCAGCATGTGAAACCTTATTAACATCATGTGATTCGGGAAGACCAGAGTTCATCTCTACAGCCATCTGAGCAACCATTCCTTTTGCTATTTTAGCCGGGATCAGCTTACTCATCTTTTCTTCTTCAAGAGTTAATACCAGTTTCACCGGTTTAACATGATTCTGTCCACATAAAAAATTATACATTTCGCCAAGGGATATTAACGACGTTTTCATTTCAATATTAAAATTAGCCGACTGGGCATCAATACTGCTGATCGCATTTTTATCATCTTCAGCTATTTTCAGGATAGTCTTCAAATTCACAAGTTCATAT
>SDBT01014066.1_pt1 | contig 12788 bp, 16 predicted proteins | sample 2277101 | NCBI WGS metagenome assembly SDBT01 (sample SAMN10404973, study PRJNA504765) | marine sediment metagenome | isolation source: marine sediment core GS10_PC15, 103 cmbsf | place: Arctic Ocean: Southern Knipovich Ridge | collected 2010 | reverse complement strand
ATCCGCAATTCGGCATATCTCGAAGAAAAGCGTCCCACGAGTGTCTTCGAAACCCTTCCGTTTCCCTGCAACGCTAAACGCTTGGCACGGAAATCCCGCGCAAAGCAGGTCAAAGTCGGGGATCTTCTCTGGATCGATTCCCCTAATGTCGCCTGTATGATGGTTGGCTTCTCCGAAGTGTTTGGTGTAGACTTGGTTGGCGTATTTGTTGTTGTCGCAGGACCAGACACATCGGAAATCGTTATATGAACCTTGCTCCAACCCCCCTCTCCCCCTTTGAGACTGTGACTTACATCGTCCTTCTTGATTTCCCATCCCCTCCGGTCTCCATGATACAATGTTGAACGAACGACTGGTTTTTTCGAGTCCGAGTCTGAATCCTCCGATTCCGCTGAAGAGGTCGATGAAGTCAATCACGCCACATATTAATTATAAATTAGTGGCTGATTAACTTTTTTATAATTTATACCTTTATTTTGAAATCGTTCGAGTCTCGAACGATTTATACTATCTTCACGCCTGTGAACTGAGGTAATATGCCAGCAACGCAGCCACGGATAATAAGATTAAAACTATGATGCTCGTGTTGCGCGTCGCCCTCCACGCTTTATTTGACACCTATTATCCCCTAATTCAATGGAATAATTTAAAGTCTTGATTTAATATACTTTTCTATATACCGATGGCAACCGTTCTCGACTGGGATGAAAGCTTCACGATGCAGGCAAATGTCCTCACCCCAGGTTCCCAAAGAGTAGTTCTCAGCGGATTCATCACTGAGAGACGCCCGGACGGTGTTTATGCGGCTCCGCTTCTCCCTCAACTCTTCTATGGCTCAGATGGCACACAGCTATCCACCTGGAGTCAGAACATCTCCGGAACTGGACAGCAGACCATTCTATCCCGGTCTGGCGGGCTGCCCACGATTCCTAAAGATGAGCTTTACTGGAGGAAGGTCAGCGAACCCGCTCAACCCGTGGTACCTGCCGCGTCGTTAACGCCAACTCCATTCACTCTAATTCCATTATTGTTCCTGGGGGTCATCATTTACTTTGCTATCCGAAAAATCAAAGGAAGTAGATAGAAAATGTCCGTACTCTCCACCTATGAAACGCCCTGGCAATATGAGACCCCGCGCACCGTCGTTACGGGGGTTCCACGTTCTCTCGTTGTAAAGGCAGTTCTGGAGAGCTATACGTTCCCCCCATCCCCGTTTGTACCACGCGTGCTAACAGGTTTTGAGTATCCCGTGAGACTACTCGTTCATAACGTCGGCTCGACGGGAAGAATAGCGGGAGGAGTGGTAAATTCAGCGGGGAACCCAGGTACTTTCACCTATTTCGATGGCGCAGAGATCGTTGTTTCTCCCGGGGCTCACGTCAGAACGGCTTCAAGTGCTGAGATTCCAAACTGTAACCGGATTGATATCAACAGAAAAATCCGGTTCAACTCTGCGGGTACCTACACAATTAAGCTGTGGGCAATGCACGAGGAGGCCGGGAAATGGTATTATGACCAACAGGTGCAGCTTCTCATTACTGTAACGGATGATGTCCCTCCCAATGGTCCCCCGGATGGGGGCAACGTCGTTTTCCCGATACACGTTTTCGATGATGTAAAGCTGAAAGCAGAGTTGTGGGAGATAGGGAAGAGTAGAACTAATTCCGTCATCAATATTGAGCCAAGTTTACTGGTAAGCGCTAAACTTGATTACACAGTCCAATATCTTGGGGGAACACCCCTAGGCGAAGTTGCCAAGATAGATTTCGATGGCGTGAACCTAGTCACCGAGAATCTGACTAAAGGCGAGGCTAAAAGTGGTAGCGTCGATTTAACGGGGGTCGTAGGTAGATCTGCTTCAGTCACCATAAAGTTCGAATCGTTTCCGGGGTTTACATCTACAGTGTTATTCGATGTATGGATCACCCTCGTTTATAGCGAGGCTCCTCCCGTGGATCCTAAGACCCCACCTTTTAACTGGGATGAATTTATAAATAAATATGGGAAGTGGATTGCACTGGGAGTGACAGGGATAGTAGTGCTTTATCTAATGAGACCCCGAGGAGCCCCCATAATTGTGATCCCAGGAGTAAGAAGATAATGTCTGTACCAATGAAGATAAAGAAACTGAGCACCTTCATAGCTCAAAACCCTGCCCTAGCAGACTCACCAATCGGAATAGTCAATGGCGTATATCTCACCCCACGCGTCGCCCTCAGTATGCTCTCCCGAGGACAAAACGTACCCGCTGTCATCAACGCCCTAGCCGTAATCGGTGTGGATCCCCCCGAGCAGGACTGGTCCCTCGTCGAAGGATACTACCAGAGCTTGGAGAGAAAACCAGGAAAGACCCCTACCACATTCATAATCCCTCAAGGACAAGTCATAGGCGTAGACCTATCGGTTCAAGAGGCCCTATACCACATAAGACAACGAGACGCCATAGGCCTATCCCTCCTAAAATCCTACCAAGGATACCTAGGCGAAGTTTCTAGGAGGATGCAGAGAGCGTAATGCCAACCCCCGGAGTAGCCCTAATCGTAAGACCTCAATTCGACAGAGCAACAGATTACGGCTACTACTACATGGGCCTAGCTGCCAACGCCATGAGATCCCGGATGCGCGTAGCCGACCTAGCCGGACCTGCTGCAACGAAGATCAATATTGATGCGGCTCTTCTAGAGGAGGACCCTATCTTCTGCTACTGGCTGGGACACGGCAACGCGGACACATTCACCGTACAGAATCAAGAAGTCTATATGCAGACGTGCTCAGGGAATGAAACGCTTATCGGGAGAAACGTTCTCCTTCTAAGCTGTAGTGTTGGAATAAGGCTCGGTCCGGATACGGCTAACAAGGGAGCCCTCGCAGTTCACTGCTGGGCCGTTGACTTCACCTGGATCGCAGCTGATCCCCCGGGGACGGACAAGTATGCTCCGGGGTTCTTCGAGGCGGTTAACGAGATCGCCCTCGCCCACGCTCAAGGAGCACTCCCCTCCGTGGCTCACAGCCGGAGCATAGCTGTCTGGAACAAATGGATCGACATCTGGGCGGCAAGCACCGATGAATACGCTAGCATGGTAGTTCAGCATATGGTTAATAATCGGGATGGACAGCGGCTCTTTGGAGTCGGAGACCAGCCCAGCACACCTCCAGGAGGACAAGTGCCTCAGGCGGTGCCTGAAATGGATATGCCCATAACCGTGGGCAGTGGCCTGCTTCTGCTCGCTATAGTAATCTGAGAACAGCGAGCAAAACAGCTACTCCGATGATGGCAGGTACGACGATATCCCCGTATTCCACTGGAGGTAGCGGGGGAGGTGTGGTGGGTGGGGTTGTGGGCGGCGTCAGTGGATTCAGGTTCATGCTCAGGGTTACGTCGGAGACAAGTTTGAACACCGGAGACCGGGATCCTCGGTAAGTTACGCCTTCGAGGGTCTGCTCGGGTATGATTATGGTGTAATCCAGCTGGGCTCCTGAGATGCCAATGCTCGCATCTATGATACCGTTCACTGAGATGGGCAGATCTATGATAGGCTGGGTCCCTGATCCAAACACGAGATAAAGCTTGCTCTCTATTCCGGTGACCGGGGGAGTCAGGTGGACTGTGAGGAGGACCATCGATTTAATTATTAAATCTCGGGTATTAATCCTTTCCATATATGAAAGAACTTAAGAAATGAAAGCAGGAATACTATGTAAAGGAGCAGAAATAAATTGGGTCTCCATATTAACCCCCTCCGGAAGAAGAAAGTATATGCCTTTAATGGGGGTAGCCTTAATGGGGGTAGCCTTAATGGGGGTAGCTTTAAGGGGGGTAGCTTTAATGGGGGTACGAGGGGAAATATCAGTGAAACCGATGAGCATATGACTTACAGGGAAGCCGCTATAGTTGCTCTAGTATTGACGTTGACTCAGATTTTCACCTCGTTTCTTGCTTTATTCGATTGGACCCAGGTAGCGGCAAATCCAGGCGCATTCGCGTTCAATCTGGTAAAATTTGCGGGGGCTACCTTCTTCAGCATCTTTATCGTCCTCAGTGGCATGGCGAGGTATATGGCGAAATAGGCAATTTTCGTTCGAGCCTCGAACGTATTCAAACGAATAAATAATTTTAAATCACTAAATAGCCCCTATAATAGGCGACCAACATGTCAGAAGAAGAGAAGAAAACCGAAGAGGTTAAAGAGGAAGAGGCCCCCGAAGAGGAAAAGCCTGAAGAGGAGCCTAAAGAGGAAGAGAAAGAAGCCGAGTAACCCTCCCCCTACCCTCCCCCCCTCCTTTTTTACATGCCATTCTAACTGAACACCTAAATACACTATTATAGGATATATTCTAACCCAACGCCCCCGACAAGCCCCCTACCTAGACGCCAATCTAAGGAGATTCGGGATGCCCCCGGGGATTCCTCCTTTTCGGGCATCCTGGAGAACGGGGCACGGGAAAGGCAGAGGACATTACGGATCAAAACCCAGGTGAGGGTTGATGACTAAGGGAAAAAACAGGAAGACCAAAAAGTTCCTCCAATATTACGGCGAGGACTATGTTAAGAAGGACCAGGAGAAGAAACGGAGGAAGAAATGAGCACTCAACCTTGGCTAAGGCTGGATGTTGACCATTCAACAGCTTTTACGAACAGAAACATGGGAAGGGCACTAAACGCTTTTAGAATGATTACAAGGTTTCCAATTCCATTTTTCCTTTCCCATGTGGCAGAGACCCAGAAACTCCTATTAAACTATGATATTAGGCAAGTATGGTTCTTTAGAGAACTCACCTGTCCAGACGAGTTCGATAAGCCTTTCGGAGTCCATATTACTTCCCCGGATACAGCAGAAAAGGAAATAAGAACGGTTAGAAAAAAGCTAGGGGATTTCAGTTTATTCACTCGACACGGGTTCGCTAGGGTTGGATCAGGACGGATGTGGACCGCGGAGGAAAAACGTTTCGTAGAAGAGGAATATGACCTAAAAGACGTAAGCGATCACCCACATATCACGGTGAGCCGCTGGAACGAGAATGCCATACCTAGTAACATCGACAATATGCTTTTTCATCCCTGTTACATTTATACACACAGAGAAAGACTCGTAACTCTTCTAGAGATGATATTAGCGCGCGCGTACGCTCGGGGCCATTAAACCCCTTTTTCGTCAAAGAAAAACCATTTTCTTACATTAAAAAAAGACAACCAATTATATATCAGGAACACCGATAAAAGACACAGAATGGGGCTAGACACCATAAAGAGGAGCGCTCTCATGATCCCTCTCCTAGTTTTGCTGCTGATGTCAGTTCCTATGATTTTTGCTGATGATCCTACACTCATTGATATCGAATGGAGTGGCGACAATGCGGTTATTTATTACTACATTGAATCAGGTGACGATGTCTCGACGGAGTTTATTTCAGTCGGTGCCTACATCACCGGTGAGCTTCACGCCATTGATTATGACGACGACCCCGGAGGCCTCGGATTTGACACTTTTGAGTCAAAAGTCAAGGCAAATATCACTGGAGGGGGAGAGACAACGTTACTGACTGTGGTAACTGACACGCTCGCAAGATCGTATACTAAAGTCGAAACAGATGACGTTGGCTATCTTGGCTGGAAGACTACAACCAACTATACCCATTTATTGAATTATAATAGTGATGATTGGGTGACCGGTTCTGAAATAAGTGCGGAAGGCGATTTCAATATAATACACTGGCTTTATAATCCTGAGAACGAAGGCGTAATTATTCGTGCTGAAAGTAACGGTACGGGGTCTATCTATATCAACTTGGATAAAGAATGGGTAACCAGTACAACCTTCGAATCCGGTACTTTATACGGCAACGATGCTTGGGGTACCGGCATAGGCGAGTTTACTGTAACAGCTAACGCCGACCACTATCTGATAACCGGCTGGGGAGCCGAGTTGTCTGGTAATGTTACTGCATTCGTCTCTTTGGAATATACTGAAAGTTTCATTATGCGTGATTTCAGTTCCAAAGGCGACTAGGTGTGAATTAGATGTTTCAGGCGCACAGATTGATGATTGCGCCGATGCTGGTCTTACTTCTCCTGATCCTAATACCTACCGCAAGTGCGGATGTGAATATCACGGTCATCACCACCGATGACATAGACCTCAACATGACCACGTTTGGGGAAGGCGCATTACTGAGCATCGAATACAACGGACGCAACCTGCTCCAGGAGATAGAGGATCAGATCAAGACGATAGCCGATCTCCAGTCAACCATAATCGCCCTGGCAATGCGCAACGATATAGCGAATCTGGAAGATCAACTGGTAGATCTGGAAGACGACCTTGATAAACTCGTTAATGAGTTGAATCTTGTCCTCAATGATCTCTACAGCAAGGTCGTCAACCAAGCCCATATTATAGGCATAAATCCGCTTAACACAACCGTAGCCAATACTCTCATCTCAGGAAATATGACCATAGTAGACTATATCGAAGATGTCCTGATAGACCTCAATGCCACAAACTAGGAACTATACTCGATACAGGTACAGTTTGAGAACGTATACTCTGAGATGATGGTATATGACACGGCGTTGATAGACATCCGTCATGATATACGAAATGTCCGTGTAAGCACTGATGTCGCAATCGACGTTGCAATCAATGAGTTGATGAGCGGCTTGGATGATATCTTTGCCAATATATGGACAGATTATTTAGATTTACAGTCTCAGATTGACATACAGGACAGGAATCTACAGGATCTTAGGGATAAGGACCTACAGGAGTTAAAGGATGAAATAGCGTCTATGCAGCAGGAAATTATAAAGGAAAGAAAATTTAGGGAAAATATCACATTAATGTTCGGCATATTCTCGATTGTAGTCATAGCGCTGAACGCACGCACGAGAAAATAAGGGTCGTAATTACGTCCCTTATTTAAGCCACTCCATAAAGGACGTAATTACGCACCTTATGATGCGCCCCATCCATAACCTTAAAGCGGTGATGTCCCATTTTCTGGTATAGGATTTATGGGGATAAGTAATAGTTAATGGAGGAATATGGCTGAAATGCTATTTAAAAACTATTTTGTATATCATGAGGTCGATATCGATGAACTTAATCAGAAAAATTAAATCTAGGATTGTATATCTAGGATTATTCAGATCCACAATAACATTTCACGGTAAAACACGGGTACTCTTAGCTTCTCTCATTATACAAATTCCAAAGATAATAAGAAAACGTGCACAATTTATAGATAGATTCGTTTCATGGCTAATTAAAGGCATATTGATGAACGGATTGGGATCTCAATTCTACATTGGCGGATTAGGCAACCTCGATCATATAAAAGACTCCCATGAAAAGGACATCCAAGACTGGTTCAAAATCAGGGACGACGAAACATTCATAGACATAGGTGCAAACATCGGTAAATATACAGTAATACTCGCAAAAAAAGCCAAAAAAGTATATGCCTTTGAACCATTTCCAGAAATCTATGAATATTTAGTGAAAAATATCAATATAAACAAACTAACCAACGTACACCCTCACCGGAGCGCGCTATGGAATAAAGAAGAATTTGTGAAATTCCACATCAAGATAAGTTCTGAGATAAACAGTATAGTAAATCCAGAAAACGCCAGATACACCATAACCGTTCCTGCCTTCCCTCTAGATTACTTCAAAATAAGCCAGATGCACCTTGTAAAAATCGATGTAGAAGGAGCTGAAAAAGAAGTATTAATGGGTATGGCAGAATCCCTAAAAATCCATAGACCTCGCCTCATCATTGAAAGTAGAAACGAGAATACAGAATGGATCAATAAATATATCCTTGAATTTGATTACTACCTCGCAGCAAGAGACCAACACCCAAACTATGAGAACCTGTTCTATCTTCCTAAACCCATACCAAATACGCAATCAAACTATGATGCCGCGTAAGTATTCAGCAATGATGCGTACTCTAATCGATTTGGGAACATGATCGCGCATACACAAAAGTTTTAATACCCTTTTTCACCAATCCTTGGTGATGAATCTAAGACTCTCAAATTAGGTTGGAAAAAATTTTGGTGAAAATATCGGGCACGAGTCAGATAGGAAACAAAATTAATCCGGATATCATTGTAATAACTGGAACTTCAAAACACCATTATTCAAGCTACAAAATCGTATTCGATACACGCGAGTGCTAATAATGAATTTCACAATACTAGGCAGTGGAGCTATGGGTACTGCTATCTCTGTTTTGCTTTCAAAAAACGAACATAATGTAAAGATATGGACAAGACATGACTCTATTGTAGATTCTATCAATGTTTCACATACAAATGAGCGCTATATTAGAGGTATATACTTGTCAAGTAGAATAACCGCGACCACTTCACTAAATGACGCTCTATTATATTCAGAAAATTTAATATTTGCCATTCCTTCGCACGCCATAAATGAAGTTCTCTCTAAAATTATTCATATAAACAAAGCCCCTGAATATATTTTATCTGTTATTAAGGGACTTGATCTAAAAAACAAGACGTATATTTCTAAAACCGTTATTGACCAAATGAGTTTTCCAGAAAGCCATTATGCTACATTATCTGGACCCAACTTTGCGTCTGAACTCGTCGCTAATACTCCATCGATAACCGTTATTGCATCAACGTCGAAAAAAACTGCAAACTTTTTCAAAAAAGCTCTTTCTTCAAAAAACCTGCTCATATTGACTTCGAGTGACCTTATGGGTGTAGAACTCTCTTCTGTTTTAAAAAATATCTTTGCTTTAGCTATCGGTATTGTAGACGGTCTTGGGTTCGGAGCTAATACACGGGGGATGATATTCACACAATGTATAACGGACGCGATAACCATTGGAGTTTCAGGATTCAATGTTAATCTATCAACTATTTTGGGACCTGCGTGTCTAGGAGACGCAATCACAACTGGATTTAGCACCAAAAGTAGAAATTATTTAACTGGTCTTGTATTAGCAAAATCAAACGGCACACTAAATTCGAATTCATTCCTATCCGAAGGTAAAAATAATATCTCTTTTATAAAAGAAATTGTTGATCAAAAAGGCTTATCTGTACCTATAATTGATTTTATCAATAGAATTATTGAAGGTAAAAACGCTTCTGACTCGTTTTCACTACTCTGGAAAGACCTTTTCAACTTAGCAATAGGTAAATATGACTACAATTACACTTCAACGAAAGCATGAGGAATATTATGAAAGATAAAAAAATAGTTGTTCATACAGCTGGCACGTATGATTTATTTCATGTAGGACACCTAAATATGTTAAGAAAATCCAAAGAATTAGGAGATATATTAGTTGTTGCAGTTTGTAGTGATGCATTATCAGAATCATATAAAGGATATAAACCAATTATACCGTTAACTCAAAGAGTAGAAATTATTGAATCCATAATATATGTAGACGTTGTTATAATACAAGAAAAACAACACGACATAAATCAACTTATTGAACACGATGTGGATATAACAACAATCGGAGATGATTGGAAGGACAAACATCTGGAAGGAATAGAATGGATGAAAAACAACGGAAAAAAAGTCGTTTACTTACCCTACACTAAAGGAATTAGCTCAACTATAATAAAAGACTGGATATATAAAAGAGAGAAATAATATGGAGCCATTCGATAACAATGTTAATCTACTTAGTTAAAATCTTTAAATTACTAATCTCATTATCTTTATCGGCTCTAGGTAATTTTATCCCAAAGAATAGAAACAAAATAATATTCAGATCATCGCCTGATTTCAGTGATAGCCCTAGATATATATTTGAAGAAATCAGGAAGAACCCAAAATTTGAAAATCATAAATTTATTTGGATTGTAAAAAATAAGAATAAATTTAGGAATATAATAAAAGATACCACCTTTATTGAAACATATTCATTTGAATGGATTAAAGAAATACTTTCAAGTAAATATGTGATAAGTTCACATGGAGCATCATTATGGAAAGCCCATAATCACATAAATATTTCAATATGCCATGGAATACCGTTGAAGGCACTCTTCAAATTCAATAAGAACATAAAAATCATAGATAGATTGTTAATCCCGATTTCCATAAAGAAGATTAATTATCTTATTGTTAATTCAGATTTCACTAAACGGTTATTTTCAATAATTTATTCGACATTAGAACTAGACAAAATAAAAGCTCTCGGTTATCCCCGAAATGATTGTCTTTTCAAATCGAATGATGAATCATTAAAGCATCTAAACAAATTATTTGCTGGATCTGAGATGGAATCCAAAAAAATTATTTTTTACTTACCAACTTTTAGGGCTTATAATAAAGAAGAAGACAAAAAAATAAAGAAATCTATTATTTTAAATCGAAGACTAAATGATTTCTTAAATGAAAATAATATAATTTTAATATATAAACCTCATCCAGTAAATGAGAATTTCTTTAATAGTTTTTCAAGCGAAAGCATTTACTTAATAAAAAATGAAGATTTAGCAAGGTATAATATAACAATTTATGATTTACTTAATGGTATCGATATTTTGATAACGGACTATTCATCAGTTTATTTCGATTTTCTAATCGTAGATAAACCTATAGTATTTTATTGTCCTGATATTGAAACATATGAAGAAAGGAGAGGCTTTTTCTTAAAGCCTTATTATCGGTGGACACCAGGCGATAAAGCAAGGAATATTTCGGAATTAATCGAATCAATCGAAAGTGCAATAACAAATCCAGATAAATATAGAAATCAAAGAAAAAAATTAATAAATATATTATACAAACATAAAGATGGTAGAGCATCAGAAAGAATCATAAATTTACTAAAAAATAATTAATAAATTGCGCGCACTCGATATAAAGGGCGTAATTACAACCCTTATGATGTGCCACACCCATAAACTTTAATCGGTAATGTTCCCCATTTTCTGGTATGGGGTTTTAGAATTGAATGATATCAAAAGAGAAAAAAGGCATTTAATCGATGTAGTATTATTAACTAAGGATAGCCTCTCAAGGAACGATCCAGGCGTATTCGAGGAATCCCTTGAATCAGTGAAGAAAGAGATACCCATCAACAGGATCATAATAGTAGATGCGTTCAGTGAAGATGGCACAATAGAGATGGTTCGCCAAAAGTTCCAAAATGTCGAGGTCATCCAAGATCAAGCGCTCAGGGGTAAGGCTAGGGAAATCGGCATTAAGGCTGTCGAGACCGAATTCTTCATGTTCGTCGATGATGACGTAATTCTTAGCCCCAACTGGTTCGATAAAGCACTTACGTACTTCGATGATGAAGGAGTCGGAGCCGTCTGGGGAGTTGACCACTTTCTCACAGAGGGTAGCAGAGCGGGTGCCATACAGTTGATGAGCAAGGTTCGGAGACTTACTCAAGATGAGATAATGATCAGGAACTTCAAGATCCGAGGCGGGACTCATGATATTCTAATAAAGACAGAGGCCGTCAAGGGAATTTTCATACCCGAGGACCTACATATCTACGAGGACGCCTGGATAAAAGAATTCATAGAACGTAAAGGATTGAAAGTTCTGCCCGTCTCTGATCCTTGGTGTATCCACAAGAAACCAAAGACAAAGTGGACCTGGGAAAAAGGCTTCCTTCTCGCCTCCCTTGAGGAGAAATACGGTTACCTGCATAACCATACATTATACTATGCACTAAGAAACTTTATCCTAGGCGTACCCAAGGCGATGTTGATATACGCTATAAACAGAAAATGGGACGAATCAGTCAAACAGGTTGCATATTATACCGTTATGCTTGCTGGCTGCCTTAGAGCTAAGTTATCAGGGATTAAGAGGATAGATAGATTTGAGTTGATGGATAAAGGTTCGACCTGATAATCTTAAAAATCAATTCCTCCGAACTTTTCTTCCCAACATTTAGGACCTGCTAAGTACTCATCCTCGCCATGCCTATAATCTATTACGATTCCGTGGACTGGGCATTTGAATGCGTAGAAAGGTAGTGATCCCTTCCACCGGGGTCTTGTTCTGTGTTCTATGTATACTCGTCCATTAATTTTCATTTTGAGCTTCTGAATTAAGGTAAGTTTCAAAGTATTAATACCTTCACGCTCGCCTTTGCTATTCAATTACTATGCCCCTTTTCTCAAAATCCCTTCTAATCAAATCCCTCAAATAGTCCGTCACGTCAGCGTAATTCCCCTGGTGAACGATATCCAAAACCGTTTCATACATTTTTTTGCTCACCCTGCCGGATATAACCTTGGTCGGCCAGCGAAACCTCTTAGAGCCTTCCCTGCTCAATTTACATCGTTAATAAGGTGATTTCACCCCGTATATATGATTAGCCCTCTTGTAGACAAAAGTGTATACAAACAGGGGTCTCGTTTTTACAGAATCCTTAAATAATCAGAAACTAAGAATCCCTAAGTCAATGGGGATTAAAGACAGAGAACACCGATCAAGGTTCACTGCCCCCATGACTTAATAGAAGGCAAACGAATGAGCGAAAACATCGTATACGTCGGAAACAAACCCATCATGGCCTACGTAACAGCCATACTCACCAGCTTCAAAGACAACCCCGAAAAAGTAACCGTCAAAGCCCGAGGACGAGCCATATCAACCGCCGTAGACGCAGCCGAAGTCACCCGCACCAGATTCATGAAAGACATCACCCCCACAGTCAACATAGGAACCGAACAACTACCAGGAGAAGGAGACCGCACCAGAAACGTCTCATTCATCGAGATAACCCTGACCAAAGCCCCGAGGCCACCGAACCCCGGGGGCGGA
>SDBT01014065.1_pt1 | contig 12788 bp, 12 predicted proteins | sample 2277101 | NCBI WGS metagenome assembly SDBT01 (sample SAMN10404973, study PRJNA504765) | marine sediment metagenome | isolation source: marine sediment core GS10_PC15, 103 cmbsf | place: Arctic Ocean: Southern Knipovich Ridge | collected 2010 | reverse complement strand
CTTTTTAGCCGCTGTCGTCCTGCCATCCCCGTGAACCATATCGGTATCCAGCAATTTGTTTGCAAACAACTGGTGCACGGAACCTACAAATATCTTTTCAAAACAGCCATCCTTATGCCAACGTTGGAAGATACGAAATATGCGGGTGTGGTGGATTTCCGGTTTGCCATATGCATCTTTTTCAATGGGTATTTCTTCCCATTGGCAACCGGTATGCATCAACTTCAAAATGTAGTTGAAGAGGCGAAAATATGACAGTTTTGTCGAAGGTCCTCTCGATCCATCTCTTAGGTGCTCCAAGATAAATTGGTCGAACTCAACTTCTGTCAAATGGGTAAAATGCTTTGCTATTACTTACTTCTGCTCATCTTTACTCCGATACACTACGACTAAAATACGAAATCAAGGCTACACCCAAATCGCAATTATATAAAGCGTTTCAGAGAAATTTGAACGAAAAATAAACTAGCAATGAGGTTGTAGGGTTGCAATTTTTAAAAACAGTCCCCACATGTCTTTAGGTCTGAATAATTTAGTAACATATAGGAGAATATTGATGAATACACATATTAAATCATTAGCCGCTTTTTTAAGCTTAACGACTGTTATATCTAGTGGGTATGCTTCCAACCCTGTTTTATATCAAGAAGATATAGATAGAGCAATTGCAGCTTCTCTAGAAGAGCAACACATCGAAGAACAAAAACAGTTTCTTAATTTATATGCAAACGAAAAGCAAGAAGAAAAAAAAGCAAATATTATGATAAACCCTGAAGATCTTTCAGCATCTGTAATGTTTGATATTAGTAACTCCAATGGACAGGAACAACGCTTTGAATTTTACTCAAGCAATAAAAATTCACATAATAATAATCTTGAAGGAGACAACAAAGACCTCGACGAAGCTCTCGCCCTTTCATTGCTTGACAACAATGAATTAGCACTGCAACAAGAGATTCTTAGCATGTACTCAAAGAATGAGAAAGAACCAGTGCTAAATAATACAAACAATAAAACATCAGAAGAAATTAACACCAACAAACAACAAGCAGTTCAAGAAGCAAAAGATCCTTTCTTAGGGAACTATCAAGACCTCTCTGCTTCTGTAATAGCTGATGCAAATAACCCTGAGTTACAGAATCTTCTGTACAATCTATACACACAGAATAAAAAAGCACCAGTAAATAATATTGTAGAAGAATATAATGCAAGTGATGAAAAAAAATCAAGCAAGCTAATAGCTAAGCAAGAGGAATTCCATGTAAACGAACATATGATAAACACGTCAGCTCAAGCTATAAGCAAAGCATATAAGGATTTTTGTGCCGAAAAATGTCCTGAGCTCCCCGGCTTAGAAGCGGAGTTAGAAACTGCTGAAAGGTTCGATCCTGTATCCAAGACAAACATTGCAACGCAGATTAAGAGACTATGGAAAGATAAGGTGGAACCACATTTGTCTGAATTTGATAATAAAAAATCACACATTGTAAAAAATGCTCTCAATATAACAGATGAAGAAACAAAAAAAGTTATGGAAGAACTTGATGAGTTGGGCATTTAATTTTAGCTTTGGTCGAATATAATAATATATTAGGGCCTCTTTTAGTCGAGTAAACAGGGGGTGGTTTCCCACCCCCTGTTCCTCTAAGAACCACGCATGGAAATTTCTGTACACGTGTCTCAAGCCATTTGAAGGCCTATCGAATAGCCCGCCCTCTGAATGGGTCTATCCAAGGAAAACCGCCAAAAAAGGAGTAGGATGGTTCTAATCACTTTGCTGGCAAGGCTTACAGAAGGTCACATATGGGTGGATTCGCAAGGGCAAGGGCAAGGGCAAGACGAAAACGATACCGACAACTGCTTCACGCACACGGATGAATTTGATAGGTTCCATTAATTTGGAAGCTATGGCTGTTACAATTGCGGCTTACGAAATCATTGATATCTTAGCGATGGAGCAGCACTTCCAAAAGCTACGACAAAAATATCCCGAATCCAGGAGAATTCATCTGATACTGGATAATGGTCCCTACAACACTAGTCATAATACAAAGGAGGCTGCCAAGCGATATGGCATAGTTTTGGACTATTTGCCCCCTTATAGTCCAAACCTCAATCCAATTGAACGATTGTGGAAGGTGATGAATGAGTACACAAGAAATAATCACTTTTTCAAACAGCAAAGGAATTTCGAGAAGCCATATTGGAATTCTTCGAGGTGACGCGACCTGAGATTACCCACGACATGGTCGATAGAATCAACCATAATTTTCAGGTCGTAAAATAGACTTCTTCATCTATCGTGGGTATATATGTAAGAGAGGGCCTTATTGTTATTTATCCAAACCGCTTAACGGCGATTCCCTAATAGCTGCAATAAAAACAAGAACATATTAAGAAAATCTAGATAGAGTGTAAGCGCTCCAAGCACAGCTTTCTTTGTTTTAGTCTCTCCACTATCTGCAGCATAGTATAGATGCTTTAATTTTTGGGTGTCGTATGCAGTTAACCCAACAAAAACAAGCACGCCAATCACAGAAATTGCAAAATAAAGCGCTGGGCTTGCAAGGAACATATTCACGACTGAAGCAATAATAACCCCTATCAATCCCATAAACAGGAATGAACCCATGCCGCTTAAATCTTTGCGCGTTGTGTAGCCATATAAGCTCATGACACCAAACATACTTGCCGAGATAAAGAAGACTCGTGCAATACTCTCACCCGTATACGCTACAAATATCGAAGAAAGTGCAAGACCATTGATGGCCGCATAGATCCAAAACAAAGTTTGCGCCGTACTTGCTTTGATTTTTCCGATACGCGCACTTAAGAACCAGACAAAACCCAAGGGGGCAAGCAACACAAGCCAACGTTGAGGGCCACTAAAAATAGCGTTCAATAGACTAGGTGACGAAGCTGTCAGGTAGGCCACAGCACCTGTCAAAGCTAAGCCCAGAGTCATATAATTATAAATAGAAAGCATGTAGGAACGCAGACCTTGATCAACTGTTGTTTTACCAGATGATTGCGCTGCAGTCCTTGATTGTTGCATAGGATTAAATGGCGGTTTATTTGTCATAGGAACCCTCCTTTAGAGCTGAAAACAATATACCTACTTCCCAAGTTATAGCGTTTTTCAAGCTAAATTGCAAATTTCTGTAGATCTGTAACCTTTGCTCAAATATTTAAAGGACTGTCGTTCAAAAAGAAATGAACTTGCCAAAAGGACCAGAACCTTTATCTTTTTTTGTGCCTGGTTGAGGTTTCTGCGACAAAACCGTCGAATAATGTACTTCACCTAAAGTTTTTAAGACAATACGGAACATTCCGGACACACCTGGTTTAATCTCAACATTTTTATAAAAAGTCTTTGAAATTAGTGTTTCAAAACGGAAACATTCATTGTCATAAGAGAATCCGAAAGTGTGTGCTAGAGAAGAATCTTGCCCCCCAATTTCGCGAATCATGCCTGTATTTACAGTCCAGTTTTTAATAAATTCTGAACTTAAGTTTATCCAAAGTTGACGTCCAGTTTTTGTAAGTTCTTCTGTCGGAATTTTGGGTAAAATCAAATAATTAAGATTCAGTTTCAAAAAACTGTCTCCAGCCATTATGTTAAATTCATTACGTTTTAGATTACCGGATGAACGATCTAAGCGAAAACGATACCGCAAGTGTAAGTAGGGTTCAATATCTATAGAAGCGCGACCAAGATAATCTGACCAATGATCCTCGAATCCAGTATTTTTAAATATTTCGCCAGGGTGTTGAATGTTGTAGGTTTGTCCAAAAAACAAACCTGTACTCATAAGTTTGCTGTGGTAGGTTTTGGTTTGGATGCCAAAATTTACTCGGCTCCCGTCATCAATTCGATCCAACCCAGGAAATCTATTAGAGTCTAACATTGAGTAATCGGTTGGTTCAAGGATAAGGCTATCTTCATTAGGAATTCTTTCTTGACCTCCCAATTTAGGGGCTCCAATCACTGATACTACGGGCTCAATAGTCACATGATGTTCTTCACCTGGTCGAATAAAAGGAAAACGCCAATCAAGTGAAGCTTGCGGAAAAAAGCGGCCGCGTCTTGTATTCTCCCCTTCCTTTTTTTCAGGGCGATCTTCCCGCATAAAATCAGCAATAGAATAACCATCGCCCCTTACAAGGGCGTTAAGGGTAAAAATATCACCACGAGAGGTTGTATACGGGAATTGCCAGCCCCCAGTCAATGACAACCGACGCACATCTGTTCCTTCTTTACGTGACAGAATCATGGTGTTTGCATCTAAACTCCATCGATAACCAAATCCCTGGGGGCGGCTTAAATAATTAATATCCAGTTGGGGGAAAATCAAAGGAGTCTTTTTTTGACGGTCAACTTCGCGAAGTCCTTGGAAAGAATACCCCTGAGCAAGTAGATAATTTCTACCATAAAATCCTTCGGCAAATATATTGGAAGTCAAAAAACTGTCACTTACGTATCCATTATAAGGAAATTGTCGCATATAGCTCTTATCGCTAGCACGAACAAGGTCTAATCCCCAACGCCAATCAGAAGTTAGGTTACCTCGTACCTTTCCATCAATATGTCCTCGGAATTTATCTGTAAGGTCTTCATCTGATTTTTTTGTTTTACTTGTACGAATCCGTTCCCGAGCATCCTCTTCAATAACTCGTGGACCTGCTCCGGCACTTCCTGCAACCCATATTGCACTATTACTCATTCTTTGTCTGTATTTTGCGCCCATGAAGGAACCGGCATTTGTTGTGAATAAAGGCTTTAAGGTGATATCCTTATCGTCAGAAATTACCAAGAAATAAGGGATAATAAAAATTCCTTCTGCACCTGTTGCAGAAGAACCCCCATAATACGGGGCTAGGAAACCGCTACGGCGCTTAACTTTGGGATCTGGATGACTCAAATAAGGCGTGTATAAGATTGGTACTCCAAACATTTCTATCCAAGCATCATGGTGGATGATCTCTTGCGCTTCCCTATCCCATAACACTTTGCGAGACTTCACCTGCCACAAAGGAGCAGATTCTGGATCTTCACGGCAAACTTGACATCTCGAGTAGACTGCTTGACGCAAAATGACTGTATTTTCGTCTCGTCGTTCTCCAATAGAAGCAGCAAATTTTGCATCATCAGATAAAATCATACGAATTTCTTGAACAATTCCTGTTTTTAAATCTCCTGATAATTCAGCATAGTTAGAAAATGAGATTTCTCCTGTTGGCTCGGTTAATTGAACATTTCCTGATGCAGTAACGATATCAGTTTGCCGATTGTAAGTGACTGTATCAGCAGTTAGCCCTCGCGCCTCATGAAAGACTTTTACGTTTCCTTGCGCAAGAATTAGTCCACGCTCATTATCAACCTGGAGAACATCTGCGTATAGAATTGCTGGCTGATCCGTTGACACAGCCTCTCTGCCCCCAAAGGAGGGAGAGGATATGTAAAATAAGCCTACAAAAGTGAGCGCAAAAAAACATCTCTGCAACATAATCAACGAATTATCCATCTTCAATATGCAATAAAATTGCTATTCCCAATAAACTACTTAAACCAAATGGCGCCCATGCTGCCAAAATAAAAGGTAGTGTTCCAGATTGAGCCATGGCATAAGTAATATCTTTCAGGAAATAAAGCATAAATCCAACCACTGTTCCAATCAAAATTAGCAGAACGGTCCCACCCTGACGTATTGGCCGTAAAGAGCAAGTCGCTGCAATAATGATCATACTCATAAGCCACAAGGACCGCGCAAGCAAAGCATGCCAGTGCAATCGATATTTTGTACCAGCAAGTCCGGAATTTTCCATCAATTGAATAACACCTGGTAAATTCCAAAAGGAGAGAACATCGGGAGACAGAGTACTTTCTTGCAGATCCTTGAGAGAAAAATCCGCTTTCAAAAGGTACTCCCTATGATGCTGAGGGGGGCCTTTCATTGGAAATTCCCAAACATCCTGCAATTCCAACCCATGCTTCGAAAACATTCCATTATTAGCATTGATTCTGGTGATGAGTTGATCATCTCTAGAATATTCTAAAATCATGACATCATGCATTGTTTGTTGCGTCGTATCTACACGCCCTACCTTTAAAACAAATGATCGATCAGCCTCGTTGCGTCGAAGCCAAATTCCACTCTCCATCACAGAAGACTGACCAGTTTCTCCAGAAAAATATTCCTCATTAAGTGATTTATACCGAGATAGCAAAGAGGAAGCAAAGGGGTTAACGACCATTAAATCCAACCCTCCAATCAACAACCCTAATACAATAAATGGAGCTAACATTTGCCAAATAGAAACACCTGCGGCCCTTATTACTACGATCTCATTAGAACGATTCAGGCGCCATAGGGTAAACATCGATGAGAACAAAACAATAAATGGCAGCAAGTGTTGTACCAAAAATGGTAATTTCAAAAAGGCCATTTGTGCAATCATTGGGAGAGAAATGTGCGTACGTGTGGAAGCTCGACGAAGCAGCTCAGAAAAATCAAACAAAAAAACAATACTTAAAATGCCAATGAGAAACACTCCAAACCAGAGCAAGAAAGTTCGCGCAAAATAGCCGGAAATAATGTAGGAAGTACGCATTACACTCTCCTGTCCGAATGGGCAAATAGCAGCCGGAAGTTACCAGACCACCACTCCATCAAAAAGCCAAAGCTCGACAAAATGATCACAATAAAAATCAAATACGCAACAGGCAATAGCATTGGCAAGCGCTCTGACAGATTAATCAAGCTAATTATCAAAATTTGCAGAATTGTACATGAACAAACCGCAAAGAGGATGCGTCGTGAACGGTAGCGACGATTAAACTCACCTGAGAGTAATGCTCCCAAACCGATAAAAGAAAAGGCTAGAACATAAAGCGGGCTTAAAATTCGTTGATGCCCCTGAACACGAAATTTAGCACGCTCAACCGCTGACTGCACTTCCGGACCTGGCTGCAAAAGTTCTAACAGATTATATTCATAAGGCTTGCGATAGCGCGGACCTGGAGATTGAGCTTGTGTTAAATTGACAGTGTATTGATCGAAATCTAGCCTAGAGGGGTGGCCTGTCTTCGCATCCATTGCATGGCGAGCACCGTTTAAAAGAACTAGGCGGAGGCTATCTTTGTCTTTAAAAACAGCTCCACGTTCGGCCGTAATAGTGAAGGGGGGCTTTTCTGGATCACGGGCATCGTGAATAATAATGCCACTTACCTCGCTTGGGCCCCTTTGCGCTCGAACATAAACCATCAATCCTTTAATGCTATTGAATTCTCCTTCTTGCAAAAGAGACTGTGACATCATCCCCCGTATATTATGCTCCATATCTTTTAAACTTCGAAAAGAGTGGGGCAGTAGATAAAGGTTAATACCATAGAGTACGATCATGAGCGTAGTGGACAAAATCAGAACGGGCTTGGCAAGTTGCCAATGGCTCATTCCCAAAGAACGCATGACAATTAGTTCTTGGTCTGCCGTTAGGCGATTATAAACAAATAAGAATGAAATTAGAAAAGCAGCGGGTAACACAATCGCTACGAGATCAGGTAGCAAAAACATTATCAAATAAAAAAATGTTGTAATCGGAAGTCCCTTATTGACCACAACGTCAATAAACCGTAGGGATTGCGTCAACCAAACAGCTCCAGTTAGGATGGCTGTGAGAAACAGCGTTACAAAGAAGAGTTGACGAAAGATATAAGATGTGGTTTTAAACATATGTAATATGGGTGTTAAATAATGCCTAAGTTACTTAGTACACGATTTTGCATAACATTGCATTATCGTGCTTTAATCAAATGTCTCATCAGTGATGGTAGGTTAATGTTCGATATCAAGATGAAAGCTCTTAAAAGCATACTTTATAGCCTTATTGTTTTTTGTGCAATGGGGAAAATTTGTTTCGCAAAGCCACCCACCCATGAAGCTCGGATTGCAGCTGTGGTTAACGAAGATAGTATTCTTACTACTGAGCTTGAAGACCGTCTGAAGCTCGTGATTATCTCGAGCCAACTTGAAAATAATGCAGCTACCCAGCAGCAACTGAAAGGACAAATTTTAAAACTACTAATTGATGAACTTCTCCAATTGCAACTCACAGAAAAATTTGACATCAAAACTTCTGATGCAGAGGTAGAACAAGAATTTGCGCTCCTAGAAGAAAGAAATGGAATGCGCAAGGGCGAGTTAGAAAAATTCTTGAGCCATAATGCTATTCCAAAGTCGGTACTTCTAAAACAGCTAAAATCAAACATGAGTTGGCGTTATTATATTCGTCAACGCTATCATCCCCTAATCCAAATAAGCAAAGCAGAAATCCAAAACATCGCGAATCGTCTAGAAAATGAAAAAGGCCAAAAGCAAGTTTTGCTGGCAGAAATTGTCATCAGCTTTGCCACTCCAGAGGAAGAAGCGAAAGCAAAAGTGCAGGCAAATCGACTGGTGCAACAATTACAAAAAGGTGCCCAATTTCCAATGCTGGCCCAGCAATTTTCTCATTCAGCAAGTGCCACCCGTGGTGGAGATATTGGCTGGATTTCTCTTAACCAACAACTCGAAACTTCTTTGCAAGAAGCTATTGCTAAACTAGCACCAGGCGAATTATCTTCACCTATTCGTACTTCCACAGGTTATCATATCGTGCTAATACGAGATCAACGTCAGGCAGGTGATAATTCCGAGCAACTAATTTCTTTTCTAAAAGTTTTTATTCCCTGGGCTCCGAATAGCACCATGGAGGAAAAAGAAAAGCTTTATATCCGTGCACAACAAATTAGTGCAAATGCTAAAAGCGTTGCTATCCTAGAGCGTCTTGCCCAAGCTTTGCCAAATGTTGAGGCAAAAATGATGAGTGATACACGACTCAATGCTTTACATCCCCAATTGCGCGAAGAGCTTTCCAAACTTCCTATCGGCAAACCTGGCCAACCTTTAGCAACACCTATGGGTATTTTTATTTTTGCAGTAGAAAATACTAGGGAAGCCAAACCCGATATAGAAGATGAAATATACAGTCGGATTGCTGAACAAAAATTAATGTTGGTTGCACAGCGTGAGCTTAGAAATTTACGGCGCGATGCCTTTATTGATATCCGGATATAAATTCCAGAAATAATTTTAGGCGTGGATAATTCTCTCCCCTCTCTTGTTGATACTCTCAAAAAAGCAGGGATAGTTCCAAATAGGCGCTTGGGACAGCACTTTCTACTCGATCAACATATAACCGATCGAATTGCGCATGCTGCTGGCAACTTAACAGCAGCAACTGTTATTGAAATAGGCCCTGGCCCTGGAGGTCTTACACGCAGCCTACTCGATGCACACGCCAAACAAGTCATTGCCATTGAACTGGATCCACGCTGCGAACCAATTTTGCAAGAATTAAAAGCTTGCTATGGAGAAAAGTTTGATTACATCATGGAAGATGCGCTAAAGCTTCCTCTCCATAACCTAGGAACTTCTCCTCGTAAAATTGTCGCTAATTTACCATACAATGTTGCTACTCCCATTTTGCTTAATTGCTTGCGGAACATACATGACTTTACTAGCCTTACCGTCATGCTGCAAAAAGAGGTGGCGAATCGTTTAACGGCGAAGCCAAAGACCTCTGCTTATGGTCGTCTAGCAATTATCACTCAGTGGCGAGCACAAGTTGCACATCTATTTGACGTATCGCCACAGGCGTTCACTCCACCACCAAAAGTTGAGTCAACGGTAGTACAAATCAAACAGCGTGAGAAATTCGCACAAGATATCGAGTGGGCAGCGTTAGAAACTATCACCAAAATCGCATTTCAAAAACGCCGCAAGATGCTTCGCGCAACTTTAAAAGTACTATTCCCCCAAACTCTGCTAGCTGTCTTGCGAGACCTCGATATTGCTCCGACAGCCCGTGCTGAAGAATTGACCGTTGATCAATTTTGCGACCTAGCAAGAGCCTATTCCAATAGGACGTAGTACGCTAATTTTGTTCTATTGCAGCCTGAATAGTTAAAATTTGATTTTTACATTAAAAATTATTATATATAACTAGTTGTTGTTAAATGTAAGGGTATTTTATGGTTTTGATTGAAATTATATTAGAGTTGTTAGTTTCGGTCGGTTGTGGAGGAGTTAAATACCTATTTGTAAAAATGTGGCAAGGAATAAAATACCTTTGTGGCTTTCATTCACCTGACTAAATTTTACTTTAGTATCAACCATTAAGAAGAGGGCACCTCTAGAAATTCATTCTTCTATATAACGTTTTGCCCAAGCGCCTAACACATTGGCTACAAACTCTGCATCTTGCGGGCGGGTGAGCATGTGATTACCTTGGTCGATTGAAATAAAATTCTTGGGATGTCGGGCTGCTTGATAGAGAATTTTGGCGTGCTCAACACTAACAACTTCATCTGAGGGGGCATGAAAAATGATCAAGGCCTTGTTTAAATTTTTCACAATGCCTTCGATATTATGTTCGTGGATATCATCAAGAAATTTCTTAGAAATTTCTAAACTTTTGCCAGCGATTTGGATAGTAGCTTCACCATGCTGATGAATTTTTTCAATGTGGCTATCAAACAAGTGACTTACGTGAGCAGGATTGCTGGGTGCGCCAATGGTCGCAACTGCTTTTATTTCTGGTATCAGGGGCGCAGCGGCAATAACTGAGGCGCCACCAAAACTATGCCCAATCAGTAACCGCGGTGGTTTATGATGCTCTCGTAAATATTTAGCTGCATAAACAAGATCCGAGATATTGGATGAAAATGTCGTCTCGCTGAACTGTCCCGCGCTATTGCCAAGGCCAGTAAAATCAAATCGTAAAACAGCTATGCCTGCGTTGGTCAATGACCTAGAAATACGAGCGATAGCAAGCACATCCTTGGTACATCCAAAGCAGTGGGCAAAGATTGCATAGCTCTTTATGTCTACCTCTGGTTGATCAAGACGACCAGCAAGCGTGAGACCTGATTCGTTTAAAAAAGTAATTTTATCTGTCTTGCGCATTAAAAACTTCTTGCTAATAGCCTCAAATTTTAGATTAATAGGAACAGTTCAACAATCGATTAACGCAGATATAAATTACATTGGTAAAGCACACTGAAACAATGACCTATCAACGATCACGAGCTTGGAAATTTATTCTACTGTTTTGCAGCTATACAATAATTTCCCTATTTTCTAACGAAATTTCTTGTGCCCATTTACCGATTCCTCGTTTTGTGTCTCTACGTACCGCTGAGGCAAATGTCAGAGTGGGTCCCGGCAAACAATACCCCATTCAATGGGTGTTGGTGCGCCAGCATTTGCCCTTGGAGATTATTGCTGAATTTGATACCTGGCGTAAAATTAAAGATCCTGAGGGAGAGGTTGGTTGGGTTCATCAAAGCCTATTGGCGGGCATGCGTACCGCTATAGTGCAAGGTTCGCCACAAACCATGCACCATAAGCCAACCTCTGAGAGTTTTGCTGTTGCACATGTTGAACCTGGTGTGATGGTAAAAGTGCTCAAATGTCGCAACAGTTGGTGCAGAGTTCAGGTGCAAACAGTAGATGGGTGGATAGACCACCGCCATTTGTGGGGAGTGTATGAGGGGGAAGAGGTAAAATGAACTCAGATATCCTCGCCCATAATGCCCGTCTGATCCGTTATGCAACCTATGCTTCGGTTTCAGTTGCCGCTATCCTGATTTTTGTTAAACTTCTTGGTTGGTGGATGACCCAAGCAGTGAGTTTACAGGCCACTTTGATTGACTCTCTGTTGGATGTTGCTGCCTCATTAATCAATTTGGTAGCGGTGCGCCATGCACAACGGCCTCCTAATCAGCGGTTTCGCTTTGGGCATGGTAAGGCTGAGGCCATTGCTGCCCTGGGGCAGTCATTGTTTATTATTGGGTCAGCTGCCTGGCTCATCTATGAAGCAACCAATCGTTTGTTTTTCCCACAAGTAGTGCAGGAAACTATGGTTGGAGTTATCGTGATGGTCTTTGCCATGGCGTTAACCATTGGCTTGATCAAGTTTCAAACTTATGTTGTGGAACGGACCAACTCTGCGGCAATCCGTGCAGACTCGATTCATTATCGTAGTGACTTCCTAATTAATGGCGGGGTAATCATTTCGTTAGTGGCGTCCTATTGGTTAGGCTTTACATGGATTGATCCTTTGGTTGGCGGTGTTATTGCACTTTATATCCTATACACTGCCTGGACTATTATTTTAGGTGCTTTCTACATTTTAATGGATCATGAATTGCCAGATGAGATACTTCAACGGATTACGGCTTTGGCCTCTTCTCATCCTCAGGTCGGTGGTATCCATGAATTGCGCACTCGTTCATCAGGGCTCCGTACGTTCATACAATTGCATTTAGAGTTAGATGGTGCCTTGAGCTTAAACCAGGCCCATAAAATAGCTGTTGAAGTCGAAGAAGCTATTTTAAAGGAGCTCCCGAACGCTGAAGTCTTAATTCATCAAGATCCTGAGGGAATAGTGGAAGAACGAGGTTAGCAGGAGAGAAATGAAATCCTCTGTTTGCCTGTACGCTCATACAACTCATTACTAGTTAACGACTTGAAAACCAACTATTCACCTCTATACAATTTATTTTAAAGGATTTCTTGGCTTTAAATTTGTTTACATAGAGGAAGTTTTATGAAACACATCCTTTATTTATAATGTCCTTCAACACTCAGAATAAGAATTTTACCCGAACCAATAACTTTATACACTAAACGCTCTTCGTGATTTAGTCTCCTGGATATACCCCCCTTATACCCTTTGTATTCACC
>SDBT01014064.1_pt1 | contig 12788 bp, 14 predicted proteins | sample 2277101 | NCBI WGS metagenome assembly SDBT01 (sample SAMN10404973, study PRJNA504765) | marine sediment metagenome | isolation source: marine sediment core GS10_PC15, 103 cmbsf | place: Arctic Ocean: Southern Knipovich Ridge | collected 2010 | reverse complement strand
GTTGCAGATTTGATCAATGCGGTTGGCCCCTTATGGTCAGTGCCAGGATAGGCCGAAAGAGAACCATCAGCATAGGGAGTGCAGGCCATTCTCCCATCCGGGGTAGCCCCAGTTGTCTGCCCATGAAAATAGTGGGCTGTTACTCCCAGATAGGCAATGGCAACAGTATCTCCCCAGGGATTGGTATAGTGAGGATACACCGCCTCTTTTACCAACTGAAATACCTCATTTACCGTTCCATCTGCATAATCATCATCGTTACCGTACTTGGGGGCATTAAACAAAATTTTCCGCAATCCCTCTTTCCCCTTAAAGTTTACTCTAAGTGCCTCAAGCACCTCTTGCATACGGGTCTCTTTGTCCTCAAACACCAGCTTTTTGATAGCAGTCAAAGAGTTCCCTGCTGTTACCATGCCAATAGGATAGGTGGTGAGAAGATTGGTGTATCTACTACCCCCCTCGTTAATGTCCTTCCCTACTGCAATACAGTCATTTATCAGGGAAGAATTGAAGGGTGTGGGAACCAGATCGGGATAGGGGGCATAGAATGTGTTCATAGTATTGATCACCCATTCTGCATTTTCCTTGAGCTGGATCTTGAAGGCTTCAATCAGTTGATTATAATCTTCGAAATTAAGAGGATCACCTGTTTCCGGACCAAGTTTCGCCCCGGTCAAGGGGTCCTTCCCATTATTGAGTGCCAGTTCCAAACACTTGGGAACACTTAAGAAACCACCAAAATAGAGGGTTGAAGAGTAAGGAATGCCCATCTCAACACAGCCTGTAGGAGTATATGTCCTCGCCTCTTCTAAAGGTATGCCATAATGAGAAAGGGTAGAGAGGGCATAATTGTCGCAAAAGATGGCCGGTTTCCCCCCCCCGCTTTTGATCACCTCTGCACATTTGAACAAAAAGTCCTCTTTGAGCCCTTCAAAATAACGGAGGGATAAGGTCGGCTGGGATAGCTTTATCTCCTTCTCAACCTCTAAAATGAGATAAGAAAGATCGTTGGTCGCATCCTCCCCTTCTTCAGTCTGACCACCTATAGTTACGTTCTGAAAAACACTCCCCTGACACAGGTTGGCAGTAGCACCCTGATGAAGCAATTCTATCTCGGCAAACTTAATCCACAGACATCCCAGTAGCTCCTTTGCCTCATCTCTTGTAATCCGACCTTCTTCTATGTCTTTTTTATAAAAGGGGTATAGATACTGGTCAAGCCTGCCGGGAGAATAACCCCAGGAGTTGTTCTCTATCTCAACGGCAAGGTGGGTGAACCAGATGGATTGCAGGGCCTGGTGGAAAGTCCTGGCAGGGTTTGCAGGGACCTGCTCGCAGTTTTTTGCGATCTCTTCTAATTCCTGCTTGCGTGTATAATCGCTTTCTTTAAATGCCTTTTTATTTGTAAGATCAGCATATCTTTGAGATAATGTGATTACTCCATTACAGGAGGTGATCACTGCTTCCCAGAAATACCTTTTATGCAGGTCTTCATTGGACAAGATCAGTTGTTTGTCAATTTGCTCTTTTGCCTCTGCGATAATTCCCAAAAGACCCTGATTCAATACCTTGGGGAAATTGACTACCTGCCTTCCATGCGGTGCAGGGACATCAAAGGCAAAGGAAAGCCTTGCTTTAACCCCGTCCTCTATCAGATTGCCCCATCTCTCCTGCCAGAGAGGAAGGAGGACATCCCTTACCGTTTTGCTTTTCCAGTACTCTATGTCTTCCAGGATTATGTCATGATCTTCAGCAGTGATCTCAAACTTGCTGGTTTCTCTCGAAGAAAGCATCTTCAGTTCCTGCTCGATCCAATCAGTAGCAAACTCAGGATAGAGCGATCCCCCTCGTCTGTATTTGGTTTGACTGCCTACAATAAGTTCGCTATCATATATAGTGATCTCTTTATTTAAAAGAAGGTTGTCAAAAGCCCTGGCCCTGCGTAAGGCAATAGGTTCACCTTCTGATTGTTTCCAGTATTCTGTGAAGAGATGAGATCGTTCTCCACAAACATGGGGAGTTGCAGAAAGAAAACCCTCTCTCAATGCAGTAACACGATCACTTATCCTGAACCTTAAATCCGTTCCACCATTCTCAGTTACAACACTATAGGCACCCTGGACAGCCATATATTTAAACCTCCTTAAGAGATTGTTATTCGGATAATCCATAAGATATCTTAAACTAAATAACTATAGCAAATTTTAATAACACATGCAATGATTAACAGAAGAAAAAAGGTGTCGGGCTTCACTTTTTTAAATGTTTAGTGTAGTTTCCATTTGCTGTTATTAAAATACTTTTCTTGTAAAATAAATTGTAGTATTAAATCAATATTGTAAGAAGAGGTTATATTAGGAGGAAAGGATGAAATCATATCGGAAGGAATTGTGGTTTAATGTGCCCACAAGGCGAGCATTCATTAACATTACACCAGAAGTGGATGAATGTTTAAGCGAGAGCGGTATTAAAGAGGGATTTGTTCTCGTTAATGCGATGCATATCACGGCATCGGTTTTCATTAACGATGATGAGTCAGGCCTTCACCATGATTATGACGTCTGGCTGGAGAAACTGGCTCCTCACGAACCTGTATCACAGTACAGACACAATGTGGGTGAAGACAATGCTGACGGGCATATGAAAAGACAGATTATGGGGCGTGAGGTGGTCATTGCCATAACGGATAGCAAGCTTGACTTTGGTCCCTGGGAGCAGATTTTCTATGGTGAGTTTGACGGCCGGAGACGCAAGCGGGTGCTGGTAAAGATCGTTGGTGAATGAAGTTATGATTAACCACTGTGTTCATCTGGAACTGCCACAAAATATACAACAAAAGAAAAGAGGTGGGAAGCGATGATTGCTAACTACCTCTTTTCATTGAATATTCTGGTACGCCCGGGGCGACTCGAACGCCCGACCTGCGGATTCGAAGTCCGACGCTCTATCCAACTGAGCTACGGGCGCACTTACAAATTGACTTTATATTAACGCTACTTAGCGGAATTGTCAATATTTATAGTGCGTCAGATTTTTTGTCGAACGGGAGAATTAACGGGACTTTATTCAATCTTTCTAAGACTTCTCTCTTGTGATCTGTTGATGGGTGTGCGTATCGGTTAATCATGCTTCTTGTTTTCCATCCTCCGATTTCCATAATTGTAGCCTCATCAACTCCTAATTCACACATCCTGGAACACCACGTATGCCTCAGATCGTGAAATCTAAATCCCTTTAATCCGATCTTCTTTACCGCCCTAGTAAAACTAGTTTTAATATCTGTGTAGGGTTTTCCAGTTTTTGGGTTTGGAAAGACATAAGGGGTATCGTCAGGGGTTTCAGCAACAACCTCTTTCAGCACCTTTGTCAATAATTCGTTCATGGGAATGTCTCTTATTTCCCAATTTTTAGTGTGCGTAACGTGAATCATCCTATTTTTGACAGCTACATTATCCTTGGTAAGATCAAGTATCTCTCGTTTTCTCATCCCAGTATTTAAAGCGGTAATCACGATAGCCCTTCTCTTTTTAGACTTCAACTCGTCCAGCAATTCTGATTCTTTTTCGAGTGTTAAGATTGTTACATCTTTCGGCTCTTCCTTGAATAATTCGACTTCTTTTACAGGATTTTCCTTTGTTAGTTTCCAGCTTTTCGCTTTGGTAAACATATGTTTTAAGCAGGCAAGCTCCCGGTTCACAGTAGCAGGCTTTACTTTCTGCAAACGATCCTTTTTATAACGCTCTATCAAGAATGGGTGAATTTCAGCCAGACACTTACCCCCGAAGGATTTTAAGAGATGGTTGGTTGAGGTTACATCCCTCCGATAAGACTGGTGTCGCTTATTCACCTTAGAGTATTCTAGGTACTGCTCAACCAGCTTCTCAAACAGAACTTTTTTCCTTCTGCTCTCATACTCCCCACTTGCTACCTCGTTTCTAAACTTCCTCTCCTTTTCCTTGGCTATCGTTTTGCTGATCGCTCCATAACCCCTTGTACACCGTTTCCCTTCATACCAAAAGTCTGAGTACCATTTCCCGTTTCGCTGATACATATCGTTTCACCTCCTTTCGTTTATATTTTTCAATTATTGAAATTTATTATTCATCACCCCCTCTCGTTCTGTGGTTTTTAATTTACTAGACAAATTATAAGAAATTCACTGACGATTACTAAGAAAGCAATAAAATTAAGTTTCCCATGTCCTCTACTAAAATATTTCTGTGTTTTACATAGATGTTCTACTCTATATTTTACTTCCAGATAATCAGGCAACCATGATTCATTATCAAGTTGTTTATCTGTCCACCATGTTCGTATATTTTTTAGGTATTCTCTTGTAAAAGTAAGTTCCAATAAAATTTCCAACTGAACTATTTTAGGGTAAATTTTCAAAACGCTAGCATCTATGTGATGAGCATACCAACGCCAGGTTAAAATTAAAAATGATGAGGCACCCCAAAAAAGCAATTGGGGTGTATCTTTAGAATTCTTAATTAGATAGTAACTAAAAAAAGTAGCAATCGACAATGGTATAAAAATGGACGTCATGATAAAATCACTATTAACAACACTATTACGCCAGTTATTAATAACTTGGTATTCGGTTAATAAATTATTATTTTCTCCATTACTCATGGCTACTTTCCCTTTTAGTGTCACTATTTTGTTATGGTTTAGGGGTTTCATCTAATACAAAGCCTGGTGGGATGTTTGCATTCTCTTTTAATAAATTCCTTCCCTTTGGCTTGTTTGGCTGTATTGGATTTACTGCTAAATAATCATTGAGGAACATGTCTACCTTGTCTTTTGTAATTCTACGAAGCACTTCCTTTATTACTTCTTTCCCTGCATACCCTGTAGAGGACTCCGCCCATGTTACTGCATAGGTAGATGTATCTTCCTTCGTGCGTAAATTAACAAACTGTTTTAAATGAAGAGATGCATTATATATAAAAATAACATCTGAACGAATGGGAATTGTATTGATATATAGATATAATATAGCTCCCCTCAAAGTTTTAAAAGATTCTTCTAGTGATAATACTTTAACACCAGCTAACCTTAATTTTAATTCAACATCCGTCTGTAATATTTTTCTAGTAAGTCCTAATTGTTTTATCCCAGGTTCTAGGTGTTCAACCAGAACTCCCACACCTTCAATACCCCGTAGTGTTTCTTTTTGTTCAGAAACATACTCTGCATTCACACAGGGTGAAATCAAAAGCATAACTGCTACTGCAACTAAAATTATCCATTTTACCCTTTTCATGCTCACCTCCTTTCCTTTTAAGATTGAGTGACGTTATTCATCACTTCCTTTATCCCAGCTAAAAATTGCTTTTAAAAAGTTAAATATTTCTTTTTCAACTAGGTCTCCATTAATTTGATTGGTGTTATATACTCCTCGATCTTCTGCTGTACCAGATTTATTCCTTTCAATGACCTTACTAGAAACATAAATATCTTTTTCTTTTTTATTTGCAGTAAAGGAGATGTTGGAAACGGTGTAAGCAGAGCGATCGATACCAGAAGGAAATACCATCATAGTAATCTTTGCATCCTTCTTCGTGCTATAGTCATCTATTAATTTTTCTTCTTTTACTTTATAATCGTGGCCATGCTCCTTAATATAATCTCCTATTTCATCAATTATAGGGCGCATTACTTTTCTTCTAAGCCGATAAAATTCATCTATAAAAGCATTCTCTTCTAATTCTATTTCCTCTTGTGTCTTTTTTTTCTTCTTTAATTTTTCGTCATATTCGTCCATTAAAGCATTTAGTTTTGATTTGGTTTCTTCTTTCATTTCATTACCTCCTTTTTTGATTAAGAATTTAATTGATTGTTATGATTCACCACCTCCTTTCATTTTGGATTTTGCTTTTCTATTCTTCACCTACTTCTATGTTAAGATTTCGTAGTTGTATTTTTGAAACACGTATTATCGAACCTGGACTGATGTCGAAAGGTTCATTGATTATTCCTTTTATACTTATACTACCTTCCTGATTAAGTGTATAGATTTCTTTTAACACTTCATCAACTGCAAATGTGTTCATAAAGGTATTCGCAATATCCATCGCCTTCATAGGTCTTGGTGAAGTGGTTTTAAATCTTATTATCTTGAGAATTATTTCCTTTCTTATATGTGCTTCTAATGATTTAGATGCTAATTTATCAATTTCTCTTGTGCGCTCAATAGTTTCACCAACTACTTTTTCAACTCCATGTTTGACATCATCTATTTGGTCGGTTGCTTTTGCAATTTTAGCTACAATATCTGATATGCTAGTGCTCATCTCTGTTTTTAGACTATCAAGTTCAGGTGACATCTTTTCTTCAATCATACTTTCAACATCAACTTTTTTATCAGAATCTGGCCATGCATGTTTTCGCATATCTGAAAATGTATCTTTAACCATAGAAAATGTGTCAGAATAAAAGGTATTAAACAATTGTTCTAGCTTTTCAACGCTTGAAGCTATTCCCCTTGATGCATCTTTAATGCCGGTGGACACCTCATTTGACATCCTATAAAAAGTTATTGATAGCCAAACTGCAAAGCCAGCAATGGCTATTGAAACAATTGCGGCAATTAAAGCTGCTATTTCTAAATTTATTATCATATAGATAACCTCCTTTCTTTTAAAATCTCCTCTCCTGAGCCAACCTCGTGAGCCTGGGTGGAGTTTGTTCATCATGTAATTTACACTGCTCTATGCCATCGTTCTCTTGCGTAATATCATCACCCCAACTCCCATCATAACGGTCATGAAAATGATTAGGCACCATTCGGTGAGGGTAGGGATAGCAATCACTCATAGTATAGTCTTATTATCTCCTGACCTTCTAGAGTTTTACTTAATACGTACCCCACCATTGATGATGGGAGGTTTTAGAGGTTCTTATTTTGTACTTCCTAATTTGTTGTTTGTCTATATCCGATGAATTCATCAATTTCTATTTCATCGTAAAAAACTCCAGATGCATACCTTGTTCCTTCGATTGTATTTGTGTCTACCATATCAAAGTAATATTCCCGTGCAATCCCCCGATCTCCAGTAGAGGCTTTATATCCATTATCTATTACAAAGTATTCATATTCTGATCTTCGACTGTCTTTATAATATTCATTTAACATTCCAAAATAATAGGAATCCCAGTATTCGTTATGATCTTCGCCAGATACTCCATAATATTTTTCCCCTCCTATGGTTGCGGTTCCAGCTTTATATAAGCTAAACAATCCAATCTGTAACCCTGACTCTTTATTTACTGCTCTCCAATCCCCAACAATTGGTTCTAGTTCTTCTGGAATTGGTTCTAGAATGCACCCTAGACTAATTGTCAAAATTACTAATATTAATAATCTTTTCATGATCCCCCTCCTTATCAATTGAAGATTAACCATAAAAAAGTCCCTAAGAACGAAAAGCAGGGGAGTGTAAGATCGGAGGTTTCCCAACAATCTACCCTGCTAAAACATTTCTTAGGGACAGCTTTAATTTTGTTAAACACAATAATACCCCCGATTTTTATCTTACACTCGCTTACATTATCGGAAATTCCAGGAAGTTTGTCAAGCTTTTTTTTGTATAAATCTATCCTTTTGAGCAAAAAAATATTATGTCACTAAACGTCGGACTTTCCTAACGATCTTCTTCAACCTCTCATTTTCTACTTGAACTCTGCTAAAATCCTGTCTCTCATAAGTCTTATAGTACCGCCGGCATTCCGGGCACCATTTCACTCTAAATGTATGAGAAACTGAATCAAACGTTTTTCTGGTCTTTAATTTGATGTTACAATCTGGACAGTTCATAGTTTTTACCTAAAAACATAACTCTTTAAAAATCAACTATTTGCAAGGAAGGGGTATTTTCTTAATGGTATTGGTCGAGTTTGAAAATTTTTGCCCCAAAAACACACCTAAAATCAACACATTACAAAGGGCAAAATGAGGTAGTTAGACCATTGTTGAATACCAGTTCTCTGCGATCTGATTTCTGGGTGCCTTAGTAGGTGTTTTGTCGCTTGCCAGATACAGGGATACGATCGCCTCATAAATTCTTTTCGAGGGTCGTCCATTGGCTTCAACTCTACGGATAGCTTTTTCTGAAACCCTTAGTATTTTGGCAAGCCTTAACCTCGATACACCATTCTGAGTACGCCATTGATTCAGCCTGCCCTCTTGCATGGCATCAACAATCTCACTTAAAGACAATCTTATTTTTTCTGGGGGTTTCATGGCACACACAGGGCAAATAATATATCCACTTTTTTCGATATCCACAGCGTGGTCAATGTTGTCGTGGTATAGTTCACCACAGCTTTTGCAGGGCAATGTCCTGCCTATTCGCTTAAGCATCTTAGCCTCAATTAAGTTAAGAATTTAGTTATGCTAGACCTCCATGTTTTTTTGCCTCCCGCTTGCGGGCAAGCTGAGACTTTTTTCTCCGCTTCAAGCTGGGCTTTAAGTAAAACTGCCGTCTCCGGATCTCTGAAAAAATACCCGATCTGTTGCATTTCTTCTTGAAGACCTTCATTGCTATCTCTAGATCATCATCAACCATTACCTGAACCAATATTACCCCCTTCACTGTTTTTTAAATCAGTAGCAGGGACGGGGAAAGGAGTCTCGAAAACCCCGCCCCGGCTACCTAGATGGATAAAGGGTTTTTAGGCAACGCTGAAGTGGAGGTGAAACCACCGGCGGGCAACGCCACCAGGCACCCACGCCTTTCAAACCCCCCCGCCAAGGTCTAACCACAAGAAAACTTTATCCAGGGAGCTTCTTTCCCGGGGTTTGCTGAATACCACTCCTGGCGTGCTCTTTTGATTTCCGGCGAGATAATTCCCCGCCTGGGTAAAAGATTCGATAAATGGAGCTCTTCCTTTTCGGCTAACCATGCTTCTTTCCTCTCTCTATTTTTCAGGACATTTTGCTTTGCTGCCGCTGCTGCTTTTGTCATCTTAATTACCTCCTGATTTTACTTTTTTATCTTTGCATGTTTCTTGATTGTCTCCAGGATCCTCCCCGATAGTTCTTTAAGAAGACCTTTCTTTGTTCTGCCTTCGATTTTCGAGATCTCTTTATTGAGGTTTCGCAAAACTGCTTCAAGGCCAGTTACGTTTACGTTTCCCATGGTTTTGCCTCCTAAACATTCACTGTTTTCGCCTTCGTGAACTAACGAATATTTTTTCTTCGTTTAATCTCTGTACGCCTCACATTTGAAAAAGCGTCCTCCAAGCCAGGATCCCCAAGCTCTGGGAAGTTTTCTGGAATATCCTTAATGCCCGCTTCCTTTAGCCTGGCCAGGTTTCTTTTAGCGATTTTGCAAAGCTTTCGGGATCTTAATACAGGTTCGAGTAAATCTTCTAAAGTCCTTTCACCAAGTGCCTCGCTCAATTGAAAAACCGCTGCAATTACTTCCCTATCACCCGAAGATTTTGGGAAATTATCCCGGTGCATAGTAATGAAATTAACAGCCTCCTTTTCAAGAGCTATCTTTTGCTGTTTTTCAATAACCTCTTTGCCCTTAACAATCGCCTGCTTTAAAAGCTTAATCCAGGATTTGAATGTTTCAATTTGCTTCAAGGTCTTTAAACCATCCTCACTTTCAGGATATTGTGGGTTATGGTGATAAGCTGTTTCAAAGCCCTCTTTTAGATCTGGGATCCAACTCTCCCGGATAACCTTGATAACATTTTCACCATCCTCGATTTTCCTTTCATCATCCAAAATGTTACCGCCCTTGACATAATCCACAAGAGTCCGCTCTGGATTGCTAACCGCACCAATGTAAGCACCTACTTGATTTGCGTCCATAATAACCTCCTTATTTTTTAAGATCTTCTAATTTAGGTGACTCCAACACGTCACCATCATCATTCTCATTTTTAGGCTTTTTATCCCCATAGACAGTTTTAAAATCTTGTAGCGTGGGTATCTCTAAAACACCATCAGGATTATCTTCGTCTTCTTCTTCATTGACGGTGGGTTTATTCTTCTCTTTTCCCTCATCCTTAAAATCTTCTAGCGTGGGAGCGTGCAGAGCGTCTTTATCCGGTTCACCAAAGCTTTGGAAGCTCATCCCGAGCATTGGCGATAGCTTTTCAAATCGATCCTTCCGCTTGATGTAAGCTAAAACATCCGCCAACCTCACACCCGCTCTGTCGAGGTTTGTCAAAAAGCCGATTGTTTCTTCTTCCCCCAATTTCGCCAGCAAAATCCCGAAAATTTCTTCCACTTCATTCTTCTCTTGAAGATTCTTAGTTTGGAAACACTGGCCCGTCGCTTGCCCTTGTGTGACGCTAAAACCTTCTGCATTAATACCCATGATGTCCTCCTTTGTTAAAATTGACCGTGGGGACAAAATGTCCCTGCGGTATTGGTTAGGCTACTACCATAATACACCTGCCCTTAATATCTTCACTTGAACACATCCAAGTGCTGCCATGGCTAAGGATATGATCAAATCAATTTTGTGGCTGGATTGTTTTTTGACAATTCGCCATCCCCGGGAAGTTTCTTTTGCAACGGCTTTCTGAGCGTGTTGTCTCAGCTCCTTGTCTTTATAAAACACAATATTCCTTTCTTTTATCAGGTCAAAGAGATTTTGACTCATCAAGGTTAATCGATCCAGCGTTTGCGGAAATTCAACCATGTTAATGCCCTCCTTCCTTAAGGTCACGGCCGACCGATGAAATTGATAGGGGTCAAAGCGTACTTCTTTTATTGTGAAATCTTCAGCTAATTCTTTGATATAGCTCTCAACCGTAGCTTCTAAATCGATTTTATTCTTACGGCTCGGTTGCCACTTCCTATGTTTCGCAAGAAATAGTCTATTGCCTTCCTTATACACTGCAACTACTGCCGATGTGTCATGACTGATGCCGATATCCACACCAATAAATAGTTGAGCTTGTTTGTCCGGTAAGGGTGGATGATGATTTAAATCAATACATTCGTCCCACATTTCCATGTCTATAAATCTCTCCTCTGAGGACGTCCAGCAATTTTCATGCAACCGTAAATAAGTATTTGCCCTTAACCTTTTTCTCTGGGTATCAAGATAATCCTTTGTAATCCAGGACGCTAAATTCTCGTGTGACCAGAAGAAAAACATCTTTTTGTCTTTGCCCTCCAGGCCTCTTTTATATATTTCATAAAGCAAGGTTTCCTCATCATGGCCTGCATAGCTCACTATGATAGTCAAGGGCTGCTTCCTGGTAGGAACTGTAGTCATCTCATCAAAGAACTTCCTTGCGTTTCGGGAGTCCGTGTCTTCATAAGCCCACAGTTCATCAAATATAACAAGGTTCGGGTTCATACCGGAAGACGTCTTGTAGTTAGGAGCAACTACCCTGGCAACTGTGTTTGTCCTTTTGTTCTCTATGACATCATCAAATATCTTTACCCACTTGAATTGTTCTCTGTTCATCAAGAGGCTTTTCTTTAGTTTGTCAAAGATAATCCACGAGGATTGTTCTTTGCTGTTAGCGGTCAAGAGCAACTCCCCGAAGTCCTCATCTTGAAATAAGAAGTAGTTTGCTATCATTGCAGCCATGGTTGACTTGCTGTTCTTCTTAGGAAGCCCCAGAAGCCCCAAAGTATGTTTCCTTAACCCTGTGCTATCATCAACCGAAAATAGAGGCTTTAGAATCCTTTCCTTTTGCCAGTCCTCTAAAATAACCGGACGCTTTGTCTCTACTATGTAAAACTGCTTTTCAAGATAAGAACAGATATCATCTTTATAAACATCACTAAAGGGGTCATCCCCCGGAGATTTTGCTTTGATAGGCTTTTTGTGGCGACCACATTTTAAATTATCCAACTGTCGCTGTCGCTTTTCCGGATCTTTTGAAATGTAGCTTCTTGCATGTCGGTACCATTTCCCCATTTACAACCCACTCCCTTTCACCAGTCCGAGGACTCTACTCATCAATCCTTATAGGATTTATTCCCGTTAGAAGTCCCGTTCCCTGGTAATAGTGATGATATTATCTTTTAGTTTTAAATAGTTAGAGGGTAGAGCATCGGTCTATACAAACTATGCTCTGTTTGGTTCGTCCCTCACAGAACACTCGTTAAGGCTGAGGGTTTCGCTCGGGCTTGAATCCTCAGCCTCCTCATTCTTCTCCTTTCTGCATTGATAACATCCACATTGATCGTGAAGCTCCCGGACGCAGATTGATTGACCCTTAAGATCATTGATGTACTCATCCATTTTAACCTCCTTCTTTCCTTTTATTTAATTGACCCTAGTTCTTCTAATGAGACTCGTTCACTGGCTTTAATCCACACCTTTATCTCGTTAATATCAAATAGAAGTCGACCTCCGGGTTTATAATGCGGAATCGCCCGTCTCATGCAGAGGTTTCTTATTGCCTTCGGTGAACGTCCTATATACTTTGCTAACTCCCTTGTGTTGAAGTAGATCTTTTCCATGGATTTCTTTTTTTACAAAGAGCAAAAATGCCTGAAAGAACCTTTTAGCTAAAGCTGCTCTTTTTTTAAAGGGCTACGAAGAAGAACCCCCTATATGGCAGATTCTAGAAAGGTCTCTAGAAATTAGAGTAGTGAGCGGTCTATTAAAATAAAGGGCAATTTTTTGATTTATCCTTTTGATATTAATATGTTGCATTAGTTTTGCCTTATTTTTGACTACTCTAAAAACTAGAGTATCAATCTACCCTTTCCCCATTTGATGCTCTAAGAACTAGAGTATGCTACTCTAAAAACTATAGTAGTGTTTAAAGTTTTTGGTAATACTTATCGTGAACAA
>SDBT01014063.1_pt1 | contig 12789 bp, 5 predicted proteins | sample 2277101 | NCBI WGS metagenome assembly SDBT01 (sample SAMN10404973, study PRJNA504765) | marine sediment metagenome | isolation source: marine sediment core GS10_PC15, 103 cmbsf | place: Arctic Ocean: Southern Knipovich Ridge | collected 2010 | reverse complement strand
TATCTTATCATCAGTATTCACACTAGTTTCAGATATTAAATCATTAGGTATATCACTCTTTGAATCTATCTTATCATCAGTATTCACACTAGTTTCAGATATTAAATCATTAGGTATATCACTATTTGAATCTATCTTATCATCAGTATTCACACTGGTTTCAGATATCAAATCAGTAGGTATATCACTCTTTGAATCTATCTTATCATCAGTATTCACACTAGTTTCAGATATTAAATCATTAGGTATATCACTTTTTGAATCTATCTTATCATCTTTATTTACGCTAGTTTCAGATATTAAATCAGTAGGTATATCACTCTTTGAATCTATCTTATCATCAGTATCTACACTGGTTTCAGATATCAAATCATTAGGTATATCACTCTTTGAATCTATCTTATCATCTTTATTTACGCTAGTTTCAGATATTAAATCATTTGGTATATCACTCTTTGAATCTATCTTATCATCAGTATCCACGCTAATTTCAGATATTAAATCATTTGGTATATCACTCTTTAACTCAATATTATCATTGGTATCTATACTAGTTTCAGATATTAAATCATTTGGTATATCACTCTTTAGCTCAATATTATCATTGGCATCTATACTAGTTTCAGATATTAAATCAGTAGGTATATCACTCTTTAATTCAATATTATTATCTGTATCCACACTGGTTTCAGATATTAAATCATTAGGTATATCACTATTTAACTCAATATTATCATCTGTATCCACGCTGGTTTCAGATATTAAATCATTAGGTATATCACTATTTAACTCAATCTTATCATCATTTACTATAATAGATTCAGATATTAAATTATTAGATGTATCACTATTTAACTCAATATTATCATCATTTACTATACTAGATTCTGATAATAAAATGGGTTTATATTGTGCATGACTAGATATAGATTTCTTTATTATATTAATTTTATTATTTAATTTTGTATTATTTAATATATCTAGTAATTTATTTGTACTAGATCCACTCGAACTAGAAGATTCACTAGATCCGCTTGAACTAGAAGATTCACTAGATCCGCTTGAACTAGAAGATTCACTAGATCCGCTTGAACTAGAAGACTCACTAGATCCGCTTGAACTAGAAGACTCACTAGATCCGCTTGAACTAGAAGACTCACTAGATCCGCTTGAACTAGAAGATCCACTTGAGCTACATGGTTCGCTATATTTATTACAATTACCTGATTCTCCTGAGCTAGAGGATTCACTTGATTTATCAATATTATATAAATCTCCTATATTAGATGATTCACTTAATTGATAAGCATTATATGAATTAACTGTACTAGATGATTCACTAGATTTATCAACATTATATAAATTTTCTATATTAGATAATACACCTACACTAGATGATTCGCTTGATTTATTAATCTCATATAATTCACCTATACTAGATGATTCGCTTGATTTATTAATCTCATATAATTCACCTACACTAGATGATTCACTTGATTTATCAACATTATATAATTCACCTATATTAAATGATTCACTTGATTTATCAACATTATATAATTCACCTACATTAGATGATTCGCTTGATTTATTAATCTCATATAATTCACCTATACTAGATGATTCGCTTGATTTATTAATCTCATATAATTCACCTATACTAGATGATTTACTTGATTTATCAACATTAGATGATTCACTTACATTAGATGATTCACTTGATTTATCAACATTATATAATTCACTTACACTAGATGATTCACTTGATTTATCAACATTATATAATTCATCTACACTAGATGATTCACTTGATTTATCAACATTATATAATTCACCTATATTAAATGATTCACTTGATTTATCAACATTATATAATTCACCTACATTAGATGATTCACTTGATTTATCAACATTATATAATTCACTTACACTAGATGATTCACTTGATTTAGAATCAGGGTAGACTGTAGATGACATAGATTCATTTAATTCAATGGATTTATATACAATAATATCCGTATTAATATTTAAGTTATCAGAATTAGATATAGATATTTTTTCGACAATTTCTCCATATGAAGGAGATGATGAATCATATTCTATATCATTACTAACTGAACATATATTTGAGTTATCTACATTATTTAAAGTTGAATATTCAGAGTTATCTACATTATTTAAAGTTGAATATTCAGAATTATCTACATTATTTAAAGTTGAATATTCAGAGTTTGTAGATTTTGTATGTTTAACATCGACATATTCGGATTCTTTATCATTAATAATATTATTGATATTAGAAACATAATCAGATGATGAGGAAGAATCATTAGAAGAGTCAATAGAAGAAGATGTACTAGAAGAAGATGTACTAGAAGATGATGTACTAGAAGATTTATATCTTTTGGCTATACAAAATTTTAAACATTTATCATTATATTCCATGCGATCAATAAATCTTACATCTGTTGTAGGGGCTAATACTAAAGGTATATTAGATTGACTTTGAGGTATCATAGTCATATATATAACATATTGTTTTTTTTTGCCGGATCGTGGATATAATAAACTTAAAGTTATAGTTTTTTGTGTATTAGGAAAAATGGATACAATTCTACCTTTATATTTTCCCAAATTAAATTCTTTATGTTTATGTGATTCAATATGAAGCGTAATAGCCATAGTTCCTTGCTTTATAGTTAAAGATTTATCTAAAACACGCTGATATGTATCACTTATAAGATTAATAAAATATTTTATATCATTTAAGTCCATGATAGTATTTTCCATTGATATTTTTATATTTATATATTTTTAAATATATAAAATTTATAATAAAAAATTTTTATATTTTTTGTGTAATTTTAAAAATTTTTTATTAATGATAATAGTAAATTATACAAAAAATAGTAAATTATACAAAAAATAATATTTTATATATAAAATTGACAAAATATATATTACAGTTGTATTTAATCATTTAAATATATTACTTATATTACAATGATAGATGAAAAAAATTTAATTATATATGATAAACGTAAAAAAATAATAAAAAATAATAAATATAATATTATATCATATATAGATAATAATATGGTTAACTTATCGATATCATATATAATTAATCCTATATATATATCACATAATATATGTAAATCACAATGTAATATAATATATAAAAAATATATATATACTGAAAAAATATATATAGTTAGTATAAATTATAACATGTTATTTTTATTTAATAAAAATAAAATAAAACCTAATAATATTAATAATAATGAATATATTAAAGAAGATATAATTAAAGAAGATATAATTAAAGAAGATATAATTAAAGAAGATATAATTAAAGAAGATATAATTACAGAAGATATAATTAAAAAAAATATAATTAAAGAAGATATAATTAAAAAAGTTATAATTAAAAAAGATATAAAAAATAATAACATTTTATATAATTATAAATATACAGAACGTATACCATTAAGACCTAGATCTCCTATACCTATTAATAACGTAAATAATACATAAAATAGTATAAAGATTTATATGTTATATAAAAATATAATATATGGATAAATTAAATGATAAAAATGAATTATATGATGCAAGTAAATTAAATGATATAAATAAATTATATGACATGGGTGATATAGGTATTATATATATTCGATATAATGATAAAATTTCATTAATATTATCAGATATATATAAATCTAAATATACACATATTGGTATATATTATATATCTAGTAAAAATATAGGAAATATAAGAAAAAATATAAAAATTATGTATATATCATTATATCAACCATTTGTATGTAATATTAATTGGCAAGGTCCATATATATTGAATCATTTATTAAATGATTGTGATATTTGTAATATATCTTATTCTAAATTAAACATATCAAATGATTTTATTATATTAAAGTTAAAAAATATTATACGAGATTTTTTTAAACTAAAATCTATAAATAATAATGATGATTCTATTAATGAATTTAATACATTAATGGAAAATTTGAGATATAGATATAATCAATTAGCAGGAACTAATAAAGATAATTTATATGATGATATAAAATTATTAATAAAAAAAAATAATGATGAATATATTATAGATATAAATAATATAAATGATATAATATCATCTGTAGAGTTTAATATTCTACAATCAACTAGAAAATCTTTATATAATATATTTAAAAATCAAATTTATCATAATAAAATAGATATAATTAATTCTATTTTTGATTCAGATAATAATACAGATATATTATTAATAGAGTATAATATATATTGTTCTAATATATTAACAATTATAGATAATGTTATATATGGAGATGATAATATACTTAATATTAATATATATAAATTATATCATGAAAAAATAAAATATATATCGAATATGATTAATAATAAATATAAATATTTATCATATTTATCTAATAATTCATATATACCTATTGTACCAATTATAAAAAATAATAATCATAATTCTGTTATAAAAGTAAATAATATAAAAAATATAACTAGTGATAAAAATACTAATGATAATGTTGTAGATAATAAATTAGATATAGAGCTATTAAATATGAAAGATATATTACATAATATAAAATCGGCTATATATAATAATACAACTCCAATTATTGATTTTAATAAATTAATTAATATATATAATAATTTAGTATCTATATCAAAATCAGATGTGGATAAAATAAACCATACTGATAATATATTATCTATTGGATGTATTATATTACCATCATCAGAATCATTAACTAATAAAAAAATAAATATATTATTAGAAAATGGACAAAAAATAATAATATCATCTATAAATCCAAAATTAGATATATTTACATATGATGAATTAGAGGAGATATTAATAGCACTAGATGTATATGTAGATATAGAAAATGAATATGATAATTTACGTAATGAAATAACAAAAATATTATCTACATCTAACAGTAATAATAAAAATATTAAGTAAAAAATAAGAAATAAGAAATAAAATAATAAATAAAAATGATTAATAAAAATATTTAAATATAGTAAAATCAATTACAACTAATATACATCATCTAATATAAAATGGAAAAAGCAAATAATAGTTCTGTTATTTTTTTTTCAGACGATATTAAAAAAAAAATAACTAATGTAATATCTGCATATCATGGATATAATATAGAAGTCGAATTTAGATTTTCTCAATATTATCAAGAAACGAGAGAAGATAGAAGAAATGAAAAATCGGGATTTATAACAGGCGTTAATTATTCAACATATTATAAACTTAATAAATATCTATTAGATTTAGGATATAAACATGAATCTTTACATACGATTGATGAAACTCAAAATATAAAAAGTATTATTATTGAAGGTAAGTCTAAATATAGAAAGATACGAAAAAGTATTAATTTATTACCAACTAATAATATAATCACTTGGGAAGAAAAAATAAATATTGATAATTACGATGATAATATAAATTATTATATAAGAATCGGTGTTAGTGCAGAGAGAAAAATAGAGCAATATGAAAATTTTAAACCAGATAATAGAAGGGTAAAAAAACGAGAGTCTTATTATATTACGGGAAATAATGGAAAAAATATAGCCAAAATAGATTTAACATATGTTGAAAGTGATCAAAACGGTATTCAACAAAAAACATATGAAGTTGAATTAGAATTGCTTGATTTTAATAGATCTAATGAAATTGAACCATATATAAAAAATATATTAAGTGAAATACAAAATACAGAAAATATATATAGTATCAATGAATATAATGATGTAGTATCATTTGTTAATAATACTATTAATCCTACATTTTTGGGATATAAATCATCATATGAAATAAGTAATAGAAATTTGCACCAGGCTAGAAATCTTAAATTTCAAGATATGGTATGGGGTGGATTAATTGGTAATTCTGGGTCTAAAGATAATACAGATAAAACCAAAAATTATACATATAGAGTATCAATTAAAGCAGACGGTTTAAGAAAACTTTTAGTATTTCATAATTTTAATATATGGATGGTAATGGGTCCAGGTGATGCTAATTTAATATCTAGATCATATATGGATAATTTAATACAAATAGAAACTATATCGAATAGACCCGTAAGAAAAACGGACTTAAATGGGTATATACTAGAAGGTGAATTTATACCCATAAAAAATAGAAAAAATAATAGTTTAGATACAAAATATATATATTATGCATTTGATACTTTATCTACTAGACCATTAAATATACCTATGGGTATATTATCAAAGGGTGATACGTCTATACAAAATAAATATCATCATGTAAGAATGGATGAAATAAATAAGGTAATAGGAAAAATATATGATAATAATAAAATATTACAAGTAGTGGCAAAAAAATTTATAGGATTTTACACAGTAAATGACTTTTATAGCGTAATGAGAGATAGAGATCAAATGAGGCTAGCATATCCATTTAAAGATGATGGATTTATATTTATGCCCGATGAAATGCCATATTCATATAGTCCATCAAAATTAAAACGTTTAAATTCGTATGATAGAACATTAGTAAATTATCCCGATATTTGTAAATGGAAACCACCTCATCAATTAACTATTGATTTCGCAATACAACATAAATTACACGGAATTGAATTATATGTATCTAATAAATATTATAATCAGTCACCTTATGTTGAATTAAAACATATAAACGCATTGACTATTTCTTCAATAAAATTAGATACTATTATAAATGGTGATGTATATAAATTCAAATATATAAATAATTTATTTTTTCCAATGGAGAAAGTAGATAATAATATGCTAATAAATGAAAATGAATGGCTGTCAATATGGGATACCATAAAAGATACTCCTACACCTACTCATACTACTATATCTCAGTATGTTCCTAATATTACATATTTGAGAGTTATAAAAAAATATAATAATATAAAATTATATGTATATAATTCTAATCCAATATCTAAATTAATTAAATTCAAACATCATGATAAAATAAGTGTTGATAAAAATGATAAAATGTTAAAAGATTTACCATCGGGAACAGTGGTAGAATTTATGTATGAAGATGGTAAATTTATACCAGAACGTCTGAGACATGATAAAAAATTTCCTAATGCAGAATTAACTGCTAATGATACATGGAATAGAATAATAGATCCTATTACAATTGATACAATGAAAGGATTAAATTTTAGATTAATGAGAAAATATCACAATAAAATAAAATCAAATATGTATCAAAAAATTAAAGGAGGTAAATATTTATTAGACATTGGATCAGGGGGAGGAGGAGATATACAAAAATGGAAAAATATTAATTTAAATAAAATTGTTGCAGTTGAACCTAATATGAATAATATACTAGAATTTAAAAATAGATTAATGCAATCTAAATATCAAAATAATTTAGAAATAATAAGTTCATTAGATAATATTGAAATGAAAATAAATATAGCTTTAAATAGAAATGATAAAGTAATATTGATTAATACAGGGGGCGAAGATTTTGATTTAATTACTAGTGTTATTTCATTGTTTATTCCAGGGGGGAAAGTAGATGTCGTTGTATCTATGTTATCTTTATCATTTTTCTGGTTAGATGTTAGCCTTAATAATTCACGTATGTTAGATGGTTTAATTAAAACTATTCATAATAATATTACTGAATACGGTAAATTTTATTATTTAACTATAGATGGTGATATAGTACAAGAATATATGAAACCAGCATTTGGGGGACCATTATTAGATACTATAAATTTTTATGAAGGTGAAGGTATTATAAATTATAATCATTTGGAATCTATAGTTCAAATTTATTTAAAAAATACTATAGTTACAGGTACTACACCAGATAGAAAAAATTTAGATATAATAAATATGATATCTTTTCAATCTGAAGGACTAGTTAAAATGGATGATTTACTATTAAAATTAACAAATATGGATCAAGGATTTAGTTATCGTGCAGATCAAGAAGGCTTTTTATCATCTGGTGGTAGATTATTATCATCTATGTATTCATATGGAAATTTTATACGTAAATCATCATCATTAATAATTAGTACTCAACATCATACAGATATTGAATTATCTAAAAAAACAAAAAAAGAATTAATTATATTAAAAAATATAGATAAAAAAATATCTACATCTCAAAATATAGAAAAAAATATATCCATGTTAAAACCAACAATACCTCCAACGAATATAACTCAATTTATTCCTATTTCTCCTAGAATTCAACCTATACGTTCACCAATAAGTAAATCATCAACTATAGATGATACAAATGTTCCAATTATATCATCTATTTCAAGTGAATTACCTATTCCAAATATACCGTTTAATATTACCCCTATAACTACTACAGCTCCTTCGCAAATTCCTACTATCCCTTTAGTTAAATCTAATAATACTTCACCTATATTATCTACATCACAACCATCATTTACATTACAACCTTCATTTATTCAACCACAACAACCAACTATACAACAACAACCATTACAATTACCTTCATTTACTCAACCACAACAACCAACTATACAACAACTATTACAATTACCTTCATTTACTCAACCACAACAACCAACTATACAACAACAACCAACTATACCACAACCACCAACTATACCACAAAAACTAACTATACCACAACAACCAACTATACAACAAAAACCAACTATACCACAACAACCATTACAATTACCTTCATTTACTCAACCACCAACTATACAACAACCATTACAATTACCGTCATTTACTCAACAACAACCACCATTACAATTACCTTCATTTACTCAACCACCAACTATACAACAACAACAACCACCATTACAATTATCATCAACTATGCAACAACAATTACAATTACCATCAACTATACAACAACAACCACAATTACAATTACCATCAACTATACAACCAGAATTACCATTACCACATTTACAACAACAATCAACTATGCAACAACAACCACAATTACCATTACCATTATTTACTCAACAACCCATTAAAATACAAATACCAATACAAAATAAATATAATAAAAGTGGTGATATAAAGACATCAATAAAATTATCATATGATAGTATTAATGGTGAAGCATATGGAGATAATAAAGTAGAAAATATTAAATGCTCATGGTATACACAATATCCAGTAGTTAGAATTTCAAGTGCTGGACCTTATACATGTTTCATAGAGTGTATTTTAAATTCATTTGATAATGATTATCAAAAAACAAGATCATATAGAGAAAAACAAAAATATATATCACAACTAAAATATGATTTACAAAATGCATTACTATATCCATCAACTATAAATCCAAATAAATTATATGGAACTATATTATCTGAATCTACTGGAAATTCAATAGGACAATTAAAACAAATGATGAATGACACATATTATGATAATATATTACTTAATTATATATCTGAAATATTATCGATAGGAATATATATATATGAAATAGATAATGAAGATATAAAATATGTAATCAATAGTAAAATTACGGAAACCATAAAAGATAGAGGATATGTATTATTAGGAAAAAGTAGCGAACGATATGAATTATTAGGTGTAAAGACGGAAGTACCATATATACAAACTATATTTAATAATAAAAGTGAAATAATCATTGCTACAAATATACAAATATCATATAATACAGCAATTAATTATATATATAATAATATGAGTAATTTAAAATTAAGATCAAATTGGGATGATATAGAAAATAAAATAATAAAGTTAGAGGAAAATATGAGAGATATAGCGAATGGATTAAATATAAAAACTCAATTTAATAATACCTATAATGAATTAAATGCATTATTAACAGCATAAAATATAAAAAAAAGATAAAATAAATTAAATGATAAAAATATTTAATTTATAATAAAAATATATTAATATTATGAATCCACCATCTGAACTACCGCCTACATACGATGAAGAATTTAGAAAAAAAGAACCCAATAAAGTATATGCAAATAAGATATATATAAATAATATAAATATAATGAATGAATGTGGATTAAAATGGATATCGTTAAATTGGACCGATGGATATATTAAATATCCAGGGATGATTAAAATCAATGTAATTAAAGACGAATCTAGTTTATTGCATGCGGTAATGACATCTATATATGATGTATATAAAAATAATAAAATTAATAAATGTAAGTTTATACAAGAATTAAGAAATAATTTAGCATATAAACTTAAATCTTATATAGATACTAATAATCAATCATCCATATATTATGATACATTATCAGGGGGTATATTAGGATCTATATCTAAAATTAAACCTGATGTGTCTCTTGAAAATATGATAAAAACATTAGTATCAAATGATAATATAGGAATTATATACAATGAATTTATATCTAATATATTTAATATAAACATATATATAATAGATTATGATAAAAAAGATTTGTATATGACAGGATTAAATAAAAATTATTTATATAAAATAAGATCATCAATTGTCGTATTAATTAGTGACGGATATTATGATTTGGTTGGATTAATATCAAATGAACATAAGATAAAAACTAAATTTAATATAAATCATCCATTTATCATAATGATTAATAAAAGAATGAGGGAATTATCAAAAAAGAATTAAAATATAGATAAATTGTATAATTAAAAAAAATGACGAAAAATGTACAAAGACACAATATTAAACTAAAAATATATATAATTATTTTTATTCTAAATATAAAAATATACTATTAATTGACTATATAGTAAATATGAATTCGAATGGTCAAGTATATGATATAAATAATAATAAGATAAATGAATATAAAGATAAAACATACATAAATGTTATATTTCATGAAGGATATTCATTTCGTAATTTTATAGATATTTTAAATTGTTTAGGATATTCTTCTAGTATGGTATTCAACAAAGATGGTATATTATTATCTGAAAATGGAGATGGAGGTAGAGTACTTATAAATGTAAATATTTATGCAGAAGAATTAGTAAAATATGAATATATATCCGATAAAGAATCACATAGAATTACTCTAGATACATCCCAATTATTTAAGGAAGGAGTAAAAGGAGTAACTAAGAAACGATCATTAAGATTATATAAATTAAAAGGAGAATATAATCTTCGAGTTCAAATAATAAGTTCTTATATAGATACCGGGATAAACGGTGGAGTAGGGATACCCATAAAACTTATAACTCAAACAAAAAAGATATATATGTCACCAATATATAATATTAAATATCCTACATGTACTATACCTGTTAATGATTTTTGTGAAAGATGTAGAAAATTTACAACATCTAGTAATATATTAGTTGCATCAACGCATGGATTCGCAATATATGCAACAAATGATGGTACTCAATTACCAAAAGGTGAACCCTTTGGTAATTTTGAACCTGATGAATATATGGCTGATAATAATAATAATATACCAAAAATAGTTGATATTGATATTAGTAATATTGATTTAAGTAAAATTAATATAAATAATAATCAAATTACAGTATATAATAATATACAATCTAAACAATCTATAAATGGGTTTTGTTTATCATCTGTATTTATAAAAGCACTATTAAAATTAAATAATTTATCATCAAATGGTACTATTAAATTCTATATAGAAAAAAATAAAACCAATAATACAAAATATAATGCATTAGGAATAATAAGTAAAATAGGTACCTATGGAATTTTAGAAATATATGTAAGACAAGATTAATAGCTTACTATTATATATTTATTAATCAAATAAATTTGATTAATAAATATAAATTAGTATATAATATAAAATAATTAATATGCATCCCAAAAGAACACCAAAATCAGAAAAACCTGATAAAACACCATATACATATCATGAAATAATAAATCATAGATATGTAAATAGACAATGGAATCATGGCTTTTATAGAGTTGTATCCATTGATCCGGGGGAAAAAAATTTAGCAATTAGAATTGAAAAACGATCATATGATGGTAAAAATATTATAATGGAAGTATTTGAAAAACATGACTTTTATAAACATTCATTAATTAATCCAGTAAATATGACAGAATTAAAAACGCCTATATATGATATGTCCATTCATATGTTAGATTCCCATTTACCATATTTATTACAATCTCATATTATTATTATTGAACGACAATTGCCAGAAAATTATAGAATGGTTAGATTATCTCAGTCAATTATTACTTATTTTTTAATGACTCTTAAATATTCAAATTATTATCCCATGATATTTGAAATAGATAATAAATTAAAGAGTAAACAATTGAAAGCACCTCCAAATTTAACCTCTGGTCAAATGAAAAAATGGGCAATTGAATTATGTTTACTAATTCTAGCTGAACGAAACGATATATATTCATATAATATTATAAATAAAGCACAAGATAGAAAAAAAGATGATCTATCTGATACAGTTGTTCAAATTGAGGCCCTGTTTAAATATTTTGGCTATGGTACAACATTTGAATCTATGAATATTTCATCTGAATCAGGGTTTAAATTATATGTTAATCCTCCTATTAATAATTTAACTAATGATTATAATATAATTAATACATCCAATAATATTAAATATCCTATTATACCATCATTATATAATATAAATTTATCTGCATTTAATTTAACTAATGATTATAATATAATTAATACATCCAATAATGTTGAATATCCTATTATACCATCGTTATAT
>SDBT01014062.1_pt1 | contig 12789 bp, 13 predicted proteins | sample 2277101 | NCBI WGS metagenome assembly SDBT01 (sample SAMN10404973, study PRJNA504765) | marine sediment metagenome | isolation source: marine sediment core GS10_PC15, 103 cmbsf | place: Arctic Ocean: Southern Knipovich Ridge | collected 2010 | reverse complement strand
GCCCGTGCGGCAACCTGGCGTTTGCCGTTGGGCCGACTGGATTTCAAAAACGCATCGAGCGCAAAGGCTGTTCTGGATTGGATGCTTTTAATCCAAGATGGCGTAGCGCCGTCAAGCTGTTCTATCTGCGTGGCCGCAACCAAGACCATGTGGTGCGTCGCAGGATTGCCGTCAACTTTTGCTGCTGTTTTGGTGCGCATGCAACTCAAGCCCCACTGGGCATACTAAAGCCGTAGTCCAATACTATATGTTACGTTGCATTTGACTATCGGACGTTGCGTTGCCCGATTAACTGAGCATCTATCTACTGGATTCCGTGTACCGTGTCAAGGACTATATATTATTTCTTGTTCATTTGTGGTCGACGCGGTAGAATGGGCCCGTGAACGTCGCATCCCGACAACCCGCACCAACGGGCACCAACGGCCAACCCGACGGCGACCCGTCCGTGGACGCCGCCGGGCGCCGAGCAAGCGTTGCGTGGACAACTGAAGCCGCCGGGCCGGTTCGATGTTGAGATAACCTGACAGTTGGTCGCTCACGGAGGGGCTAGAAGGAGATCGTCGTGAAGAAGCTCGTTTGCGCGTTGGCGTTAATGGTGGCGGCGGGAACCGTCTCGGCTGGCGAGCCGAAAGGATACTTCTACGCTATCGAAACTACGGGAGCTTCCGACCGCTTGTATCGGATAGACTGGGATGGCGAGGTTACGCCAATAGGACCGATCGGTGGCCTCGGATTCCCGACGATAAGAGACATCGTCTGGGATTCGAATAACGAGAAGCTATACGGCTACGACGACGGGCTCTATCTCTGGCTGAGAATTGATACTGTGAGTGGGCAAGCAACGGCCCTTGGTGACCTTGAGTTTCCAACGCAGAAACAAACTTTCAACCCCTTGGATGGATTGATCTATGCGCCACAATACGACGAAATATTTATGATTGATCCATCAAGCGGCGCCATCGTAGACGACCCGCTTGTTGGGGCGAAGCTTCCTCAAATGCCACGTAGTATGGAATTTGGCTATTGGACAGCGTCTCGATTTCCAGGGTTCTACTACATTACAAATGCAGGACAATTTTGGTTCGTACGCTTCGCTGATTGGTCATGGTTTGGGATAGGTAGCAACTTCCAGGCCAGAACGCAACTCATCTGGGATCGCAATACAAGTAAACTATACCAATTCAGAGCAGGATCGGTAAACGATTTCTACGAGATCAACCAGATTACTGGCACCGAAGAGGAAACGCCCAGCGTTGATTGGGAAATTCGAGATCTCGACATTCGCCGCATTGCATTCGTCCCAGAAGAGGTTGCGTCACTGCAATGCGTTTTGCTGGACGACGACGGCGACGGCGATATCGACTTGTTCGATTTCGCCAACGTCCAGAACTGCTTCGGCGCACCCGCGAACTAACCCACGCGGCGGGGCAAGTCCAAGCGCTGGACCTGGCGGCTCGACGCGCTCAACGGCGTAAGTCGTTGCGGTGTAACGACTTACGTTTCACGTGAAACATCTTGGTACCTGATTGGCTACCCACAGGGCCGTTTGTGGATCATGGCTGCACCTCAAAACCTTTTGTGGCTCACTTTGTTCGGCTGGTGAGCCACAAGCGGCTTCCGCTATAGAATAATGGAATGCGCGAAGGCGTTTGTGTGTGCACGCCTTCGCGCAGCTTGCCGGGGGCGGCTTCTGTTGTAGGATGAAGACATGAGCACGTCAAACTTTCTCGCCGATGTCGACAAGCCGACGATGTCTGTTTGGGACTTGATGGGCCTCTACGGCGATGGCAGCGGCGGAATAGTCGTTCCCGCCGGTGGCCGTGTTGACGGCGGTGTCGACATATCGAATGTAGTTCTGACAAGACTCGTGATATCTCCACTTGCGCGAGTCGGTCAACTCGTCAGCACCGCCTGAGCGGCGACCTTGAAGACGACCCAGAACACGTAGTCCGCCCCACTGCCCGGCGTAAACTTGTACTCGACCTTATACCGTCCGCCCGCTGCGAATGTTCCCGCGATACGGTCATCCCGGAAATTGTAACCGGTCGTGTCAATGGCCGGGTTCCACCGAGCATCCGTTTGCAGTACGTTAAACACGACCGTAGCGACAGTCAGCGTACCGGTTGCTGCCTCCGTGCCCCCGCTATCGTAAACCTTGAACGTGATCGATGTTATGTCAGACTGAACGATATTGCCACCGTCCACGCCCACGACGCGGGCCATGAACGACGCCGACCCGTCCTCAAAAACCGTACCGGTTCCTATCTGTGCTCCGTTGGGCATCCGTGCCCCCTTTCACTATGTGTCTACCCCGTGGGCGACACCGCCCGGAACGAACACCCCATGTGCGGTCCCGCCCGGTACGAACACACCGTGCACCGTGCCGCCCGGAACGAACATTCCAACCTTGACGACGTTGAACGCGCCAGCCTGGGCCGCACCAGCCTTGCCAGCAAACGACCCAAACAATCTTCCCGGAGTGCCGTTGGCGTGTAGTCTGGTTACCTGCGCCATATCACACCATCACAAAAGTATCATCGTTCGCGGGCGCTTCAGTCATCGCCGTCACAGTGAACTGTCCGATGCCGCCGACAGCCACGTACGCGGTGATGTCCGTTGCCTGCCCACTCAGCACGCCGGACGTGAAGATCACAACGCGCCCCTTGTAGTGGTCCGCCGTTGCCTCTGTTTCATCGTCAGCCTGGAATTCCGTTGTCGTTGGCACGTGCGTGTTAGTTGCCGTGTCAACCGTCCGCTCCAATATCTGGCCCGCGCTGGACTCCAATGCCGATGCCCACCCTTGCGTCTGAGAAGCTGCAAGCTGCACGCCGTCGGTCCCGGTGTCGAGAAGCGTTGCTGCCGTGTCTATCTTGACGTTCGCCACGTCCGTCGGCAGGTTTCCGGGGTCCAGTTCTGCCAGCCGCGTTTCCGTGCACACGCTGGCCAGCGCGGCGCTGTCCGTGCCACGCATGTCCGTGTTGGTCGTGACCGTATCAACCGCGCCACCCGTCGTGCTGATCGATGCCTCAGCCATTCTGCTGGAGACCGTGGCGTCCAGGTTCCCGATGTTGGCCTGCACGTTGTCGGCTGCCGCGGCGTTGTCGCTGATGGATTTAGCATCCACTTCGGGCAACGCGGTCGTTGCACTTACAGTTACCGCAGTCCCAGTCCATTCCTTCACGTTCACGTGGAAGCCGGTAGGATCGGCTTGGGACTGCGTCTCCCATTCATCTACAATCGCTGCTGCGGTTGGAGCACTACCTCCGGTGGGCGCTTGCTCCAGGGCGTTGGTTGTAAACCGCTGCGTTCCGCCATCATCCTCAGTCAGATCAGCCATCACCGAGCCAGCGGTCGGCTGCGACGCGAGGGCCTTGGTCATTAGTTCGTCAAGACGAACGTCCGACAGGGCTGTATCCACTTCCGTGTTCAACTGCGCGAGCGTGGCAACATTGTCGACGAGAGCTTCATGCGAGTCGGTAGTGTTATCGAACGTGTCCCAATCTGCGGTCGCACCCTTTGCGGCAAGCTTTGCGATGATGGAATTGTCCGTCACATCAGCGCCGACGACTGCCGCGCTGACCAAATGATCGAGACCATTGGCTACGAGTGCGTCGTTGGCTTCGGTTTGCGCCTCGGCCTTCATGGCCGTGGACATGCCGCCCAGGTCGGTGAGGCCGGCGCCAGCCGTTCCGATCTCGGCAAAATTATCGCCCGTCTGGACCGTGTGGCCGGTCAGCGTCGTAACGGTCGGGATGACCGCGCCGGTGTGCGTGGCAGCGGCCAAGGTAACGCTTGCTTGGGCCGTATCAAGCTCTGCCTTGGTGGGCGGGTCGTAGGCAACGAGAGCGTCAGCGCATTCCGACTGGATCTCGACATCCCATGCACTATTCCAGGGCATTGCCGTCAGACCGGCACCAGCAGCACCAATGTCGTCTGTTTGCGCTTCCACCGCAGCGATGTCAGCCGAAACACTGGCCCCCGCCGGGGCGCCAAGTCGCGCGTAATTGTCGCCCGTCTGGGCTGTGTGGCCGTTCAGCGTGGTGGCAGTTCCGATCGTGCTGTTCGTCTTCGCGTATCCGGTGCCGTCATAATCTAATTCGAGGTTAGTCGCCGCCGTGGAATCGGCGGAAATCCTTGTGATGTTCACCGGTGCATCAATGTCGCAAGCGACGGTTTCTGCAAATGCACTGTCCGTCGGATTGGTCAATGCCAGCATGACCTGCGGAACCCCGACCGCAAAGGCGGCATCTACAAAGCACGCCATGTAAAGTCCAGGTGACGACGTTGCATTTACCTCAAATACCTTGTTATCTACATGAGTTGCAGCACCCCCGGTGCCAACAATGCCATCGGCCTTAGCCGCCGCTGCGGTCAGCGTGCGGGTGTATTGGAGATCGAAATTAGTTACCGTCAATCCGGTAGCCGCCGTACCATCAGCTGCCAACCGAACCATGAAGTACGCAGCTACGTCTGTATCGCCGCCAGTTACTTGCATCAGTGTATACCCCCTACGAGTTCACCCATCCCGGCCCGAAGACCTCGCGGATGGGGATACGGCACAAAGCCAGACGCCACAGTATAGTTGATCGTCAGCTTAGGTTCGTTCGTACCGGTCGCGTCCCACGTATCAAACTGATATCGATAAGTGGTTGCGTCGCCATCCTCCCATAAAATCAGCGTCAAAGCGTTGCCGCTCGCCCAACTTCCCCGGTCTACGATCTCCTGGATGATGGTCTTGAGGTCCGGCGAGTCAACGTACTGATTCTCTCCAACACCTACCGCCGCCCACGCTACGGTTGCCGTCGTCTTGGTCCGCCCCACGATGTCATTGGTGGTGGGGTCAAACGTGATCGAGTCATCCACGTCGTCGCCGTAGAAGTCGACGTGTGGGTCGTCGTCAGTGTTGGTGTAGCCCGCAAATATGGCACTATCGATCGTCGCCCCCTGCGGGATCGTGACGCCGGTGAACCGACATCCCCCATGCCGCTGAGCGGAGCCCGTGCGGCAATAGACGACAATGTCGGTCTCGCTGTACCCGGTGGCGTCGATTTTTTGGTAGGCATCATCGCTCGACGCCCCGACCTTAAGGATCAGTTCAGCCATGCCCTACCCCACTAACACCAACGCCAGCTTGGACCCGACGTATTCCAACGCTCCGATATCGCCGCCGTTCAGCCTGCGAACCGTGCCCGCCATATCCGTGTAGCCCGTGGGAATGGCGGTTCCAAACCCAGGAATACTGGTGGTCAGCGCCGGATCGCCCGCGCCGATGCACGGTGAGCCATCGCGCAATCTAAAGTCGAAATTCGGGGTTGACGTCTTGCCCGTGTAGCTGACCAAAAGCGGATCGGTGTTTATGCTGTTGGCTTCCGGCGTGTCAGAGACTCTGTGGTAACAATGGTAGTCGGTGTCGACCCCCGACGTGTAGTCGGAACCGATGTCCAGCGCTTGCTTTGTCACATCGTCACGGCAATCGAAGAACAGTTCGTTTCGTAGGACAATGTCAGCGATCGTCGTCTCGGACCCATCGCCGGTGAACGCGATCGCGTTGTCTGTCGCTCCGGCAAACCCATAGCTATTCCAGAATGCGTGGACCCTTTCAATGGTGTCGTTGCGATTATTGCGGGAATCAACAAACAGCGGCGCCATGCCTTTGCCCGCTTCCGAAAACCGTCTATCGTTCCAGAAGATGTTCCCGTATATCCAGATGTCCTGGAGCGTTTGCTCCTGGCCGCTGAACCCGGACAGATACACCGGGATGGTAAAGTCTGAAATTATGTTGTTTCTGATAATCAGCCTGGTGGCGTTGGCGACTTCTACGCCGTCAGAGTGGAACGGATCGCCAACCGGACGATCGAACTGGTAGTCGGCCCGATTCATCTCGATAATGGAAAAGTCCGAGCCCGTGTCGGACGTGCTGAGCGTTATGAAGTCATCCCAGTTGCGGTTGCTGTAGTTCAACCGCACCGTGAGACGCTTGCACCACGGTGACGCCCCCTGGGCCTTGATGAAGTCCCCCTCGTTGTCTTGCCCGTGGCAGTTCTCGACCCGGAGGTCGGTTGACTCATCAATGTCGAACGCCGAGCCCAGGCAGTCATTCACCAGCAGGTTGTAGAATTCGTTACCCGTCCGTCCCCCGTCGCTAAGAACCCCAATGCCAACCGCCTGTTTGAGCCCAACACTCTCGATGCGCCAGTGATCCCTCACGTTCAGCTTGATGATGGGCAGCGTGTCCTCGCCGTCGATGACGATGGGGGCGGCCTTGCCGTTGCCCTTCATGGTCAGCGGCGTGGTGTATACTTGGGGAATCTCCTGGCCCGGCTCGGCGCGAAGCAACATTTTCGACCCACTCGTCCCGCTCACCGCCGGATCGAGCACCCATCCGGCTCCAGCGTATGTCGACGGGCCAATGATGTTGAACACATCGCCCGCCGACCTGCCCCCGGCGTTTACGTTGGTCAGGTCCAGCCAGCGCGTACTTCGGGTAAGGCCGTCGTTTCCGTTGTTACCGCCCGCGCCTGTCCAGTAAGTTGCCACGCTATCGCCTACCCGTATGTACCGATCGATGAGACGCAATGCGTCCCGCTCGAACAAAGCCAGCCAAAGCCACTTGATGAATGAACGGCGTTCAATCGGTCAAACCACCGCTTCCCACGTCACGCCGCTGCCAGCATCGGGGGCGTCAATCCAAATATTCCGCAAATCGATCCCCGAGTACGTTCGCATCCGCACGGCGGCGTAAGTGCCGTCGTCGTTCAACGGAAACCCATGCTCGTCGCCGGCCTTGCCGCTCGTTTCCGGCCCGCCGCACCAAACGATCCCGGCGTTGCCCGTGATGGCAATCAGCGTCACCGACTGAACAGATTCGGACATCTCCTGCAACCGCTCTCGCGTGTTCGCCACCGCCACCGTCTTGCGTCCACTCTTGAGCATCAAGCCGACTCCGCTCGGTAGTCGCCATCGGTTGTGTTGCCAACCGTGAGAAGATCGTGATCCCGGTCGATGTCGGACCCTGGGTACAAAAACAAACTCGTAATCGTTTGCGGCTGCCCGGCTCCGATCGTGTCGAGTAGGCCACCCATGATCGTTGCCAACGTCATGGTTGAACCGGTCCAGTAGTTCACCCGGCCACCCGACTGATTGAGCGTAGTAATTGCCGCCGCCGTGCCCCGGTCCTTGGTAAGCGTCCCGCCCAGCACGTTCGCGGTCGTCAGCACATTGGATGCCGTAACCGTTCCGCCCCACTGCCAATACGCGGTCGTCGTGCTTGCGGTCGTCCCGATCGTCACAACCGCATCGGTGGACGGACTGCCCCGAAAGCCGACGAATATGTTGGTAGTCGTTACCGCCCCCACCGTCACGATTCCGCGAAGCAGGCGCATGTTGGTGATCGGCCCCTGGATGTCCGCCGACCCACCTGGATCGCAGTCGATCAGAATGTTGGCCGACGACACGTCGCCGTCATACCACAGCTTGCCCTGCCCGCGATTCACAATGTTCGTCGCACTGACCTTTAGTGGCGTTCCGCTGCCGCCCAGATCGAACGTGCACCCGCGCCCAATGTGAATGAGCGCGAGCGTGTCGGCCAGCCCCGACATATTCGTAGACGGTCCGGTCGAGAAGCCCGCTCGAAAGAACGCTCGATCCCCATTGCCCGGCACACCGCCCGACCAATTGCCAGCCAACGTAAGATCGCTGCTCCCGCCTGTCCAAATCTTATCTGCCATGACTACACCCCAATAACGGTTTTCGACGCCGTCAGGAAATCCTCGTTCTCAATCAGGCGCGCCGCAGGATAGATGCGAAGTAACGTCGCTGTTTTCGTTCCCGCCGTTCTTGTTGTATCCATTGTGCCCGCCACTAAGTCCATCGATGTCACTGATGTTCCATTGAATACAAACAGCCCGCCGAACTGAAACATATCCTGAACCGTCGACGTAGAAGTAAGCGTGCCCCCGGATAGGTAGCAGATCGTTATCCCTACCGCCGTAGTCAATGTTCCCGATTCCAAGAAGACAATCAACAGCGCCCCCGCCGCAGAGGTGACCGTAAGTCGAGGCTTGTTATTCCCCGATGCGTTGGCTATCCGAAGCGTGGTAATGCCCCGCGGGCCGCTGAATGTCACGCCCCCGCTGATGATTTCCAGAGTGCTTATCTTCCCCGTACCATTACTGTCGCTCAGGGTCAGTGCGTCCACGAGGTTCTTACTGTTGACAATGAGACGAGTGATATTGTAGTTGGCCGACCCGCCGTCGTTGGTGATGAACGACGCATTTCGCCCGTAGAATGTAATCTTGTCGGCTCCGAGCTTAAGCGGTGCGCCGCTGGCCCCGATCGCTGGCGCTCCATCCTCGACGTGTAAAAGCAATACGTCCGTCCCCGTGGTCGTTTCACCGATTAGCGTTGTCTCCCCCCCAAACGAACCGTTTGCCATCGTCTCGGTCGACGCAACGCCCGCAACGCCCGGCGCCACCTGTCGCACGTCCATCGTATCGCCGCTGCCCGCGTACGCCGACACCGTTGGGTGCAACGTCATAGACGCCGCGTACGCCGTACCCGATCCACTGCCCAGCGTGATAGCGGCTATCAGGTTATCGATCGATGCACTGGCGCTCGCCCCAATCTTGACATTGCCGTCACTGTCGGTCAGGGATGTCTGGAACGTGTAGATCTTGGCATCCAGTGTCACCGTCTCGGTGTTGCCCGCGTTTGCCGTCAACGTGAGAACGCCGGACGCCCACTTGCCCACGGTGCTGCGATCCAGGTTGGTCGCCAACGCCCGCGACGTGGTCTTGGGAACGATGATCGTATCTTGTGTCGTATTGGGGTCGGTAAACGTTGCGCCGCCGGGAACAACCTTCAAATCCCAGTTGTCGCGTTCGTCGAAGTCGTCGTCAACGCCGCCCGTCCATGTCACTGTTTGTGCTGGCATATCAACACCCTACGGAATAACAATAGGTCGCCCGGTCGCAGCCATGCAAGCGCGATATTGTATTTCCATCTCGGCGACCCACCTCTCGCTACCGAAGCTGAATATATCAACGTCTGGAGTGTAGGTTTCGGCTGCGTATTGAAAGGCGGACCGCCCCTGTGGATCGGGGAACTGTAGCCCAGGTTCGATCGTATTCTGTGTCATTGAACCACTTACATCAATGATATACACGAGCTTATCTACTGAACGCCCATCAGCAATTCCAAAAGTTACAGCCAAATCGACAATCTGTTTGTGGAAGTTATACGTGCCTTGTGGCTGGTCCCTGGTTCCATGTGCCTGGGCAACAAACAGGTCAAATGGTATATTGCCACCCTGCGGGACGATCCCGCCAGAATCTTCCGGGTCTTCCGGGTCTTGCTGCACGGCCACATTTACAATGGATGGCTTGGCATACTGTTGTTCCGATAACCGGTCGAAAACATTCGCTCGGTAGATGTCTAAATCCGCCTCATAAGTCGAAGCAAAAAAGTACGGCGAAGACTCATCGATATAGCAAATCAGCAAGCACACCCCCGTCGACGGGGGTAGCGGATTCGTCCAGTTCCTAGCACCTAGTAGCGACTGATAGAACACACCCTGGTAGGTGGTCCGGTTGCCCATCCGATGAGTTTCACCAAGATGGGCCTCGTCGAAAGCGTGCGTCAATAGTCCTTGGTGTATTCCGTGCGGCATTATGTATTCGACTGCGGGACTTCCAAATGCCCGCGTTGCGCCCCCCACGCTCTGCCATCGTCGTTCAAATCCAACCACTTCGGTTTAATCTGTGGGTCGCCACCAGGGTTGACGACGATCTGTAAATCGTCAGGGATCGCAACGACCCAAATCAGATCGTCCGTCTCCCATGTGGGAACGACTCGCCACTGCTCATGAACGAGTACGCCGCTGGCATCCGTAAAGGATGCGGCCCGGTGCTGGTTGGTCACCCCGTCCGTCAATGTGGCGGTAACCCCGCCCCTTGTGACCAACCCCGAGTTGAGCGAAAGCCTGAGCCGCTGTGGCTTCAGTACCAGTACGTCGTTGCCTTCGCCGTCAAGGCAAATCAAAAACTCTCGCTGAACACCGCTCTCCGTGGGAGTAACCTCGATCGACTTCAGCTTGAACATGTCAAGAGCAGGGTCGCCGCCAGGAACCGTTCGGCTCCTAAGTTGCGGATGTATCCCGATCGTGATACTACTAGCCCGTCGCTGAACGTACAGCGGGGGGATGGCAGTGATGTTGTCGATCCGCTTGGCGGCGTCCGTATGGGTCTGCAACGCCGACGCGCGTATCATGCTCGGGCTCATGCCACGACTAAAGTCTTGGTAGTCTGGCATTACGCAAACCTCGGTGCGTTCGTATTCAACGCCGTAAAGATGCCCCCGAACTCAGCCTCTAGGTACTTGACGTACCAAGAGGAAATAGGCCGTTCTAGCGGTGGCCATTCTTCGTCGTATTGCGCGGCTCTAATCACCACGGCTTCATACCCCGCATCCAACGTGAAGGTGTCGAAATACTCAACCGGCGTCCACTTTTCGGGATTGATCCCAAACTCAAGCGTCACGTCCATCGCGTCAAAGACGTTCCCTTCGCTCTCGACAGTGGTCTGTGCCGTCTGCATGTTGACGAATAAGACCGTGTGCCTTTCTAGGCCAAGGAATACGGCATTGTTGACATGCGTTTTCGCAACGGACGCGGCGACAAGCGATGTGAAAGTGGCCGCCCCACCCGTACCGACCGGCACACTCGTGCGACTAGGTGCACCTGGGTAGGGGTCGAAGGCAATCTTTCTTGTCAGCGAAAACGCCGCCACGCCAGACAGGCGGTCGAACCCGTCCGGGCGCCTCGGCAAGCCTTCGCCCCCAATGTCTGTCGATAGACCAGTCCCAGCAGTCAGGTCAACGATCGATCCGTCCAGCTTCATTGCAGTCCCAAGCACATTGTCCGCCGGTCTAGTAGGCGTCGGCCCCGGCCCCTCTGCTGGCTTCGCCTCCCTCCACCAGACCGGACCGATGATTCGGGGCGGCGTTCTCGCCGTAAGTTCCGGCCCAGGCAATCCGTCATATATTGAAATACCAGATTGCGTTTGGTTCGATGGCAACGTGATGGATCGTATGACCCGCTCGGTCTCAGCCGACACGTTGAACGACAACTGCCAGTCAGCCACCGCAAACGGCGTGTGCGCTTGGCCTTCGTACAGCACGTCAGGAAACCAAACAAGTGGCACCTCTGAGTCGCCCTTATCCCATCCGACCACTTGTAGCCCGCCATATTTGGGATGCTCCTGCCCCCTTGGGTAAGCTATAGCCAGATGGTCAGTAATGGCGTCCTCGGTAATAGCGTTCATCACAACCACGAACGACTTGGACGCCGTCGCATCCCGCTCGCCGATGCGATCGCCCTGCCCGCTATGCACTAGCTCGGTGATGCTCATGCCAGTGCGGCTCCTCCATTCCGAGTGTTGCGGGCGATCCGTTCCAGCAACTTTAACGCGCGGGATTGAATGCCGACTAGGCGCTTGCTCTCGTTGAACCCGCCGAACGCGACCTCCTTGGCGGACTTGAAGCCGATCCTTCCGGCGCGCTGCTTGATTGCTTTCGATGTAGACTGGAGTGTCGCTGCGAAATCCCCAAACGAAAAGGATAGTTTGTCTTTTAGCTCTTCCGCGAGCGCCTGCGCCTGCGCCCGTGAGTTCCGGAAGAACCGCGCGATGTCGTCGGAAACCTTTGGCCTAATCAACATGCTATCGAGTTGTTTCTGCAGCCGCTCGATGACCGGATTCGTCGACTCGATCTCGTTGCGCCATCGCTTCGTCGTTTTTCCTAATTCCTCGAACACCCCGGTCGCTTCGTTCAGCTTAAATGTCGCAACACTTAAATCGATTCCCTTGTCCTTGGAAAAGAAGTCGACAGTCTTGGCAGCCGCGCGCGCCGCGCCCAACTGCGTTGCCTTCCACGCGATCACGATATCCTGGATCGCATCAGCCAAGAAGCCAACGGCTTTGGTGGACCGCTCCATTGCGAATGCGACGGTGTCACCAACGGATTGGCCGGAAATTGCTATTGCCTGAAGCCGTAGCGCAATGCCGGTCAAGATCGGCGCAAGCTGAGTGACCGCCGCAAAACGGATGCCTGCAAACTGCTCTTTGAGAATGCGAAATGCGTCGTTGGCCTGCTCGATCTTGTTGGCATCTATACGACTAATCGCTGTTCCAAACTTCTCCGCCATTTCCGCCGCTTCGCGTATACCCTTGCTGCCGTTACGGAAAAAGACAGCCATGTCAGCACCGGTACGACCGAACAGTTTGGACAGAGCGTTGGCACGTTCCGCCTGCGTCCCAAGATTATTCATGGCGTCCGCGAACCGCGCCATCGAATCCACCAGCGGCAACTGAGCGAGCGCCTTAGCGCTCAGCCCCATATCCTCAAGCACTTCCCCCGCTTCGCCGGTGCCATCAACCGCATCGCCGATGTTGATGAGATATCGCTTCACCCCCTTGGTGAGCTTCTCCGTCGCAACGCCAGACAGATTAGCTTGCAACTGCAAACCCCTAAGTGCTTGCGTGGTTGTGCCAATGTTGTCCGCCGCCTTCGCCAACGCATCCACTTCGTCCAGTGTGCGCTTGACCAGCAGACCGAGTCCCGCACCGCCCAACAGCGTTGCAATGGCAGTCCTAAAGTTAATGAGCCCGCCGATGGACGACTTGACCTTGTCCCCAAACCGACCGATCGCCTTCTGCGATCGCCGCATTTCCTTCTGAAACTGCCCGGTGACGGCGGTCAGCTTGAAGTTAATTGTTCCGATCGTTGGCACTA
>SDBT01014061.1_pt1 | contig 12789 bp, 10 predicted proteins | sample 2277101 | NCBI WGS metagenome assembly SDBT01 (sample SAMN10404973, study PRJNA504765) | marine sediment metagenome | isolation source: marine sediment core GS10_PC15, 103 cmbsf | place: Arctic Ocean: Southern Knipovich Ridge | collected 2010 | reverse complement strand
ATTTGAACCTGAGACTCTCCCGGGCAGGGCTCGAGGGTCTGGTAGAGGATCTTATTAACCGGCTCGAGCAACCCTGCCGGATGGCTCTGGAAGATGCGGAGCTTACTGCCAAGGATATCGATCAGGTAATTCTGGTAGGGGGAATGACCCGGATGCCTAAGGTTCAGGAGAAGGTAAAGGAAATCTTTAGAAAGGAACCAAATAAAGGAGTTAATCCTGATGAGGTAGTAGCTATTGGAGCAGCCATCCAGGGTGGAATTCTTAAGGGCTCCTTTGAGGATGTAGTCCTTTTGGATATAACTCCTTTATCCCTGGGGATCGAGACTCAGGGAGGAGTTTTCACCAAGCTTATCGAGAAGAATACCACCGTTCCAACCCGGGCGAATAAGGTTTTCTCTACGGTGGAGGATAATCAGGAGTTTGTCAATATCCATGCCCTTCAGGGGGAAAGAGAGCTGGCCGCGGACAATAAAACCTTGGGAAGGTTTCAGTTAGTAGGTATCCCTCCAGCCCCCCGGGGGGTCCCCCAGATTGAAGTGATTTTCGATATCGATGCCAATGGGATTGTTCATGTCTCTGCCAAGGATATGGGGACTGGTAAGAAACAGTCAATAAAGATCACCGTCAGCAGCGGACTTACCGAAAAGGATATTCAGAGGATGATCCAGGATGCCGAGCAGTATGCCGAAGAGGACAAGAAGAAGAAGGAATTAGTGGAGGTGCGTAATAATGCCGATGGCCTGGTTTATAGTGCAGAGAGATCCCTGAGGGAATATGGCCAGATACTTTCTTCTGCTGATCGAGAACAAATCGTGCAGGCTCTGGATAAGACCCGTAATGCACTTAAGGTTTCCAATTTAGAAGAGATAAAATTAGCCGTTGAACAACTTGGTGCTGCCTCCCACAAGATAGCAGAGCTAATATACTCCAAGAGTTCCGGAGAGTCCCTTAGCGGGGAAGATACTTCCGAATAAAAGTTTAACCAGGACAGGGCTCGGCCCTCCTTCGCTACCTTGTTCCGAAAATACGGCAAATCCGAAGAAATAAACCCAGATAATGCGTGAATATCCTAACTACTTGTCCTGAGCCCTTCGACAAGCTCAGGACAGGCCTGTCGAAGAATTGGTTGTGTGAATCGGTTGCGGTTGAGCAACTCGTGTCGTTATTCGTTGATCGTCCATCGTCAAAATGACCCAACCGATAGACGTAAGACGAAACGAGCCCCGTAGAAATAAGTTGCTAAATGTGATTACTTTCGATATATATCGAGAATTTTTCACGGGGGCGAGCAGCGCAACCTAATAACTAATAACCAATGGAAATTTAGTTAAATTGTCCTAAGCTTGACGAAGGAATTTACCCCTACATTAACGCATTTTTTGGGATAAATTTAGTAAATAATATTCTTGCGATGAACAAACGAGACTATTACGAGGTCTTAGAGGTTTCCCGCAATGCCAGTGAGCAGGAGATCAAGAAGGCATATCGGCGTTTAGCTATTCAGTATCATCCGGATCATAACCCCGGTAATAAGGAGGCAGAGGAGCAGTTTAAAAAGGCCTCCGAGGCCTATGAGGTCTTAAGCAATCCCGAGAAGAAAACCCTTTATGATCAGTTTGGGCATTCTCTGGGGGGTAGAGGCTTTGGGGACTTCTCTGACATTGATTCCGGCTTTGGGAGAGGCTTCGACGATCTCTTTGGAGATATCTTCAGCGATCTCTTTGGCCGAAGATCGGCAAGAAAAAGAAGATATGGGGAGCCCGGAACGGATCTCCGGTATAACCTGGAGTTATCCTTTGAAGAAGCAGCCTTTGGGGTCGAGACCAGTATTGAAGTACCCAGGAAGCAGGAATGTGATTGCTGCCGGGGTAGCGGTGCCCGGCCAGGAAGTTCTCCGGCTATCTGTCCCACCTGTGGGGGGAGAGGCCAGGTAAGCTATCAGCAGGGCTTCTTCAGTATCTCCCGGACCTGCAGCCATTGCCGGGGAGAGGGTAGGATCATCAAAGAGCCCTGCCCTGAATGTCGAGGTGAGGGGCAGGTTAGGGCACAGCACAGCTTATCAGTAAAGGTTCCCCCAGGAGTGGATAATGGAAGTCGCCTGCGGCTTCAAGGTGAAGGGGAACCAGGTATTAATGGAGGGCCTCCGGGTGATCTTTATTTGGTGATTTCGACCCGAGAGCACCCTATCTTCCAAAGGGAAGGCACTGAGCTTATCTGTGAGGTTCCGATAAGCTTTGTTCAGGCTGTTCTGGGGGCAGATATCAAGGTTCCTACCCTAAATGGACTGCGGAAACTGAAGATTCCCCCGGGTATTCAATCCGGCAAGGAATTCATCTTTAAAGGAGAAGGTATCCCCAGCATTAATGGCTTCGGACGTGGGGATCAACATATAATAGTGACGGTGGAGACCCCCACTAAATTGAATGCAAAACAAAGAGCCCTTCTGGAAGAATTCGCCAGAATCAGCGGAGATACGGTTAATCCGAGGGCCAAGAGCTTCTTCGAGAAGGTAAAGGAGTTCTTCGAGTAACCGGAATAAGCTCAATGTCAGATGGAAAGGCTATCCGGGCTTTCTGCCCTAGCTGCGGGGAAGAAGTAGAGGTCTTTGTGACGGTCAGCAAGGGAGATGAACAATCCCATTGCTCCCTCTGTGGCTTGGTTCTTGGTAAATTTACTGAACCGCCCCGGATTAAACGCCTGGATACCGTATTTATCGCCGAGGATTCTGACCTACTGCGCAGGACGCTCCACGATATGTTAGTGAAAACCCGCCTGGCCAAAAGGGTATTTACCTGCCGAGATGGAAAGGAATTTATTAGCAGCATTTCCGAGGAGATGAAAGGGGGAACTCCAGTTAATCTGGTAATCCTTGATGTGAATATGCCCGGGATAAGCGGGATCGATGCCGCCAAGATACTACGAGCCCTGGAGGAAAGACTTCAGAAAACCAAAAAGACCCCCATTATCTTCTTTACCGTGGTGAAGTGTAATGAGAAATTCAGGAAGATACTCGAGTTTTGCAAGCCATCAGCTTACCTGAATAAAGGTTCAAGTTCAACTCCCGAGCGGTTAACTCAGAGGGTGCACGAGGTAATCAAACGGCTTCTGGAGTAAACGCCGTTAGAAGCTCCCATGGGTTCTTCTAATGGGGTAAAGCAATTTCCTCCTTCAGCATACTTGCCTTTTTTAGCTTTTATCATTCCTTAAGAAAGGACTAAAGGTGTCGAGAAAAATTCCGGGAGTCATTTTTCTACTTGTTATCGGGGTAATCTGCGCCTGTGCCCCTCTGCCTTTTATCAAAAAGGGAATCTTAGTAGAGGGGACCAAGGACCGGGAGGAGCTTCTGGACAGCGCCCTCAGGGCTCTGAAGATGTCGCGAAAGGACCTCTCGTTTAAGAAAGATTATGTGGAAAAGGACCGATTCCGCTTGAAAATCGTGGATACTCTCCTCCAGGAGCCCCTAAAGAGTATCCCCAAGGGAGAGAGTCTGTTGAGTGAATTATCCCTGACAGAGAAATCAAACCGGGGAGTTGGTAACCCGCCCATCGCAACCAGCGGTTCGCTTCAGAAGCTTCTTTTGACTGCTGCCCGCGAGCTGGGATCAGAGATCAAGGTAAAAGAGCTCTCCCAGGAATCCTCTTCCGGAGAATGGAAGGAATTACCGGCAGTGCTGGGCACAACCCTGGAGACCCTACTCTCAGCTCTGAAGGAAGCCAACCTTCTGCTGAGGGAATCATTAGCCATGCTCTCCGGAGAGGAGATTGAGTTTTTGAAAGAAAACATCCCCCGGCTGATTACCGAGGATGAATTAGAGGAAGAGGAGTACGAAGAGATCCTGAATTTAGCCGAGAAGGTGAATTGGGATAAACTTTTTGCCTCCGGAGCAACAGTTACCGCCGGGGTGGACCTGGCTCTGCCCGGATTGGTGAATATAACTTTTACGAGGGAAGGAATGATTTTTGAAGAGGAGACCCCTTTGGGCAAGGTAATTGTCGGGGGAGTGGGGGACAACCTTTACCATGGACAGCCAGCAATAATTATCGATCTCGGAGGAAACGACCAATACTTCGAGGACCAGGAGGAAAAAACTCCTATCTCCATTATTCTGGACTTAAATGGCAATGACCTTTATCGCAGCAGCAGTAATTACTGCCAGGGGGCCGGGCTGTTTGGCATCGGAATACTGGTGGACATCTCCGGAGACGACCACTATCTGGCGAAAAATTACTCTCAGGGGTGCGGCCTGTTTGGGGTAGGGATCCTCTCTGACCGGGCCGGAGAAGACCAATACTCAGGGGACAGTGGCCTTCAGGGTGCCGGGATTTTCGGGATCGGAATCCTTGAGGATCAGGAGGGAAACGATCACTACACGGCAGCCCGGCTCGCTCAAGGCTTTGGGTTTATCCGGGGCTTTGGTCTCCTCCTGGATCGCGGGGGCACCGACCTATACTATAGTGGGGGGAAATATACCGATTTTCGGGAAAACAGACAGTATTACCAGAGCCTTTCCCAGGGATTTGGTCTTGGTTTGCGGCCCATTGCCTCGGGAGGGATTGGCCTCTTGGCCGACCTTAAAGGAAATGATACCTATATCGGTGACTATTTCTCCCAGGGCTCAAGCTACTGGTATGCCCTGGGGATTCTTCTGGATAAGGAAGGCAATGATAAGTATTTAGCCCGACGCTACTCTCAGGGGGCAGGAATTCATTTGTCAGTAGGGATCCTTATAGATGCCCTGGGGGATGATATCTACCACTCCTGGGGGGTATCCCAGGGATGTGGACATGATCTGGCTGTAGGGATCCTTATAGACAAAGAAGGAAATGACCAGTACTCTGCGGATCGTCTCTCCCAGGGTGTTGGGAACGCTAATGGACTGGGAATCCTGATGGATTATGCCGGCGAAGACAGATATCTTTCCCGGGATAAGAAAAACCTGGGGTTTGCTGGAGCCTCCCGGGACTTCGGGGGTATTGGTATCTTTCTCGATGGCGGAGGAAAGGATATCTATTCGAGAAAGGGGAAAGACGATTCTCTCTGGACCCAAACCAACTATGGAGTGGGAATTGATGGTTTTAGCAACTTGGACTAAGGCCCGAAACCACCTGCTTAATCTCAACCCTTGCTTCTATAAAAATGGATAGGCGCTTCGCCCCTGTCCGCATCATTCCCCTCTCCCCTGCCTGTCCTGAGCAGTGTCGAAGGAGGGGAGAGGTTAGGTGAGGGGGAACAAAATGTTCCCCTCCCCCTGGCGGGAGGGCCTGTCCTCCGTAGCTTTAGCGGAGGAGGGGATATTCAGCCTTCGTAGCCAGCCACCTTCGCCGGGCCTACTTCGCCGAAGTAGCTACGAAGGCTGAAAGCTAAAGTGGCGACTGAACTACGGCGAAGTAGACAAGGGGAGGGGGATTTGCTTTTCAACATTAATTGCCGATTTCCTGAGAAGCGAAGCGTCTCGGAGGATCGGCCCGAATCCTTCGACCACGCCAATGGCGTGGCTTAGGATAAATTATTGAACCCAAAACAGTAATTGTAGGGGTTCGATCCCTTCGACAGGGCTCAGGGCAGATCATCGAACCCGATGGGCTATGAAAACGGGTCGGATAAATCCGACCCCTACGAAGATTTATCCATCAATAATGCATAATTGTAGGGGTTCGATTCATCGAACCCGATCCGCCCTCAGGCGGACTGCACCAAACTCCCGATGTTTAGCGAAAAGACGAAAAAAATAATCCTATCAGTAGCTGCTGTCGGCCTCCTTTTTCTTAACCCCGCTTCAGCGCGGGGCTCGGAGATACGAGAAAAAATAGATTCTCTGCTGAAAAAGACCTCATCGGTTGACGCCAGCAAGGAAAAGACGGAAGCAGCCAAAGAAGAACTGATAGCCCTGGGCAACGATGCAGTTCCCATTTTGATTGCACAGCTCGGCACTATTAAAGTTCTTAAAAAGATCACTTTGATTAATGTCTTAACGAAGATTGGCGAGGAGGCAGTTCCCTTATTACTTGAGGCACTGGAGAGTGAGAATCCCCGTATCCGTAGGGATTCCGCTTACATCCTGGCAAAGATTGAGGATGAGCGGGCTATCCCGAGCCTGGTCGGCTTCCTGAATGATGAAAAAGCCGAGTTCCGCAGGATCGCCGCCATGGGCCTGGGCAACATGAAATACCAGGAAGCAGTGCCTCAGCTCATGAAGCTGAGCGATGATCCGGATGAAGGCGTCAGGCGACATATAGTTATCGCCCTGAGAAAGATCGGGGATGAAAAGGCCATCCCTACATTACTCCGAACCCTAAAAGACGAATACTTCAGTGTTCGCTTCCCTGCCTCGGAGGCCCTGGTAAAACTGGGGCAGGTAGCGGTTAATCCCTTAATCTCGACCCTAAGGAATAAGGAATTTCTGACCCAATCCCTGGTCATCGAGACCCTGGGTAAAATAGGAGATAAAAGGGCGGTTGAGCCCATAATCGGATTCTTATCTACTGATGACTGGGGCCTCCGGGCCACTGCGGTTGAGGCCTTGGGAAGCATCGGGGGAAAGAAGGCAAGGAATTCAATCAAGAAATTATCAAAAAGGGAAAAGAACGGCTTCGTCCGGGAAAAGATCGCCCGGGCCCTGGAGGAATTAAGCTTGTAGCAAAGGGAAGACGCAACCTAATGACAAGATACGAGACGAGCAGCGCAACCGAATAACTAATAGGAGTCCTGGTCAGTTTGTCCTGAGCTTATTGAAGGAGAAAGAATTATAATGATTACAATACTCCTTATCGTTTTTGCCTACCTGATGGGCTCGATTCCTACCGGGGTAATCCTGGCCCGGGCCTTCGGAGATATCGATCTGCGTAAGGTAGGAAGCGGTAACATCGGAGCCACCAATGTCAGCCGCGCCCTGGGGCGAAAGTTTGGTATAATGACCCTTTTGGGGGATACGGGTAAAGGCCTGATCCCGGTATTGTTAGCAAGATGGCTTGCCGTATCTGAGCTTCTGATACTAACAGTGGCCTTAGCTGCCTTTCTGGGCCACCTCTACCCCATCTTTTTAAGATTTAAGGGGGGAAAGGGGATTGCCACTGCCCTGGGGGTATTTTCAGGACTAACCCCTCTGGCGGCACTTTTAGCCCTGGGGTTATGGTTAGCCGGGTTTATTATCTGGAGGCTCTCCTCCCTCAGTTCCTTGGTAGCGGCAACCGCAATGCCCATCATCGTCGGACTGCTATATCACTCTAAACTTTACCTGACCTTTTCCCTTATCATCACCGCCCTGCTCTTTTACACCCACCGGGAGAATATCCAGAGATTGATCGCAGGAACCGAAACTTAACCGCCCAAAAGTCCTCCTTTAATCCACCTGAACGAAATAAACGAAACTAACGCTCTTAACGCTACTAACGTTTCCCAATTGTCATCTTATTCTGTTAAGAGTGCAGGCCTGAGCTTCAGTCTCCCTTCCTTCCGAATCCTTAATCTTTACCCCTTAATCCTTTCCTTATGTGACTAATGAAGATGTGACCCCATTCTCCTCCAACCTCAGCCTACATTCCCACTTCTTTGTTTTAAAACTTCATACATTACAACTGCTGCAGCAACAGAAGCATTTAGTGAAGTTATCTTCCCTTTCATAGGGATTGAAAGCAGCTCGTCACAGTTTTCTTTGACCAATCTTGAAATACCTTTGCCTTCACTACCAATTACTATTGCAATAGGCATTTTAAAGTCAAACTTTATGTAAGATGTCTTGCCTTCACTTTCTATTCCAATAACCCATATGTTTTGCTTTTTTAACTTTGATATTGCATTTGATAAATTACCTACCTTTGCAACAGACATATATTCAATAGCTCCGGCTGATGTTTTTGCTACAGTAGGGGTGAGCCCCACCGATCTTCTTTTTGGAATAATAATCCCGTGAGCTCCTGTTGCTTCCGCAGACCTCAATATTGCTCCCAGATTATGGGGATCTTCTATACTATCCAATATTATGATAAAGGGCTGTTCGTTTTTCTTCTTTGCCAAAGATAGAATGTCTTCAACTTCTACATATTCCTTTTCTGGAACATAAGCAATTATTCCTTGATGTGATTTTGTTTGGCCTATATTATCAAGCTTGGATTTTTCTATATAAATAAGAGGAACGCCCCTTTGTTTTGAAAGATGAAGAATTTCTGCAATCGTAGAATGTCTTCCAATATCTTTTGAAATCAATATTTTATCTATCGGATGGTTAGTCTTTAATGCTTCGAGTATTGAATTCTTTCCTTCAATTTGATTGGACATGTTAATCTTTTTTGAATCTGTATTTTATATGAGAAGCCAGATAGCATCTAAACCATCTATCCACGATGTTTTTTTACCTTCTGACTATTTTATGGCTTCAAACGAAATAAGAACCTCTATTATTTTTACCCCCTTTTTAAAGGGATTTAGGGGACGTTGGTTACTCGTTGCATTGTTTTATCTAATCACCGCTGCCAAATCCAGATATTCAAGAATTAACTTCCTCTCCCTCTCATTATCCCCGTTTCTCTAAACCACTTCCCAGCTTGCTTTATCTTATTCCATTCTGTCGGAATTTACAACTTCTAATTGCCATGCAATTAATACAAGGAATAGGAGGGAGTGGCATCCGCCTTCGTCCCGCGTGAACGCGGGACTTCGTAGGACAAGGGGCGGATCGCTTATCCTTATTAGGGCCGACACAGAGTTCGGCCCCTACATTCATTATGTCCGCCTGAGGCGGATCGGGTTCGATAAATCGAACCCCTACAATTATTGTTTCCCACCTCTACAAGTCTAAGGCGGACTAAATACCGGGGCTGGAAAGCCCCGGCTATCCAGTATGGGGAAGTTGAATGATTTTTGGGAAAGCTGCTGATAGTATTGACTCGAAGTGATTTTTAAAGTATCTTAGAAATTAAGGGAAGAAGCAGTGCTCGGAAAAATGAAAATTCATAATCTGTTGCTGGCGATAGTGAGCATCTCATTTCTGTTCTTCTGCATCCTCTTCGGCTTCTGTCCCAAGCGAGTATTTGTCCGCGAAGGACTCAAAATTGATCCCCGTAGTATTAAGATCGGAGAGCAGGTAAAATTTCATATAACGGTCAAACGTCCGGGGAGGGACCTGAGCATTAAAACAGTAGAACTCCTGTCACCGCTGAAAAAGACAATATATTTTGACGATACCACAAAGCCGATCGGGTCAGAGCCAGCCGAAGGAGAACTGAAGGAAGAGATAGGTAAATACGAGTTTACCTATGATTCAAAGTCAATTCCTCTTGCCATCGGAGATCAATTTAAGCCGGGAAGCAATAGGGTCCAGATCGAGGTCGGCTATTACTATGCCCGTCGGGATGATAAAGGAGACTTTCGCTGGGATTATGAAAAATCCAGATTCGAAAGCTCGTTTCACATTCGTAGAAAATAATGGTTTCAGAAAAACAGAAAAATAAAAGGGATTTGCTTTCTATTCTCGATCTCACCAGGGAAGAGGTTGACGAGCTCCTTGAGCGCACCTCGGAGCTCAAGGAAAAGCTTAAGCAGGGAGTTCCCTGTCAGCCCTTAAAGGGAAAGACCCTGGCAATGATCTTTACCAAATCCTCCACCCGAACCCGGGTTTCCTTTGAGGTGGGGATGTCGCAGTTGGGAGGACAGGCGATTTTTCTGGACTCCCGGGATATCCAGCTCGGGCGGGGTGAATCCCTTGCCGATACTGCCCGCACCCTTTCCCGCTATGTTGATGGTATTTTGATCCGCACCTTCTCCTATGCTGATGTGGAGGAACTGGCCCGCTATGCTGAGGTGCCGGTAATCAACGGCCTTACCGACCTGCTTCATCCCTGCCAGATCCTGAGTGATATCTATACCATTGTGGAAAGGCGGGGATCTTACCAGGGACTGAAGGTCGCCCACATCGGTGATGGAAATAACATTGCCAACTCCTGGATTCAGGCAGCAGCCCTGCTGGGCTTCGATCTGAGTATTGCCTGCCCCCCCAAATATGAGCCCGATGGGAATATCCTCAATGAGGCCCTCAAGATCGCTTCTTCTCAAATAGCCATTCTTCATGATCCCCGGGAAGCGGTCAAGGATGTTGAGGTGCTGAGCACCGATGTCTGGACGAGCATGGGACAGGAGACCGAGCGTGAGCAGAGGATCAGGGACTTCCAGGGCTTTCAGGTCAACCGCGAGCTCTTGAGCTCTGCTCCTCCGAATGTTATGGTAATGCACTGTCTTCCTGCCCACCGGGGGGAGGAGATTACCGATGAGGTCCTGGATGGGGAGCACTCGATAGTCTTTGACCAGGCAGAAAACCGTCTCCATCTCCAGAAGGCCATTCTGGAGAAATTTTTATAAGAAAAGACCCCGTTAGAAACTATTACCCCGAATCCTAAAACTGAACCAAAATTATGCGTATATGTAGGGGTTCAATGGCGGGTCGGATAAATCCGACCCCTACGAAGATTTATCCATCAATAATGCATAATTGTAGGGGTTCGATTCATCGAACCCGATCCGCCTCAGGCGGGACCATTAGGTCAGGCAGGATGCCCGATCTACAAATGCAACCACAACCGATTATCCTCCCAACCGATCCTTCGACAGGCCCTTCGAGTTCCTCAGGACACGGCTCAGAATAGGGTTTTGAGAAAACTCCAAAAAGATGTATGACCTATTGATAAAAGATGCCACTATTTATGATGGGACTGGTGAGCCTGGTTTTCCGGGATACCTAACAGTGAGGGGAGAAAGGATAGCGGCAGTAGGCAAGGAAGCCTCCGGGAACGCAAAAAGGATCATTAATGGAAGCGGCTTGGCTGTCTGTCCGGGATTTATTGATATTCACGGCCATTCCGACTACCATATTCTCATTAACCCCCAGGCCGAAAGCAAGGTCCGTCAGGGGGTGACCACGGAGGTCGGCGGAAACTGCGGATCCTCTGCTGCTCCCATCTGGGGGGAAGCCGCTGAGGAAAGGAGAAAGTCTTCCCAAAAGGCCTTCGGTCTGGATCCGCAGTGGGAAACCTTAAGAGAATATCACCAGGAGCTTGCCAAAAAAGGAATCTCGATTAATTTTGGCTCACTAATCGGTCAGGGAAACCTCCGGAGTTCGGTGATGGGAGGAAAGAACGGTAGACCCACTGAGGGTGAGCTTAAGCAGATGATCCGGGGAGCGGCAGCCGGGATGAAGGAGGGGGCATTCGGTATCTCCGCCGGCCTGCTCTATCCCCCGGGATGCTTTACCGGATTGCCGGAGCTAATTGCTCTGGGTAAAGCAGTAAGGAAATACGGCGGCATCTTTGCCTTTCATCTCCGCAGCGAAGGCAGGGAGATAATTAAGGCTCTCCGGGAAGCCCTAAAGGTCGGGAGGGAGGCTAACATCCCGATCCAGATCTCCCACCTGAAGCTTTCGGAAAGAGAGAATTGGAATAAAATTGATGCCGTCCTCCAGCTAATTGAAAAGGCACAAGAGGAAGGGATTAGGGTAAGTTGCGACTGCTACCCCTATCTGGCCTCCCACACCGTCTTAACTTCCATCCTCCCTCAATGGGCAGTTGAGGGCGGTCGGGAAAAGATGCTGAGCAGACTCCGGAACCCGCAAGAAAGGGTGAAAGTAAAAGAAGATATTTCCCGGGAACATCCTGACGATTATTGGGATAGCGTAGCCATTTCCCAGGTTTTTCTGGAGGAAAATAAGAAATACGAAGGTCAGAAACTCTCTCCGGCAGCCAGATTAGAGGGCAAGGAAATTCTGGACTTTACTCTTGATCTCCTCTGCCAGGAAGAGGGCCGGGTAACCGCCATCTATTTTACTATGTGCGAAGAGAATCTTAAAAGAATAATTACCAAGCCCTACTGTATGGTGGGCAGTGACGCCGCTCTCCGGGCTAACTACGGAGCATTAAGCCAGGGCAAACCCCATCCCCGGGCTTACGGCACCTTCCCCCGGATCTTAAGCAAATATGTGCGGGAGGAAAGACTTCTGGATCTTAGTGGAGCAATAAGAAAGATGACCCTCGATCCTTGTCGGAAACTGGGAATAAAGGAGAGGGGATTAATCAAGGCAGGAAATTTTGCGGATATCGTTATTTTTGATCCCCGGAAGATAGAGGATCGGGCGAGCTATGCCGATCCCCATCAATATCCCAAGGGGATCAAATATGTAATTGTTAATGGAAAAGTAACTGTGGAAGAAGGCGAGCATACCGGGGCAAGAGGAGGAAGAATACTCACCCGGCATTAAGGTTTTTCCTTCCCAGCGAGCATCTTCCGGTAGATAACAACCTCATAACCCTGAACATCCACCACATACTTCCACCCATCAATCACGATATCATAGAAGTACCCATCTCCCGGGTCATGCCCTTCTGGACCGAAGGCACATTCCTCCAGCATGCGATCCAAAAGTAAATGTAGCTCCTTAAAACTGAGGTCATAATCGGTAATTATGCTTAAGAAAAGACCCTTATGCTCAATTGGATAAACATCCATTGTCTTTTCCGCCCCATATTCTATGATTGATGGTCTCTATCAGGGCCGGAAGACTCTTCTGCTGGAGGGCAGAAATGGAGATACCCTGGTATTGACGGCAGATATTGGCTGCCAACTCCGGGGAAACCATATCCTGTTTGTTGAACACCAATAGCCGGGGGATATGGTCAAGCTTTAGCCCGGCCAAGATCTGGTCAACTGATCGGATGTGATCCTCCCACCGGGGATTGCTGATGTCCACAATCAACAATAGGAGATTGGCCTCCTTCAGCTCCTCCAGGGTGGGTCGGAAGGCAGTAATTA
>SDBT01014060.1_pt1 | contig 12790 bp, 8 predicted proteins | sample 2277101 | NCBI WGS metagenome assembly SDBT01 (sample SAMN10404973, study PRJNA504765) | marine sediment metagenome | isolation source: marine sediment core GS10_PC15, 103 cmbsf | place: Arctic Ocean: Southern Knipovich Ridge | collected 2010 | reverse complement strand
CGGTTCTGATGGTGCTTGAGGAGTTTGACCCCATCGAAGGCGCCCACGACCTCGGCGGTCCTGTCCGTGGAGGCATCGTCAACGACTATGACCTCGTACTCCCACCGCGACTCCCGCATCGTCTCGAGGATTACCTCCAGGTCCCCCCCTATCGCCTCTTCCTCGTTGTAGGCGGGCACGACTACACTGACTTTCTCTATCTCCACTAACAATCACCCCTGCGTATATACGTCAAGAACTTATTTTAACAGACAAAAGCCGTCGATCTCACGCAACCGGCCCATGCCGCAACTAATCCGTTGTGATTGAATCAACTATATCTTAGCCCGCGTTTTTCATATGAAACGGGAAGGATTCACCCCTTGTATTGCTTAAGTATGCATCAGGAAGCCATAAACTGGCCATGCAGTACTTCAGGGGGCGAGAATCCAATGGGTGCACCGAAAAACGGGGGTATCAGGTTCCTTTTCGACCGCCGGCTGAGGCTGGAGTTTCGGGGAGCGAAGATAACAGGAGACGCTGGTCTTCTGGCCGTAAGAGAGCTCGACGAGATGATGGGCCTCACGGAGATGGCGGGGGGATTGATAGCTGAGGGAAGGACCGGGAAGAACATACAGCACCAGATACCGGGGCTCATCAGGCAATCGGTCTATGCACGACTTGCCGGTTACGAGGACACCAACGACCACGAGGGGCTATCCCACGACCCTGCCATGAGGGCCATCATAGGCAAGAGGGCTCTCGACAGGATGGCGGCCAGCCCTGGAACGGTATCGCGCTTCGAGACGGAGATACTCACGCAAGATGAGAACATCGAAGCCCTCTCCTCGCTCAACAGCTCTTGGGTCTCCAAAGCCGTATCGCTCTCAAAGGCGAAGAAGGTGATACTGGACATAGATAGCTCGGAATCGCCAGTCCACGGAAACCAGGATGGTAGCGCCTATAACGACCACTTTGAGTCGAACTGCTACCACCCGCTCTTCTGCTTCAACAACTACGGTGACTGCGAGGGGGCGGTCTTGAGGCCGGGCAACGTACACTCCGCCGACGGCTGGCGGGAGTTCATTGAGCCCATAGTGGACAGATACAAGGGATGGACAAGAAGCTCTACCTGAGGGGGGACGCGGCCTTCGCCTCACCCGACATCTACGAATACCTGGAGGGCAAGGGAATCCTCTACGCGATCAGGCTGCCGGCCAATCAAGTGCTCTACCGCGAGATAGACTACCTTATGACCAGACCGGTGGGAAGGCCATCCAAGAAGCCGAAGACATTCTTCCATGACTTTTCGTACAAGGCTGCTTCCTGGAAGAAGCCCAGGAGGGTCATAGCGAAGGTGGAGTGGCACGCGGGCGAGCTTTTCCCGAGGGTGGGCTTCATCGTAACCAACATGAGCAGAATTCCCGAGAACGTGGTTCAGTTTTACAAGAAGCGGGGCACATGTGAACAATGGATAAAAGAAGGCAAGCATGCCCTTACCTGGACGAGGCTGTCGTGCTCTCGGTTTTGTTCCAACCAGGTTCGTCTCGCACTGTTCGTGCTGGCCTACAACCTGGGCAACTTCCTGCGCCGCTTCGCCCTGCCGAGTGAGGTCTCCCATTGGACGCTCTCCAGCCTCCAGCTCAAGCTGGTGAAGATCGGAGCAAAGATAGTCTCCCACTCCAGGATGACTATTTTCCAGATGGCGGAGGTGGCTGTTCCCGAAAGACTGTTCCGGTCGATGCTCTCGCGAATCCACAGGCTCGGGAGGGCCTACGCGAGGGCCCCTTCATTGAGCTTGTGAAGTACGGGTATAGAAAGCAAGGCGGATTCAAATGCGGGACAACTGTCCCCGGACAACGGGAAAACAGGCTGATTGGATGCGACGTGACAAGGTCGGGCGACGAGTTGGCGCCAAACAGCAGTCAATCATGCCCGAAAGGCCGAAATCATGTTAGAATCTTGGCGTTGGAATCGGTAAATGATGGATAACGGTTAACTGTCTTCGCAGACCGGCAAGATGGACGGCTCCGAGAAAGCGACCGGCAAATGGCGGACGGTGATTGGTGGAATCGGAATCATGGCCGTGGAAATGCTCGAATCGTGGTAAGATCACTGCGTTGAGAGGCGGATATGATGAAATCCGAATTAAAGCAATGTATTTATTGCATAAGACGGTCAGTTGACATTGGGTAAAAATTGGTTTTAAATGCAGAAATGTATTTTAACCCTGCCTTTTTCATAAAAGGAGAAGTTAATTTCCAATGGTAACAAATCCAAACGGAAGAGTGCTGTTTATCGTGCACGACGTGTACCAGGAGGACAATGACTTCCCCCTGGGATACGCTTACCTGGCTGCAGTTCTAAAGGAAGAAGGCTGTGATGTGACAATATGTTGTCAGGATATATTTCACCATTCCGACGAGGAAGTGGCGGAGCTTTTCTTAAAGAATCAGGATTACGACCTGATCGGGGTGGGCTTCCTGGCCGCCAGGTTCAATGAAACCGTACTGGGCCTGTGCAGGACCCTGAACAAGTACAAGAAAGATGCATGGCTCGTTCTGGGTGGACCAGGGCCTTCACCTATTCCAGAGTACATGATACAAGAAACCAACGCGGATATTGTTGTGATGGGTGAAGCTGAGGACACAACCCGGGAACTTCTGAAGTGCAAGTTGGAGAGTGGGGACCTCTCAAAGATAAAGAGTATAGCCTATCAGGATAATGGCGAAATCATAGTGAATGAGAGGCGAAAACCCGTCAAGCATCTGGACTCAATACCATTGCCCGAATGGTCGCTGTTTCCCATGGAGAGATACACAACATGCGTGAGGTACTTCAATCATGAGCCGGGAGACAGGACCCTGGTAATCATTACCAGCAGGGGTTGCATCAACGAGTGTAGCTTTTGTTACAGGATGGAGAAAGGAATTAGAATCCGAAGCGCCGACAGTGTCGTGGAAGAGATGAGACTTTTAAATGAGAACTACGGTGTCAATTCTTTTTTCATAGCGGATGAAATGTTCATCACTAGCAAGAAGAGGGTCTTCAATTTCCAAGAGGCTCTGGAAAAGAGCGGCCTTAAAATCAAGTTCTTTTGTAGTGCCAGAGTGGACATCATGGATGAAGAAAGTGTAGATAGCATGAAGGAAACAGGATGCCAGTTGCTCAGCTTCGGCATGGAGTCATCCGATCAAAAAGTTCTTGATCTAATGAATAAAAATGCCACCGTTGAAGAGAACATCCGGGCTGCAGAGATTACAAAGAAGGCTGGAATCGGGTCTGGATTGAACTTCATCTGGGGCCTTCCCGGGGATACCGAGAAATCTCTCAAGGGGAACGTGGAACTGATCAAGGAATACAATTCCTACTACCAAATTAGAACCATAAGACCCCCTACTCCCTTCCCGGGATCTGACCTGTATTACGAGGCAATTGAAAAGGACCTTTTCTCTGGACCCGGTGGTTTTTTCGACAAGTTCAAGAACTCAGACCTGCTCACCGTTAATTTCACCGATATTCCAGATGATGAATACTACAAGCTCCTTTTCGAGGCAAACAAGTCGCTGATTACTGACCATTTCGAGCACACCACTAAGGACATTGAAGCCGCGGATAGATTGATAAACGATTTTTACAATCTGTATTTCAAAGGATACACCAAGTTCAGGGGCGCCAGACATTACACAAAGGAGGACCCTGAGACATAGTATCGGGTCAGCCCCGGCTTCCCATGCGTCACTATGACTTGAGTATTCAGGTTATCTTTCTGATGAGCATGAAGGCTTCTGGAATTATATCTGTGTCAACTTCCTCTCCTGACACTACATATTGGGCTTTATATCCCTTTATGACACCTTGTGTTCGGCGACAATAGGAAGGGAAGAAACTATTGACGTTGGACAACCTTGGTACTCGACAGGCAAAGCGCCACACCAGGATCGATAGCGGGGAGGCTGGCTCGCTTTCTCGATAAACTTTCGTGCAAACTGGCCGACAAACTCCTACTGGATACGAAAGAGCACATAAACTACTTCTGCGGGGAATTCGGACTGAAGCCCGAGCTGTTTGAAAGGGTCTTTGTGGGGGCTGCCGCATGAGCCGCAAAGTTGTGTCCAGGGAGCCGGGTGCTGTATAATCGCTGTTGGTTTAATGTTCTGTTGGTAATCATACTTGTTCGCACATATTGGGGGGATAACTAAATGCAGATTACTGGTGTTAAGGCCCTGGTGTTTCCAGAGGTAAGAGTCATAAGGTTCGCTCGTTTTGCTGATCATCGCGGCTACTTCACGGAGACGTTCAGGAAGAGCGATTATGAGGAACATTCTGACTTCCGTTTTATGAGCGGGATTGAGTTTGTTCAATGTAACGAGAGCTTTTCAAGAGCCGAGACCGTTAGAGGGTTGCATTTCCAGTGGAACCCGTACATGGGCAAAATGGTGCGTGCATTGTCCGGTCATATGATTGACCTCATACTGGATATTCGCAAAGGGTCCCCCACGTTGGGGAACATGATAGCTTATGACATGCCTGCGGATGTCGGTAATGGTTATGACGAATGGATATGGGTTCCTCCTGGCTTTGCTCACGGTAATTTTTTCATTGCAGACACTTCGATAGAGTATTTCTGTTCCGGGGAGTACAGCCCGGACTGCGAAGCCGGGATATCACCTCTAGCGCCGGACATTGACTGGTCCCAATGTGATGATGATCTCCGGAAGAAGTTTGACGGAATAGGACGTGACTCAAATCTGATATCGGATAAGGATAGGAACGGCTTCTCTCTCGAAGAATGGCTGGATGACGCGAGGTCCGATAACTTTATCTACGGTGAGATGTAGGAGAGGATATCGTGATTGACGAGAATCAGATACTTATGACCGGTGGCAGCGGGCTTCTAGGTGAAGAGATAAGAAAGTTATTACCGGACGCCGATTATCCTCCTCACGATGAATTTGATGTGGAATCATATTCTCAGATGGCTGAATATATAAGGACCAAGGAAGTGAGAATGATTCTTCATGCTGCGGCGTTTACTTCGCCGCCGAAGGCTGAGGAGAATCCCCTCAGTGCCGTTGAGACGAATGTCATTGGGACTGCGAATGTAGTTCGACTATGCATGGAGCATGATTTAAAACTTATATATATATCAACGGATTACGTGTTCAAAGGTGACGAGGGAAAGTACGGGGAAGAGGATCCCCTGTATCCCGTGAATAAATACGCGTGGTCCAAACTTGGAGGGGAGTGTGCCGTCCGGATGTATGATGACTCTCTCACAATCAGGACTTCCTTTGGTCCAAATGTTTTTCCGTATGAAAGAGCTTTCGTTGATCAGTGGACAAGCAGAGAAAGCGTTGCTGTGATAGCGGAAAAGATAGTCAGAGTATTGGATAGAGGAATACGCGGAGTTTTACATGTGGGGGGAGAAAGGAAAACGGTCTACGAATACGCGGTAGGACTCGACCCTGCCCGTGAGATAGAGAAGCTTTCCATCAACGAAGTCGTGTTTCAGGTTCCGGTTGATACGTCGTTGAATTGTGGCAAATATGAGTTGTTGTTTTCGGACCGGGAGGGAGCTTAATGCGAATTCTCTTGGCCGGCGGAGCCGGGTACATAGGGTCAGCCCTCGCTCCAGCTCTGCTCGAGCACGGATATGAAGTGGATGTCATTGATCTATTGTGGTTTGGGAATTATTTACCACCGGAAGTGACGGTCATCGAGAAGGACCTGTTCGATTGCACTGAAAAAGACCTGGAAGGATATGATCAGGTTATATTCCTGGCGGGATTATCAAATGATCCTATGGCGGAGTACGACCCTGTGAAGAACTTCGTCCTTAATGGGGCTTTGCCTTCGTATCTGGCGTTCATTGCGAAGAAAGTGGGAGTGAGACGCCTCATCTACGCGTCAACCTGCTCTGTATATGGATATACGCTCAATCAACTATATTCTGAAGAAGATTCTGTTACATGTGGTTATCCATACGGAATATCTAAATTACAGGGAGAGCGCGGGGTTCTACAGATGTGTGACGACGAGTTCTCGGTCATATCCTTGAGGCAAGGGACGGTTTGTGGTAACAGTCCCCGCATGAGGATGGACCTAATCGTGAATACGATGTTCAAGACTGCGATTGCCGAAGATAGAGTGCTCATTAGTAATCCATCTATCTGGCGCCCCGTCTTGGATATCCGTGACGCCATTGATGCTTACCTGAGAGCAGTCCAGGCGCATGATTCCGTGAATGGCGTCTTTAATGTCGCCTCCAATAACTATACTGTTGGCCAGGTAGGAGATCTTGTGCAGCAGAAGGTGGAGGAATTAACCGAAAGAAAGATCAGGTTGGATATTCATAATAAGCAGGATTTCCGCAATTACAAGGTGTCCATCGAGAAAGCGAAGGTCGAACTCAGTTTCCATCCTCAATATTCTGTTGAGAGCACGGTCTTGGATCTGTATCACCACAGGGAGTCTTACGGCGATCTAGACAAAGACGAGTACTATAACATACGGGTTTTTCAGAAACTTAACCTCTAAGGGCCAAGAGCCAAGGGCATTAGACTTTAACATGACGGCAAGTATGCATATCTATTCATGGGAGGCGATCTTCATTATTCAGCCTCGTGTTCCTCAATAACTCTCTTTAGTACTTCCTTTAATCTTTTTCCAATGACTTCCGGTGTGCACTCATCACGATATTTACGATAGCCCTGTTGGGCTATATCGTTCATGAGTTTTTTATCGTTCTTAAGGGTGAGAATAGCCTCCGCAAGGGACTCCGGGCTCGCCGGATCGCAGAGAAAAACGTCAACCCGATCTGTCAGTAGTTCAGCTATAGCCGGGGTTCTGGCGGTTATAACTGGCTTGCCCATGGCAAGCGCTTCATATACCTTGCCGGGAATAACGCGTTGTGCCTTGGGGGTTGATCCAAATACGCCAAGGCACAAATCTGCCCGGGCGAGCACCTCTGGAACTTCCTCGGCAGGGACCATGCCAATGAAATCCACGTTTCGGGGATTTAACTCTTCAATCAGAGAATCATAGCCGAAATCCTCCACACTGCATATCATATTGAACTTTATGTCATCACGATCCTCCAGCAGTTTGGCCGCCTTCAAGATGTAGGGAAAACCGTGAAGGGGCAGTAGCATGCCACCCCCTCCGCCCTGGAAATGAACCGTAAAAACATCGCCAGGATCTTTTTCACGTGGGTAAAACAACAAATCGTCTGCCCCGACCAGGGTCCTCTCAAAGAGCTCGGGTTCCAAATCAAACTGGTCACGGAAATAGTTAGCATGCTCGTATGTATCCAGAAAGACTTTGTCGGCGAGGGAACAGGAATAACGGTCGAATGCTTGCAGTAACCTGCTCATTATCGAACCATCTTTGAATCTGCCTCTATCCTTTACCAAGGTATCGTAGAAGGAACTATGAACATCGAATATTATAGGTTTCTTGGGTGCCGTTTTCTTAACTATGGGCACGAGGGGGTGGCCGAGAAAGCCTACGAAGACCGCGTCAAAGGTCTCCCTTCTCCATAGGGTCCCAAACCATTTCTTGATAACCGCGGGCAGCCTCGTAAGGTATGATCCAGACAGGGATGTGCACTCCAGGATTTCAACGCCGTTCTCCCTGAGTCCCTTGAGAATGACCTTGTTTCTTATGTAGTCAGGTTCGCGCCCAGCGATAAAGAGAATTCTCATTGGAGAACTTCAAAGGACACAGTGTGAGATGATCTGTGGCCTTCTATTGTCAGTGGGTGCCAGTTAATAAGATCATGAGCATTAACATCAGTTTTTTTACCGATTATTATCACCCTTTTCAGGCTGTTTGTTGCCGAATTGATTGGTGAGTGATTCTAGCACCACTAATGTCTCGAAAACAAGTTGGTCGCCGAAAATGTATCGTGTTGCAATTTTCGCATATTAATATCAACGCGCTCAATGCGGGCTCAAGGAGCTGTTCGTTTTGATAAGCCACCCGGTAGTGGGAGAAGCCCATCTGGAGGATGAAGAAGGTGACCCTGCGCACTTCTCCGCTCAAGAACTCCACCCTCACCTTGCCGAAGTCCACCTGGGCCTTCGGCAAGAGGAGCCGAATCCTAATGCCACGCCCGTTTTCGGGTGCCTAAAAGGCGCTATTTCAAGCGATTCTTGAAAATCAACTGTAGAAGATAAGTTACATGAACGCCGAGTCGCTTTCTAAAGCCCAACTCGTGGTAATCGAAGACAGGCCAAGCGAGATCGAAGAGGAGGTGAGAGAGGCTCTGCCGTCTGCGGTTTAGACCGCTATGAGATAAGGGTGGTATGGTGGGGTTTCATACACCACTTGACGGGACGGGGCCAACCTTAACCCACCCCAGCAATCCTATTTGATTCTGACCCAACTGGACCGCAGATGTGTGCTATTGTGTAGCAACCCGGAAAAGCAGCAGTAAATCGAGAAGGTCCCGCAAAGCAAGAAGCCGTCAAGTCATGAAAATTAGGTTGGTGAGAAAATGCACCCAAAGGTTGCGATAATAGTCCTCAACTGGAACGGATGGAAATACACAATAGAATGTTTGGAGTCTTTATATCAAATTACTTATCCAAATTATGATGTTGTTGTTGTGGATAATGGCTCGGAAGATCAATCTATCGAAAAGGTGAAAGAATATTGCGAGGGTAAAATAGAAGTTACATCTGAGTTCTTCAAGTATGATCGAAGCAATAAGCCAATAAGAATCACAGAAATCACAAGAGAAGAAGCAAGAGCTGGATGTGGAAAGGGAAAGGAAATTATCGATTCACCTTCAAATAAGCGGCTCGCAATATTTAAGAATGAGAAGAACTACGGATTTTCTGAAGGAAATAATATTGGGATGGAGTATGCTCAAGAGGCCCTGAAAACTGACTACATTTTGCTTCTTAATAACGATGTCGTTGTGGATCCGCAGTTTCTGACTGAGCTTGTTAAGATTGCCGAGGGAGATGGTAAAATCGGATTTGTCGGTCCAAAGATCTATTATTATGACCAAAGAAATACGATATATTCCAGCGGGGCAAGTATCAATTTTTTCTTTTTACATTCCAAGGGCGGTCAAGGTAAGGTTGATAAAGGGCAGTTTGATACTGTTAGAGAAGTTGATGCCCTGAATGGCTGTGCCCTTTTACTAAGAAGCGGTCTCTTGGAGAGTGTCGGAAAACTCGACCCGGATTATTTTAAATATTACGAGGAGACCGATTGGTGTATTCGTGCAAAGAAGGCAGGATATAGGCTTATCTATGCTCCCAAAGCGATTGTATTTCACAAAGGAGCTGGAACCAATACGGGGCCCGTTGTCGCATACTACAAGACGAGAAACCTAATACTATTCATGCGCAAGAATGGGCGAAAGATACACTGGCTGACTTTTATCCCATATTTCACCCTCCTCTTCGTTGTACGATCGCTTCGCGCCATTTGGCATCGTCAACCAGGTGTCATTTGGCCAATGTTTAGAGGGCTGGGATGGAATATCAAGAATGCTCTCAGTGTTGGTAAAGCAGGGTGGAAACATTGAGGATATGCCTGGTAACGCAGCAGTACAAGGAAGTAACAAGTGGTGTTGGTGTCTACGCGACTAATATGGTAGACGGCCTGTGTAACCGTGGTCATGAGGTTTCTGTGATAATGCCCCCTGGCAATGCGGACAGGAAGGATGTTGAATTCATATTTGCTCCACCATCTCGTTATGATCCCACCCCTAACAAGTGGCTCTCCTTTTCTCACAACGCTGCTCGCATGTATGAACTATTTACAGACAAACGCTTTGAAATAGTTCACTTCACCGATGCCAAGGAGGCCTTGTTTTTCCCACCCTGCGAAATTCCTATGGTTGGCAATGTGCATGATTGCTATCTGGCGATGGCAACTAAGAATCCTCTCTATTACAGAATATATTATTCGGCAGACTGGGTAAGAAGGTACTTCTATTACAATCTTGCCAGAATTCTAGAGAAGAGGGCTGTTTCCAAGCTCACGGCAATAATATCAAACTCTGAATTTGTTTCCGCAAGTCTTGACCGGTTGTATGGTATTCAACAGAACAAGATCAAGGTTATCTATCAAACCATTAATCTCTCCCGGTTTAAGGCTCTTTCGACGGACAAGAAAAGGGGGAGGGCGATAATACTGCTGGTTGGAGGTAATCTTCAGAGAAAAGGATTGCCTTTACTTGCAAGGGCAGCATCAAGAGTTCTGGGGGAATGTCCTTCTGCTCAATTCCATGTTATTGGCAATGACCCGAATATGGGTAAAATGAAAAAGCTTTGTCAAGATAGAGGAGTGGGCAAAGCCTTTTACTTCTTGGGGTACGTGGACAATGAGGGCATTGGCGATTATTATCAAAAAGCTGATGTTTTTGTTATGCCTTCCCTTGTTGAGGCCTTCGGCCTGGTATTTCTGGAAGCAATGGCGTCGGGGACCCCGGTGATCGGTAGTAATGTGGGTGGCACCAAGGAATTAATAGAACATCGTAAGAATGGACTCCTCGTTGACCCTAACAATTCTGATCAATTGGCAGAATACATACTAGAATTACTGAATGACCGGGAGTTAAGAGCAAGAGTTATCAAAGAAGGATATAAGACGGTCAGGAAATACGACATGAACAATATGATAGACGAGACTGTTGACTTCTATGGTGATCTATTGCATGTTTGAAATCGATTGTGGCTGATATAGGACCGATTGTGATATTAAAGGCAATAGTTGCATTACCGATAATACTCTTCGTACCTGGTTATGTAACATTTCATGCTTTTAAAGTAAATAAGATAGAGAATCTGAAACTATCTTGTTTTGAAACAATATTCATACAAATTTTAACCAGTATTGTTATTACCGGATGGATTGCTTTTGTTCTTGCTGAATTAGGCTATTTCTCTCTCTTCCGGGTTCTAATAATTGTCCTCGTCTACAGCATCATTTTAGCATTGAAGTTCAAGGTGAAATTCAATCTATCCACAGTTCCCAAACCAAAACTCAACCTCGAATCACTGACCCTAATCCTGATTGTTATTGTGGCCGTTTGCCTTTTCTTTTTCCCCTCGGAGTATGTGGTGAGAGGGAACATGGATGCCAATGCCTATCTCTGCACTGGGGTAGACCTGGCTGAAACCGGGTCTTTGATGGTTCATGAACCTTTTTCAGGGTTCCCAGATCCAATAACAGAACAAATTCAAACGCTTCGTCAATTCACCCCTGCTGACAGTGAATTTGGCGAACTTCACCCACCCTTTCTTCATTTATTTCCAACATGGGTAGCAATAAGTTATTCCATTTTCGGCTTACGAAACTGCTTGTATATCACTCCACTCTTCGGTTTATTAGGGATACTCAGTATATTCCTACTCAGCAAGAGGTTATTCAACAACAAAGTTGCATTAATTGCCGCAAGTCTCCTCTGCCTGAACTTTGCTCAAATATGCTTTTCGCGAACGTCGTTTCCGGAGGTATTAGGACAGTTTCTGTTCCTGGGTGGTGCCTACGCCTTCATTGTCTTTAGAAGAAGCGATCACTCGTTCTTTAGCATTCTATCGGCTGTCTGCATCGGGGAGCTTCTACTCACGAGACTCGAGTTTATGCTCATAATCATACCAATTATTTTCTATCTTGGCTTTACTAAGTATAAACCTAAATCAAAACTGTATCTCACATTCCTTGTTCCTTTTAGCTTTCTTTTCCTACATTCTGTGATACATAACTGCACCATATCACGGCCATATGTTTTCAGCCTGGTTAGCAGTGAAGCATATGAGGTTTTTAAGATCGTGCCGCGCCTATTCAGTATATTGTTTTCACAGAATTTCGTGCGGGATTTTGGTTGGTACCAGAATTTTATTGCTCAGCCAACAACCTCTTTTCTCCATGTTTATATCGTTCTCGGGGTTATCGTAATCGTTGGCGTTTTCATTCTCACGATAGACAAAGTGGGTATAGTTAAGAACGCACTTACAAATAGAAGGTTTACTTCCACCCTCCGTCATTTATTTGTTTTACTGTTCATGGCTTTTATACTATGGAACTACTTCATCAGGCCGCAGTATTTCCAGCCTCCTCCGGGGCAGCCTCTTTTTGACTATAGAGCCCACTTGGTCGGATTTGATGCAATCAGTCTGATACGATTAAACTACTTTCTACTTCCCCCTATTGGTATTTGGCTGGCAATCCTGGGTCTGCTCTTGTTGTTTTATAAAAAAAGCAAGCCTGGAGCATGGTTTTTCTTTCTTCCGGGGTTGTTCTTTTTCATACTGTTTATCATAAAGACACCTATATCACCTCCCTTGCCTTTCTGGAGCAGGAAGTTCATTCCCATAATATTCCCATTTCTTGTTGTTCTAATTGCATACGCCGTTTATATTCTTGCCACAAGAATAAGGTTACCTTGGAGAAGAATAGTTATCCCACTATTTATCTTGTTCTTGGTCACTTCTTCTATGATGATAATTGCCCCCTTGATTGGTTACACCGAGTACGAAGGTGCTATCGACACCATGCAGGATTTCGCTGATAACTTTTCCAAAGATGACTTCATAATCTTTGATGATAGTGGAAAATCAATTCTTTTTACCCGTCCACTCTGGTTTTTGTTTGACAGAAAGGCCGTAATGCTTCGAGATTTGGATCCAACAGAGTTCGAAGAGATGTTAAAGGAACGAGGCGATGAGGGAGGGAAGATCTATATTGTTAGTCATGATGAGCAAGAGCTTGACGAGCAAGAGCTCATTGATAAACTGAGAGGTCGAAACCACGTGGAATTGATACTCAAAGATAGAATTACCGTCAA
>SDBT01014059.1_pt1 | contig 12790 bp, 13 predicted proteins | sample 2277101 | NCBI WGS metagenome assembly SDBT01 (sample SAMN10404973, study PRJNA504765) | marine sediment metagenome | isolation source: marine sediment core GS10_PC15, 103 cmbsf | place: Arctic Ocean: Southern Knipovich Ridge | collected 2010 | reverse complement strand
GAAGATCTATGGAAACAATATCAACAAGCCCTTCTATTATCAACCCTTTGTAAAAAAATGAGAAATATATTGTTTTATCGAAAAAATAATTTCGCACCTCATATTTTTGAAAAATATATTTGGGGATTCCGTTGTTTCACTAGCGGTTATCATCAAATAGTTCATTTAGATCCTAGATCAATATTAGAAGAATTGGGAAGAAATTTTTATGCTATTTTGTTATTCCAACTGAGATACAAAAAACATATAGAACAAAATATTAACAAACCTGATATCTATCCAACTTTTGGTATCTTGAGAGATCATCTTTATTTTCAAGATAAAATTATTTCAATTCCTAGGGCAAAAAATGTTTGGTTCGGTATCCACAATAATTTAAACCCCGTTTTATTTTCCGCGACTCACCCGAATCCTCCCAACGATCGTAAAAAATATAGAATTGGCGAACGTTATCAAATAAACGAAAAATGTATAGAACATCAAAATCAATGGTTTACAATAGTTGGTTACTATCAGATGCATTCCCATGGGTATGTTATTCCATGGGTTCGTATGGATTGTGGCCGATTTAAAAGTGCAACTTACTGGACAGATAAAGGTGCTGTTACTGAACATGCTATCGATCATGTTATTAAAAATTAATTATAATCATAATACCAAAAATGAAAGAACCAAAAAAGTTCTATCACTAAGAAGACAACTGAGAAAAATAATATTGCTACCATCATGATATTGACACATTCCAGTTGTGGACAAGATGTAAGTGAATAATAACAAATATCTGTGTAATCTGATCCTTGGCAAACTCTGTCTAAAGTAATGCACTCGGTCGTACTATTGATGTAACCATATGCGCATCCTTTAATTCCAAAACCGGAATCTCTAAAAAAACAAAGACGTTCCGGACAACCCTGATGAAGAAATAGCACTGACATTGAAATGAAGATACATGAAAATCCAATCAAAACAATTAAACAAATATTTTTACCCTTACGAAAGAATGGTAGCATCTTTATAAAAAGATAAAGAATTTATCCTTCAATTTTTTATCCGAAACTTGATACAGGTACATTGTTTGGCAAATAAATTCTTCCACAAGTCGATAATATTACATCAACATAGGGCCACACACAGGGATATTCAAGGATTTTACAAATCATGAAATCTCGAAAGACATATGAAAATCCAATCAAATAAACCAGGAGACCCCAAAAGATATATTTTAGTTCTAGGCATCCTTGGTTCCAGATGCATGAAAGTCCGATCAAAACAATCAAACAAATATTCTCTCCTTTGTGAAGGAATGATTGCATCTTGTATATTTATTATAAATACAAATAGAACTTTTTGGCCATCGATTTTTTTCCTGGAATCTGAATCGGGACTATTATCCTCCTCCGAGCGCCATATTGAGTGCGATAGTTACATTAGCAGGCAGGTCGAGTTGATGGTAGATGAGATCATAATCTAGGGGACAACCATTGCTTTCGACATAAGATGCCGCCAAAATGAGAATCACGTCAACTAGCCACCAAACGCCGAAACATCCACAGGAAAGACATTGGAGTGTACCAAAACAACAGTATCCTGTAACAAATCGGGCAACTCCGAGACCTCCCAGAAGCCAAGCCAAAACCCAGATTCCAGTTTGAGACTTTTGAATCGGATTTCCCAGATCGTCGAAGTCACAATGTTCAGCGATATCTGGATAGATAAAACGAGTCGTGTCAGAATATCCAATAGTACCATTCATTTCTTGCTTGTTAAGCCAATAAGCCACCCGAGCCGCCTGAGCCGCGGGATGGTCGGCTGGAGAACGAGGCGATGAGCCACTCGATTTGGTCATATGGATAGCTCCAATGGTTCCAGCCGCAGTCAAGAGATAGAGGGCTAACATCACAGGGATTATGATATCGATCTTGCTCCAAATTCCAGAGAGAACATTGCTAGCATCCACCATGATTCTTTCTTTATTTTATTATAATATAAAATAGAACTTTTTAGCCATCATTTTTTTTTCGTACATCTTTTAATAAATGACCATATTTTATTCCCTTTTCTAATAAATGTTTTAGAATATTTTCAATATTGGTTTTTCCTTTTGGACAAAGTTGAATATTATCCTCTTTTAAGACTTTTTCCACACCTTGCGTGAAATAATTCTTCATATACGCTAAATTTTTTGGATTGACTTCTTGATGCAGAGAATTATTATAAACTGTTAGGAAATGTATTTGTTTATCATTTTTATAAACTGCGATTCTAACTGACTTAATTTTAGGCTTTTCATCTAAATAAAAATAACCGTGGAATTTGAAATCATAATTTGGACATTCATAGATAAAAGTTCCATGATATCCACCGTTCCGCGTTACTATATCCTCTACGCTTACTGAAATATGAGGATTCGGGGTTGGACGTGTGGTTAAATATTTCAGATAAGAATAAACGTGTTCTGCATCTTTTTTAATTGGTATTTTCTCATCATCGAGACGCGGATATTGATAACTATCTTTACCTTTCATTTCTTTAATAAATTGTTTACCTCTACTTCCTCGAATTACTCCTAAACTGATATCATTTGACATATCTTCTCTTATTATATGATGATAAAAAAATGATGGATCTTGTATTATAATATATTTACAACAATGAGTGAAAAAACGCTATGGGCCTATATTGAAAACAAATTACCACTCCCTCCCAAACCAGTGCCAAAACCTGCATCTCTCCCAGTTGTCAAATATTGTACTCAATGCGAAACCTATTTCCTCTGGAAAGAAGGATCTTTCGGTTGGTGTAATTGTAATATATGTTTCGGTTGTGGTTCGCGGAATGCACGAGATTGTACATGTGAAGAAGATAATATCGATCATTCCTCTTATCGAGTGCAAAGAAATAAACGTTTTTTTCAAGTTAACTATTGGCGATCAATTCCTCTCGCTCTTTTGTGGGAGGAAAGTTATTACAGACAAATACAACAAAAAGCAATTGTCCAACAATTAGAACAAATGCAATCGGAACAAAAAACTTATTTGTCCTTGTTACCAAATGATGTTTTCGAGCAGGTCAAAAAAAAAGTGAAAGCGAAATAATATTATAAAAATAAAACAATATAATGAAGTTCATCTACCCTATCAGTATTTTCGTTTGTTTCATTGGCATAACCTTATATATCAACTCTCCTCATTCTTGCCAAGTAATTTATCACGAATTCGTTAAATATCAATGTCCTGAACCAGTAAATTGTTCTTATGTCGTACAAAATCAGTCAATAACTCATTTTTGCAATCATAGTAATGATATTTGTTATGATGGATATCTAGGACTCAAACTAAAAAATGTTGAAATCCGATATCTGATTAAAGAAAAGCAGAAGAATCAAACTGATGTTGAGAATGCACTCAATTTATATCCTTTAAACAGTTCGCAAACCTGTTTTATTTTCCGAAATAAGATCTATTTGGTCCGACCTCTTTTATATACAGGTAGAAAGAAATTGCCTTTTCTCTAAAAAAAGTGATTGCTATTTATAAATTATTAAATAAATCATGGATTACTTTCAATATATGAATCCACATGCTTTAACAGACAAATTTGATCAAAAAATATATATCCACAAAATTCCCACTCTTGAGGCAAAACAAATGGTAATCAAAAATCATGAAAAAGAGATTAAGAAAGATAGTAATGGTATGTATTTTGTATACCGTTTTCAAACTATGGCTCGACAAGTTATTTATCGTATTCTTGGGGAAGAAATTGATCATTCTAATTTGAAATTAGCTGTTCAATATGGCAATTTATATTTTTTAAGAAAACATTTGGCAGACGAAATGGTGTTAGATCCAGAAGAGAAAAAAGAGGTTTTGGAAGTTGCAAAAAAATGGCAAAATATGGGTGTCCATCGTTGGATTGTTCTAAACCTATAAAAAATGATTTATAATTATTATAGATGCCTAAAATGTCTTATTCATTTAGAATATTATTGGATATTTTCAATTTGAAAATAGATGAAATTCTTCCTTATTTGCAAAAGATTGAGATGGCAAATCACCGAATCAGTTGGCTTTCTTTGGTTTCATTTGGTCAAAAAAACCAGATTTTTATTAAGATCCACGTCAAATTTAATCCTGATGATACGGAATTTTGGGTAAAAGAAATAGATTCGTCGCCAATTAAACACAGCAACGATATATATTTGCCGAAATTATTGATAACTTCTCCCAAGATGCTGGGCATAATTAAAATTCGATCCGGTACATGGATGATCGAAAATCATCCATTAAAATTAGAGGTAGATAGTTATTCTGAACAATCACCTACCATTATATGGTCTCGGAATATTATCGAATTTCAAGAAAATATGAGAACTGCTTATTATCAGAGTGTTTTTCAAATTCATTTTGAGAATAGGAATTATTTAGCTCTCTTACCAAATGAAATATTTGTTGAATTAATGAAATACCTACCAAAACCAGGAAGATGGAAATATATGTAGTTATTCCCAACCACGCCCACCACCATATGGACGCTGAAGAGTCGCAATTTTTTCAATAATAATGGGTATAATTATTTCTTTGAAACGACCTTCCAATAATTTATTTAACAAATCAGGAGTATTTTGACAAATTCGAGCCAAATTCTCTTCAAAATAGTAAGAAATTTTTTTCCCAATTTCTTGTTGACAGGGCAATTTTGTTGAGAATTCCAAAATTTCCATCAAATTATTTTCACCAACAATGAGAACTTCCGATAATTTTTTTGATAAATCTGAGATACCTAAATAATCAGCAATTTCGATATATTTCAGAAGATGATCCTCATATTCATCTAAATCCATGTGAATTTTACCAGTGTAAATAAATTTAAGAACTAGACCAAAATACGGACCATATTCAATTGGCAGTTGTATCGTTCTATCTTTGGATTCTTTAAAAGTTGAGCCCAAAGCCACTCGGAAGTATTTTGATCTGGTAACTAAAATACACATGTGAGCATCAATAATAGGCTGTGAAGGATCATCGCCAAAAATTATTTTGACGTCGGCACCTGTTTCAATTGGATAAATCAATAATGTGTCAAAATTGGGAGCACAATATTTCTCTTCTGTGTCCATTTATTGGTTTATAAATACTGAGCCATCATTTTTTATTAGATGTTGTGCTATAACTTTTTTGAATGATTGGCAAAACAATTTCCAAATGATTTTCAAAAAGTGTATTAAACAATTCAGGATTCTCGTTTGAAATTATTTGCAGTTTTGATTCCAAATATTTTTTAATTTTTTCTTCCAATTTTTTTAGACAAACTTTACTTGAGAGATCTAAAAGCTCAAGTAAATTAGCTGGATTGACTTCAAAATAGTTTGAAATTTCTTCCAATAAATCTGTAATACATAAATAATCAACAATCTCAAAATATTGGATAAATGGTGATCCATCATCTAAAGATATAATACCTGTGTAAATAAATTTAAGAATTGGCATGAAATATGGTGCAAAATTTCCTGGTAATGTAATTGTTTTTTCTTGCGCTTCTTTCATTCCAGAAGTTAATATTTTTCTAAACCATTCTGATCTTGATACCAAAATACATTGATGTGCTTTAATAGGTGGAGAAGATCCGTCGTCAAAGAGTATGTTGATATCAGCTCCAGTTTCAATAGTTTGGTCTAACAAATATTCTAAATGTGGCGCACAATATTTTTTTTCAGTTGGAGGATGACAATTATTCGGTAAACTATAATTCGGTAAATAAATTTTGTTAGCAGAATTTGCATACTGTTGGAGGTCGTTAAGATTTACACAATCACTTGGTTTAGTCAATTCCGATAAATATATTCCATTCCAATTACTACCACCGTATCCGATAACCATATAATATCCATTTTGATGTTCGAACACGGTTCCCGGGGGAAATCCATATTTATTAATTCCCGCTGAGCTAATATATAATGATGAACCAAAAAGGGTTGGCTGGATACCCTCTATTACTTCTGTTTCAATATTAGTAACATTATTCAATCGCTGTATTTCGTTTAGATTCATCTTTACATTATTGAAGGTAATATTTTTCTTCAATTTTTTTTTAAGAAAAAAATGAATTATTATTTTGATCAATAAATATCCAAAACGCCATGCCTATCTCTATGAGTGAAAAAGAATTGGAAACTCTTCTCATCAGAATTGTTTCTCGAAATACTGTACGAGACCAGTTGATGGACAAATATTATATCAAATCTATTGTCAGTGACAAACTTAATAAAGATTTGCCTGATCTGATTGGAAGTCGTGTTGACCAACTAGTTCCGGGTCATGTTTCCAGTGAAATTAATAAACAATTGCCGAACTTTCTTGAAAATAGTCGACAAATGCAAGATATTTTACAACGTCATTCCCAAAATTTGAATCAAAAGTTGGAATCATCTGCCAGAGATACATTAATCCACATTGTTGATGAAGATCAATATCATCAAGTAAATGAAATATATTTTAATGCTTTTCGTAACCGTGGAGACACAGAAGTGAACAAAATGTGGACTAAATGTAATCACAAATTAGAAACTTTCGAACAAGAAATTAAAAACTTTCATCAGCATCAAGATAGGACAAAAAAGTTAGTAATTGAGAATGAAAAACTCAAAGATAAGTTTAATATCCTGGCATGGATTACAGCTGGTCTAGGAATTGGATTGGCAACTCTATGTGGAATTATTATTCTACAAGACTAAATTATAATCACGATAGATACTAAATTTCAGGTTATATTCCAATCCCTTCGTCGAATCAACAGGAGGAAGAGAGCAGAGTGCCAATAGATAGAGCCTCGGAGGTTGAGGAGGTTTCAGTTCTTTCTGTATTTTTCCATTGGTTGATTTTCTTTCAGATAAACAACTAATATTACAATTCTTGCACCAGCCATTTCCATTTCCCAGATTTTTTGATTTTGGCATAAATCCAAAATATACACAATTGAAACAAACTTTTTGGTGGACAAAATAACATATCCAACAGGCGCATTTCAATCTGCATTCTCGACAAACATGATTTTCCGCCATTTGAATGCTTTCAAGATATTCCCAAGGATCGATTTGATAAGGACAGATATCTCGGAGGGCATCGAAGATATTAGATCGTTTCTGACATAAACGGCATTGGAAAGAAAAACAACTCATTTGTTTCTAATTTGTTATATACAACTATTGAGCCATCATTTTTTTATTTAAGGTATTTCAAAATTATATTGACCACATCTTGTGGTAAATTTTTTATCTTTCTTATCTGATTTTTAACTAATTCCAGTCTACTAGCAATGGTACAAGCAAGAAGAACTAATGACCTTGAATCATATTGGAAGTAATCACAATGGATCCAAACATATTTTTTACTACATAATCGTAATAAACTTTCTGAATCGCGTTGGTGACTATAAAAAGCCATACCGCCATTCGCAGCATTGTAATCAGCTAAGATATATTTCCTTTGAGTATTAATATTTTTAACAATAGCGGCTCGATAATCACCTCCAGCACCTTGATGATTCACATTGTAATCAAGAACTTGAAAGTATCCAGTTTTATATTTAGGTAATTCTGATTCTCGAATCATTTTACTAATAAAATCTCCTTTCACTTCAGTTTGAAACTGCATTAAATTAAAATCGTTAAAACCATATTTAGCAGCCATATCCTTTCATAACTGTTTATTCATTTCACTTTTTTTATACAAAATGATATAAAGAATTGTCAACAACAAACCAAATAAGTATGGAAACCGGAAATTTACGCAACTAATTGTTTCAGATATCACTTTAGACCTATGCAAACAAAGTCAGTTAGGAGAAGAATCTGACCACAAGAAGTATATTCATATTTGATGAAATATTGTTCAAAATCTGGACATTTGCTTCATTTAATGAGAAGAGAAGATATTATTTTTGGTAGACGATTGTTTAGAAATTTTAAGAATCATTGTAAAAAAATTGATTAGCAATTTCGACTAACAGAAATATATAACTACAATGTCAGCAATCACCGGTAATATTCAAACTTTTTTTCAAAGTTATAGTACAGGACATCCCCTGTTGGATACCTTAATTCTAACAACTATGGTTCCAATGTTAATTACGTATGTCAGTGGATTAATGACTTTCCTAAAAACCATCGGAGAATATATTTTCAATTTCATAAAGGATTATCTAAAATTTTGGCTTAAATCCAAGACTCTCGGCAATAGTCTTTGCAACGTCAATATTACTGAACACAATGAATTATATAATTTGCTTTATAGTATTATTTTCGATGATAGTGTAATCTCTGATCCAATGTTAGAGAGCCGTTTTCTATATCTATCCACTTTTGTTGAAAGATCTAATTCTAAGTTTGATAGAGAATATCGATATTTCGGATCATATAACGAGTATGATGCTCGATTAAATTACAATGGAGAGAGTCTTTTAACTGTTCAAAAAAAACATGGTTTCATTGATTCTAAAAAGAAAATCTTCAAACATGAAAATGATTTTGTACGATTTACGTTGAAAGAAGAGATGAAAAAGGAATCATACCAAAATAGTAGTCGAATGATCGAGATAGAATTATTGACTTTCAGACCTGTTAAAAAATCAACTGATCAGCATGTTGGTATCAAAGAAATTGAAAAATTTTTGAAAAATAGATTCAATATTGATAAAAAAATCTATTTCGTTTATCATATTAGATGCAATAATACCTTTTTGGAAAATCATATTCGTAGTATAATTCAGAAAAATTATTCAAATTCCCAATCTGGATTGTTAAGATTTAGTTCATTGGATATTTCACTTTTAGGCTTGAAAGATGTTAATCCGGAAAATCATTTTTTGGAAAGAAATTTAGAAATCGAACTCAAAAATAATGATTTTTCCAAAGTGGAAAAAGATTATACTCATGATGTACAACTGCGCGGATGTGATAATGAAACTATCATTGACCCGTTGTCATTAACATTCCAAAATTTATATAAAAAATATGTCAATCCCAAGATAGATCAGAATTTGATGTTTATTGGGACCTGTGGGTTTTTTATCAAGGACAACAAATTATATTTTATTCGCTGTAACGGAATGGACGTGACCACCATTAATATCGTTTCTTTTGGTTCCCGAATGAATGAAACTGATGTTAAAAAAGATATCGACTATCTCATTAAATTAGGAATGTCCAATAAATCAACTTCAACAGATAAATCTGAAGTTTATATTTTCCGCCGTGTAAATAATGGATGGAATAGTTTTCGTCTTGATCAACGATCTTTTGATACTATTTATTTACCAACTTCTCTAATGACTGATATTAAATCTGAAATCAATAAATTTATTGAACTCGAAAAACTTTATCGAAGTTATCAAATACCGTATAAGAAAGGTATTCTCTTCTATGGTCCTCCTGGCACTGGAAAAACATCTTTGGTTAAAGCTTTAGCTTTTGAATATCAATTACACATCTATACTATCAATGTTAATGACGATGATATCAATGATGAATCCATTGTTGATATTCTTAATTCTTTGGGAAGTAATGATAACAAAATTCTTCTCTTCGAAGATATTGATACTGCCTTCTCAGAGAAAGAAATTATTAAACATGAGAATAAAGTTCTGGCTGAATATCAGAAACCAGCTAAAAATCAACAATTAGATAGTAAGTCTGATGACAAAAAAGATATCAATGAAATACGAGATTTGATTAAAAATAATCAAGTAACGAAAAAATTTTTAACATATTCAGGTCTGCTCAATGCATTGGATGGCGTTTTGTCAAATCAAAATGGCGTCATTACTATTATGACAACGAATCATATCGAAAAACTCGGAGAAGCTTTTCTCCGTCCTGGTCGTATTGATCGTAAATTCGAATTAAAAGAATGCAATGCTGAACAGATTGAACAAATGATTACACGTTTTATTGAAAAACGTAAACTAATCGATATTGAAAACCATTCTACACCATCTTATCCCGAAAACGAGTTTAAAAAAAAAATTAGAGAATTTAATCAAAAAGTATGCGATTCCAATGGGCAGAGCAAAATTAAGCCATGTGGGTTGCAATTTTATATTCTTAAATATATTGAATCAATTGATAGTATTTTTGATAATTATCAAGAACTCTTGCAATGAAAAAAATTGAATTATAATTTTATTCTATATTTAAAACAAATATGAACACTCTCGGAACAAATTTAAATTCATTTTTTCAAGATTATAGTACAGGTCATCCAATAATGGATACTCTATTATTAACAAGTTTGATACCAATGGCAATCGCTTATATCAGTGCATTATTCGTGATTCTAAAATCATCTGGAGAACACTTTCTAACCCTGATTAAAAAGTTCTTTGTATCGTGGTTAAAATCAAAAATTACAGGAAACCGTTTATGTTATATCGAAATTGAACAAGACAATGAAATGTTTAATCAGATTAATAGTGTAATTTTCGATGATGCGATTCAACCAGATTCTATTGTACAAAACAAATTTCTATATCTATCATATCTTTTTGAAAAGAAAACTTCATACTATGATGATAAGGAATATGACCTTAAATTAGATTACAAAGGTGAAACTCTGCTAAATGTCAGAAAAAAATTTGGTTATAGCGATTGTAAGAAAAAAATTTTCAAATATAAAGACTTTTATTTAATCTTTGTACTCAAAGAGTTGGAGAAAAAGACCAAAAATAAATATCTTAAAATCAAAATAGATTTAGTTACCTTTCGTTCTATTAAGAAATCGGATGAATTGAATTATCTTTCGGAAATTGAAATATTTCTCAAGGAACGTTTTAATATTGATCAAAAAATTTATTACACTTATACGATCAAAAGCGCCGATCAATATTTTATTACTCATATGATTACTATTATTAGTGGTAATCTAACTGGAATGAATGCAAATGGATTATTAAATTTTTCTATTAAAGAAAATTCTATTTTAGATAGAAGATCATTAGTGCAGAGTGATGTTTATTCAGAAAAAACAATGAACATGAAACTTAAAAATACAGATTTATCCAAAATTGAAAAAAATTATATTGATGATATAGAATTATTTGGACAAAGTAATAGTGGTAATCAAAGTAATCACGATACATTATCATATCAATGCTTTTATACAAAATATGTAAATTATAGATATCCGCAACCACCTCCTCGGCCTGGATGTTATTTTTTTCTTCTAGAAGGGAATAAAATTGTGTTGGTCGATACCTCAAAAGGAATAACTGAGATTAATATTATTTCTTTTGGTAGACGATTAAAAGAAATTGAAATTCGACAAGAGATTGATAATCTTATTAAATTAGGTTTGTCAAAGAAACCAAAAGTCGTTAATAAGAATGAAGTACTTATATCTCGACGCCAAGGCAAACAATGGCTTCCAACCCGATTGGATAAAAGAACTTTCGACACTATTTATTTGCCTGAGGCAATGTTGAAAGAAGTCAAAAAAGAAATAAAAAACTTTATTGAACTTGAGAAGCTCTACAAGAGTTATCAAATTCCTTACAAAAAAGGTATTCTTTTCCACGGTGCGCCCGGTACTGGAAAAACATCTTTGGTCAAAGCTTTAGCTTACGAATTTCAAATGAATATTTTTATGATTAATGTTAATGATGAAGATGTTAATGATGAATCCATCGTTGATATCTTAAATTCATTGGGAACCAATGGCAACAATATTCTTTTGTTTGAAGATATTGATACCGCTTTTTCTGATAAAGAAAAAATTAAAAATGAACAAAAAAATATACCCCCAAGTAAACCAAAACAACAACAAAAACATGACGAAGATGATGGAGAAATCAAACATATTGGAAGTGCTTTTATTCAACCTCAGCGAAAGTTTTTAACCTATTCTGGTTTACTTAATGCTTTGGATGGAGTACTATCAAATCAAAATGGCGTAATCACTATTATGACTACAAATTATATAGATAAACTGGGAGAAGCATTTCTCCGTCCTGGTCGTATTGATCGTAAATTTGAATTGAAGGATTGTAATGCAGAACAGATTGAGAAAATGATAATGAGTTTTATTGAGAAACGTCTACAAATTAAAATTAAAGGTTATGAAACCGCTAACTATCAAGAATATGAATTGAGAGCTAAGATTAGTGAACTAAATCAAAAAATTTGCGACTCTCAAGGTCAAAGTAAAATTAAACCTTGTCTACTCCAATGTTATATCCTCAAAAATATTGAATCTATTGAAGGTATTTTTGAAAATTATCAAGAACTTTTAGAATGAAAAAAGTGATTTATTTATAATTGTAAATAATAATGAATCCCAAAAACCTTTTACAAGAATATTTTCAAAAACTCGGTTTAGCTATTCCCAAATATCATTCCGAAAAAATCGGCGGAACTCCTCATCAACCTGTATTTATTGCTAAAGTTATTTTAGTCGATCATAGAGAATTCGAAAGCGACCCACAAGGTTCCAAAAAAGATGCTGAATTAAATGCTGCTCAAAAGGCTTTAATCTTCTTATCTAAATTGGAAAAAAAAAAGAAAGCAGTTCTCAAATCTGATCAGAAAACCATTATTCTAATAGATATGGAAAACATCAATCCTAAAAAACTTTTAGACTACCAAATCAATAAACTTAACATTATTGGATTTTTGGCAGAAGGCCATCCAGAATTGGAAAAGGAATGGCCATTTCCGATCAAAGTTATTAAATCTACTAGAAAAGATGCTGTGGATGTTGCTATTGTCATGTCTACTGTTGACTTAGCACATACACAAAAA
>SDBT01014058.1_pt1 | contig 12791 bp, 38 predicted proteins | sample 2277101 | NCBI WGS metagenome assembly SDBT01 (sample SAMN10404973, study PRJNA504765) | marine sediment metagenome | isolation source: marine sediment core GS10_PC15, 103 cmbsf | place: Arctic Ocean: Southern Knipovich Ridge | collected 2010 | reverse complement strand
TACTGCTTTTGGATTTTGTAATATTGAAGTGAATTATATGGTATTAACCGAGAACAATAAATTAAGACAACCTACTTTTAAATGTTTAAAATCTGCTTCGCAGATTGGAGAATTAAATAAATGGATATAGGAGAAAAAATGAATGTAGTAGAATTAACAAGTTCGCAAGAGGACTTTCTTTTGGAAGAGGGTAGAGAGAGGGATTTTGAGAGAAAAGTTCCATCTCTTGAAGATGAAAAAAAGAATAGAGTTGAGTGGAATGAGAGGTATGAAGATGAATAAAGAAGAATTAGAAAAGAAGATTGAAGAAGTTGGTGAAGAATTAGACGATTTGAAAAGAGAGTTGTTTGATTTAGAAGAACAAGAAAAATGAAATGTGATGAATGTGAAAAGAGGACTTATGTTTATCGTAATAAGAAGTTTAAGAATATTAAAATTTATTATTGCGATAAATGTAAGAAAATTAAAATAGCACACAACGGAGTTTTAATATGAAATGTGTTGTCTGCGACAAGGAAATTTCTAAAGAAAGATTAAAGCAAAAGAGAAAGATTTTTACTTGTGGTAAGGTGTGTTCAAATAGATATGCTACAACTTCATCATACAAAAGATTACAGATGTTTAGAGAGAAAAAAGAGAAAGCAAAACAAGAGGGAGTAATTTAATGGTTCAACAAACATTATTTGGAGTGGAAATTCCAGAAGTTAAAGACATTAAAGAAGAAGTTAGAGCCAGGCAATTAAAGGGGGAGAGTGTGAGCCAACTGATTGAGAAGAAAGTTAAAGGTTATGCTCCTCAAAGACAAAAAATTATTGAAGAGCATTTGGGTAAAGTCAAAAAGCATAATTTAATAGTGAAAGCAAGAAAACCTGTAAGAAAAAAAGGAAAAATCACTATTAGATACGATTATTATTCCTGTGATGGAAAAGATTTTAAAAAAGGAGATAAATTTACTTCTGTTGATTTTTCTGGACATAATGAAGGGAGTGGTTCTCCTATGAAAGACGAAGAAGTAGAGAAATATGTTCAGCAGTTATATCAAGAAAAATCTGATAATCATAAGGTTGAGATTGTAGATGAAAGAATTGAGCAACGGAAACAAATAGATTTGGTTAAAGGGAAAAAGATAATTGTTGAAGTTAAATATGGATGGGATTGTAATGATGAAAGAGATTTTTTTGTGAGTGATAATCGTAGAGAAATGGGAATTGAAAGTTGTTTGGGTGGGGCAGGGAGTTCTGCTTATAAAAGATTTGAAAAATTAGAAGATGGGGAAAAGGAAGCAGTTAATTGGATTATCAAAGATGTTATGGATGATGGAATTCCAAGAGAAAATATTGAAGTTATCCAAGTGGAAATGAATGATGAAGATTTAAGCAAACACGAGAAAAGAAAGGCAGATAGGAGAAAATCTGATTTAGAATATGCCGAGAAGGATATTAAAAATTATTCTGAAAAACTGAAGAAAGCATTAGAAGTGAAATATGGTTACAAAGTAAAAATTAATGTGGTGAAAGATGAGTAAAGTGTGGGAAGATTGCATTTGTGGAATGATGAATGTTCATACTATTGAATGTAAAAGAAATCATAGGAAGAATTTTGCTCATCATTATTCTATTACTATTAGAGTGGCATTAAGAAAAGAAAGGGTTGAAAAACATTTATGTGCAGGTTGTGGAAAAAAGGCAGAAAGAATAAAATGTCCTCACTGCAAGAAAATAATAAGATACAAATACAGATGTAAGGAATGCAATAAAAAAATAAATAAAAAGAGGGGAGATGGGAAGCCAAATAATTGACTATTATGAGAATGATTTGTTCATTAAAAGAGTTGAACGGATTACTCCAGATATTGAATTAGTGCCTGTTGGAGAGTTGTTAAGCGAGCCGAAGATAACTGATATGGTTTATGAGCCGAATGTTGAAGAAACAATCAAACTTTTAATCGCACATATTAAGAAAAAGAGAGAAAACATCTTGCTTTATGGGAGTGCAGGAACAGGAAAGACAACAACTGCTAAAGTGTTTGCTGTTGAAACTAACCGACCTTTTGTTTATTTGACAGGGAGTATGGCTAAACAGAAGATTGTAGAGTTATTGCTTTCAGCAAAGGAGAATTCAATAATTTTAATTGATGAAATTCATAATTTATCTGATAGAATTGCAGAAGTAATTTACCCAGCAATCCAAGAAGGAGAAGTTTATGTTGATGGAGAGAGAAAATTACTAAAAAATATTATGTTTATAGGCACTACAACAGAACCAGAAGAATTACCAAAACCACTTCTTGAAAGGTTTAAACATATTGAATTGGAAGAATTAAGTGAGGGAAAACTGCGAGAGGTTTTAGTTAAGAAGGGTGTTGGGGATAAGTGTGCAGATTACATTCTTAACTTCACTACAAACTTCAGAATAATAAATAATCTTCTTGAAATGATTAAACTTTATGGAAAAATAACTGAACAGAACCTTGTTAAGGTTTTCAGATTGAAGAAGATAAATCTGTATAGTGGCTTGTCAGATATACAAGAAAAATATTTGGAAGTTCTCAAACAACAAAAGAAAGTGGGCTTACGAAACCTTGCAATCCATATAAGAAAAAGTGAGAATTATCTCAAATATGAAGTAGAACCCGATTTGATAAGGAAAAGTATGATTATGGTTACGAGTAGAGGAAGAGAATTAAATCCTGAATTTTCTGATTATGGTTATGAGCAAATAAAAAAAGCAGACGAAACAAAACACACAAAATATTCAAAAACAGAAAGAGAGAGTGCAAGGAGTTGGTTAAAAGACAATCCAAAAATCAAAGAACAATTCGGCAGTATGTATCTTGAGCTGGAAGATTTTATTGCCGAGAAAATCAAACAAGGCATAGAAACTTCTTACAAGAATAATTATACAGATGTGCTTGAAGAACTTTGAAATTCCTTTAATTTCTTTTTATTATATCTCTTGATTATTCCTCTTTGTTCTGCAATTTTAAAGATTGTGGGCATTATTTTGACAATTTTCTGTGTAGCATCTACCATATTTATTGTAATGTTTAGATTATTCTCTTGTGCTCTTTTGATTACATCATCTGCATGCTTTATTTGACGCAAAATTACATCTGCTGCTTTTAGAATTGTTTGATGGTTTGGGATTTTAACTGTGATCATCTCATCGCATTCTGGACATTTCATTTTCTTGAACATATAATCTGGATTTGTTTTAAGTTCCTGGAAGAAAGTAATCATTTCAGCATTTAGATCTCTTAATTGTTGGACTGTATTCCAATAAGTTTTGGCCATCTTTTCACGGAAATGTTTGTCTTCCCTGGATAATTGAAAGACTTGATTTTTCTTTCTGGCCAGAAATTCTTTAACTTGAGGAGTAGTTAATTCAGAAAGAAACTCTTTGTTTAATTCATCTGCTATTGCAGAATTAGATAATCCTTCAACATTTAATTTAATGGCTTTCTTTTGCGCATTAGAGCCAAGCTGTTCGACTTTTCCTTGCATAGTTAATCAATTACTTCAGCACTTATATTTTTTTCGGTAGGCTCATGAATCTCAGAATTCCACATTTTAAGCTGCATATATAATGCAAGAACATGATGGCAATCTTCAAATCCACAATTGCAAACAAATTTTCCCTTTATCCATTTAATCTTATATTGAGCAAAAGAACAATTCGCCAAATAAACTTTATTTTCTTTATCATATTCTATGGCCCCGCATTTAATAAATAATTTAGCGAGAGATTTAGTTTTTCTATTCTTGCACTTCTTATAATGCTTACTGAATTCATGGACGTTTTCTTTTGTTATAATCATTTTATTAAATATAAAGTCTTTTATAATGCTTGCAAGATCTTCTCTCACAAATTTCATAAGTTTTACTTATTCCTTGATGAAACTCAAAATTACAATAAGGAATAAATCTTTCTCCATCTAAAATAATAGGATTAAACTTTAATACTCTTGTTTTTTCTTCTAATTTAGATTCTTTATTTTTTCTTGTCATCAATCTTCATTAAAACCCATATGTGATTTAGTTGGAATATACATGACATAATTATTTTTATCAGAATAATATTTTACCCTGTTATTTAAGATTTCTAAATCTCTAAGACTTCTGTAAATTTCATTAATATTATTCAGAGTTTTCTTTCTGCCTTCTAAATATAATTCTTCAAGTTTCAAAAGTTTATTTCTATGAGCATCTAAAGCACGCATTACTTTGAAAGTATATCCTGCTTTCAGTTATTTCCTCCATCTTTGAAATTGGTTTTTCTTTCATTATTTACTCCCTATTTTTGTAAGCCCCCATAAAAACCCAGTAATAATTTTTACAATTGGCCATACAATTATTATGAATGTAATTAAAATTATTAATTCTAATGAACTTATTTCCATTGTAAAGAAATTCCTTTTTTATTTAGATATTTTTTTAATCCTTTATTTGAAATTGAAAACTTCTTTTGAATATATGCTATTGTGTGATCTGCTATTAAATTGGATACGTGGGTTATGTACTCTCCTTTATCTACTGGCTTTTCACTGAGAATTTCTACAATATCCTCTAGTGCTCTTTCTTGCATATCTTCTCCAGCTATTACATACATTTTTGTCTTTCCTGCACCTCTTCAGGTTGTGTTTTCCCCAGACATTCAACACAAATTATCTTAGCATTTCTTGGATAATAAGGACGACAAAAACATTTTTTCCCACATTTTGAACATTTAATTTCTACATCATCATCAAAAAAACTATTTTCTTGTACTAAGTAATAATCCATTTTTGCTTTCTCAATATCTTTTCTTGCTTGTTTATATTGACTTTTGACTGGTGATTTCATTTTTTCCATTTTACAAGCTCACCCTAATAGAGTGTTCTATACCTCCAAATTTTACTTTAGGAGAACCTTTTCTCATGGGTTCATATCCTTTAACATGCCCATAACTTCCCCAGTGATTCAAATAGCTTCCAGTAAGTATAAAGTGCTTTTGTTCTTCTACTACTTTCTTATTTCTCAAATCAATCGAATAAAAGTTTCTAATGTGATGACTTAATTGATGCACATGCCCAACAGCATAAATCTCTGCATCTGCTAAGTTAGACATATCTAATGCACTCTTTATTTTAGTCCAAGGTAATCGAGTTCCGGATGCTCCATGAGTTGTATATAATTTATATCCTTGTTTGCCTACAACAAAGTAATGTAATTTTCCCCAAGAGAAATATTTAACCCCGAGATTTTTTGCCATAATTTTTGTTATATCCAATCCAGAACTCTTATACAACCTCATCTCATGGTTACCGGCATGCATCCCCAATATCAAACCAGCATCTGCCAACGACTTCATTAAATGCTGAAAGTGATCTAACTGCTCACTCACAATTTCAGTTTGTTCATAAACACCAGCACCAACACTTTCTCTCGTTGCAGTCTCTATTTGATCTCCCATTAATATTACATATGCCTTTTTCTTATGACAATGCTCAATTACTTTTTTATGCAAGTCCTCGTCATAATATTTACTCCCTATATGCATATCTCCCATTAAAATTAGTTCTAACTTCTCAACATTAAACTTCCTATAATTTAAAGTTGGTTTCAATTCTGACTTTAAAGCTGCAAATTTTGCAACTTCCCAATCACTCAGATTATCTATTAAATCTGTCATTTTGATTATGTCATTTAGATGGAAATTACTTCTTCTGGAATTTTATATTAAGCCATCTTTCATTTCCATTTAATCCGTCCATGGCTTCGTCATAAAGCAATTCTTCAAGTTCAAACTCTTGATTATTATTAAAATCAAATCCGTAAAAAGCAGGGTAGTCTGTAATTAAAGCTTGACCAAGTTCATTAAACCCCAACACAAAATAGAGTTCTCCAACATCTGCTATCCCATCATTATCTATATCGTAACTATGACTGTGTACTAATTTTTTTCCCATATAAAAAGTCTGACCAGGTGCAGAAGTTCCTTCTCTATAATTCTCATACTTTTTTGGAATGTTTAAATTTTTTGGAAGTTCTTGAGAAAACAAACTATTTAATCCCAGTACTACAAAGAGTAAAGTTATTAGTTTTTTCATGTTTTATTAAACCTTCTTAGATATAAATATTTATCTTTCATTTCAAAGTTTTTAGTTTCATTTGATTACTAAATACATAATCATTCCCATCCAAGCTAATATTCCCAATGTTATAATTGCTTGTAAGATGTAACTTTGTTTAATTGTCATATCAACTTTCTCCCAAAGATTTTAGTTTGTTTTTTGTCTGTCCACATTTCTCTTTTATACATTCTGGACAAGGTTTTCCACTTCCACCAACAAAAAGGTGACAATCACATTCACAATCGTCCATCTTATCTCTGATTTCTAAATTTTCTTTTGTTGATTCTAATAGTTTTCTTCCAAGTTCTTTATAATCTCTTTTTTTCATGTTAACCCCTTCCCAAAGATTTCTTTAACATGATTATCAGAGCCAGAAATGCAAGTTTTGAAACCCAATGCTTCTGGCTCTTTGTCCTCAGGCTGTATGACTTGCCTACCTTCTCCGTTAACGGCTTCCTGAGGACTATGATTTTTAGGTTTTTCATAAAGAGACATGAACTTACCTTCTTTAGCTTTGAACTTTTCGCATGGACATAAGGTTCCTTTTTCACCCATATGCTTGCATGAATCCTTATCACTTCCATCACTTAATAACCCCCAATGTTCACTTCTTGAATGCCCACATTCACATATTTCTTTTTCTACCTCTTCAAATACTTGTTTATCGACATTATCAGCTAACACTTTTCCAACTTTTAATTTTATTAATTCTTCATTTCTTACAGCTGTTTTTTCACATATTTCTTTTGTCATTTTAATAAAACCTAAACCAATAATAACATTTAATTTCGTGGCATTCGTTTTGGTGAGGACAAGATTTATAACAAGTTCTTTTTTTAGATTCTTCTGCTGTTTCCTTTTCACATATTTCTTTTGTCATTTTTTAATTTTTATTAATATCTCTAAATCTTCTAAAAAGACATTATTTTCTGTAAGCAATTCACATAATCTTCTATTATTGCAAAGTTTATCTATAGATTGCCCTTTCTTTATTTTAATTTTAATTATTTCTTTTGTCATTTTATCTCAGTATTATCAGATTCATTATAAGGACAATTAGAGTACCAACAATAAACCATCCTATTTTAAATCCATATTTATTTTCTTTATTCATGTTCTGCCTCCAAGTGTTTTTTCATTTTTTAATCTTTTATTATTTTTGTGTGCCTACGGCAATTCGCTGGGCTGCACTAAATTCTTCGTGGCATTCACATTTACTGCCCAACATTTTTATATTTCTTGGAATATATCCAAGTTCCTGGTTCATTCTGTGGGGAGTTAATATTCCGACTTTGTCTTCGTGATAATCACAACCTTCACAGGTAAAGTTGACCATCTCTCGTAAGACTAATTTTTGTCTTTCTGTTAATTTTTTCATATTAAATCATCAATATTCCCTCTTTCTCCCAAACATATTTATTAATGTAATCATTCATTTCTTTGGCTAATTTTTCTAATTTCTCCGTCTGTTGAAGTGTGAATATTATTGGCTTGATTGTTTTTCTAACATGAATACAATTACCATGAATTAAATAATCTGCACAATCACATATTTCTTTTGTCATTTTAATAAGTTCTCCTTCCTGATTTTAAATATTCTTCAAACTTTGCTAATGCTGATTTATCTCTTCTTTTTTCTGAAGCTTTTTGGTTTCTTTTCATTTTCTTTAATTCTTTCTTTTTCCATCCTTCATCTTCCCAAAAACATATTTCTTTTGTCATTTTTTAATCATTGCTTGTATAATTGATTTACCATACAAGACTTCTTTAATTTTTGATTTCTTATCCAATTTTATTCTAATCTTTGTGGGGTCAAGAATTCTTATACTTCTTTCTCCAAATTCTACATATTGGTCTCCATATACCCTTTTATCTCTTTTTGCAATACGGATTAGTTCCAATGCCTTTTCCACTATTTTATTTGTCATTGATATTTCTTTTGTCATTTTTTATGTCTTTTCCTATCATGTTTATTTTTCTCTGGAACCCACTCATTACAGACTTCACAATAATACATACCTGGTCCTCCTCTTGTAGAAGATTTAGGTAAATTCATTTCTGTTAATTTTGTCATCTAAATCCCCTTAATCTATCTTTCAATACTGAGCATCTTTCCTTATAAGTTTCAGGCACAATATAACCTTCACTCTCATAATCTCTAATTGTTTCAACAAGCATATTCACAGATGCTTTGGCTTCATCAATAGTATGTCCTGCATCTTTAATCAAAAGTTCTAAACTCCCATTTATTAATTTCTGCTTATCCATCTTCTCTCTCAATATTCTGTCTTGATAATCATTTTCCATTTTTAATCACTTGGAATTTAATTCTGTTTGGAGATTTATCATTAACTTCCATATTAGGCTCTACTCCAATATTAAAATTTCTTCTTCCTTTCTTTATCTCTTTTTTAATGTAATTTTTTAGTTCCATTTGTTTCTTCCTCTTTTAATCTATCAAATCTGTCTTGTTGTTGTTGATTCATTAGGTTTTCATCCCACATACTTTTTGATTGTATGTTTATCAGTTCAATAAGATAGTGTAGTGCTGCCTCTTTCCCAACCATAGATTCAATAAAAATTAAAACTCCAACATTATAAGTTGCCATAAATTCTGGGTTCTTTAGTTCTTCAATAGAAAGTTTATTTTGGACTTCACCCATTACCTTTATACACTTTTCAAAAGCTTCTTTTAATTTTTTCAAATATTCTTCTTTATCCATTTGCTAAGTATGCCTGTGCGGCAATTGAATGTGAGCATATTCGATTGAACGTATTGTGCTTGCAAGTGCATAAAAAAATCAAAATGTGATTTTGATATTTGAACACAACCTCATATTTTCCTACCCTTAATCGAATTGAGTAATCTGTTTCAGTTAGGACTTCTATGTCGTTTAAAAGATAATTTGCTTTTTCAAACAAGTATCTTCTCACTTTTCTTCTTCAGCGCAACCATTATTTGTATACCATCTAAGTGCTCTGACTATTGCTCGGGTTTCTGCCATTCTAATAAAGTGTGGTTTGATAAAATCTCCAGTCACATTCTGCTCTGTTGCATCTCCATGTCCTTCAAAAAATCTCATTGTTTCACCTGAGCCAACTTCAACTCTTGCGTGGAATAATGCATAACTTTTCTCAAGATCAACCGCTAACATATTTGTCTTTATTGAAAATGGTACTTTCAAATTATGTGCTTTTGTTAATAGATCCTCAAAAGTCACCATATCATCTTCCCACTTGCCTGATTTCTTTGCTCCCGGAGTTGTTGGTTTTGATGGCTTTGCGGGTAACTGATTCATCGATACAAACGTTACTATTCCATCTGTTACGGTAATATCTGCATCACCTAATTTTATATATTCTTGTTTAACCCAATCTGCAAGTTCATACTCTTGGACATCATTATCAATTACTACCTGAATTTTGTTTCCTTCAATATTTACAATTGTTGTTTTCATTTAATTGTTTCCTACCTCGCCGTGTTCTCTTGCATTTATTTCTTCATTAGCATTTGGAATATTTGGAAATATCCCCATCATTTTTTCAATTTCACACATCATATTTTGTGCTATTGCAACAGGGTCTAATCTATCTAAATTAAATCCAAATAAATCATTTTCAGTTAAATTCGCTTGTTCACCTTTAATTGCTTCCTTGTATAATTCTTCTTTAATTCCACTATCTTCTGGAGCAGAAATAATAACGGCTCTAGTGTAACAATCTCTAATATCTCTCATAGTCAATCCCTTAACTTCTGTTTTTCCTCTTTCTCCATAATCTGTCTGGGGTTGCCCAGAATATAATCTTTTTCTATCCATTGATTTTTCTTCATAAATTTCCCAATCCATTGCTTCTAAACTTGAAACATCATGTAAAAATAGTGAATTTAAATATCCTGTTTTATCCTTAAAACTTATAAAATTAGCACTCATTTCTCCACGGAGGGTTTTATTTCCCAAATAACTTCTTCTAACTTTCTTTCCTTCTTTTAACCATTTGATTGCTTGTTGAAAATTACTCATCTTTTATTCCTAACTTTTCTTTTATTAATGGATGAAAGTTTATTCCATTACTCAAAATCATATTTAATTTTTCCCTAACATAAGAACGAGCAACCATCGCATCTACTGCATCTTCCATGATTATCAATAAACCTTTAATTTGCTTCTCGAAATATTCTGTATTTTTTTCAGTCATTTTTCTCCTCTAATTAATTTAAGAATAAAATCGTGCCAAGATAATTTGCTTTTCTTTTTTTTCTCTTCTATTTTTTCAAACTCTGAATCTTCAAAAATTATGTTTATATTTCTCATATTACTTAGTATGATGGATACTATTTATGTCTTTCTAACTACTAAAAAGTTATTTCATCCAATGGTTCTCCTCCATTGCTCCAGACTTGCTAACTAAAACTTTTCCTTTTGGACTTTCCTTGTGTGTATAGCCACATTTCTCACATCTCATTTCTTGACCCATTTTTCTGAATCTTGTGCTCCCGCACACCGGGCAGTTTTTCAAAATTTCCTCCGGTTCACAGATTTCCATAAAGCAGGGTATCTTCTTTTTAATTCCATCATAATTTGTTTTGGATTTTCAATCAGTAAAATATAAAATGAGATTGCTTTGTTAATGAACTTGGACTTATTATAACTAGAAGGACTGCTCCCCTTACATTTTTTGAAATATTCAAAAGTTTCATGACTTGGCTGAAATGAAACTACTTTATACTTATTTTTTATTTTATTTTTAATTACCATTACCATTTCTCGTCTCAAAAAAAGAGACAACTACAAGTTGATTCCCTCCTTTTCATAATAACTACTCTCTTCAAAATTCATGCCGGAGACCGAATGGGGATATGGTTGCCCAACAAATACCAGGCCACTAATCAGGAGAATATTGTGCCCTTTAGAAATTATATTTATTTTTACCATTAGTTGCAAAAAAGATAAAACAAATGTCTTTAAATAATTTTCTAAAAAGTAATGGGGCATAGAACAAGATGCAACTCATGGTTTTTGCCCCAAGAGTATGACAACAGGATAGGGCCCGGCTGTTTTTACTCGATAATAGTAAGTATTTGATGTTTTTAAACTTTACTTATTCTTCTTATGCTGACGTTTGGTGCCTGGCTGATACTTTGAATGACTTTTAATAAATCTTCTAACTATATTTGGTTTAATTCCATGCTTTTTATCATGACAATCACGACAAATCCTTTCAAATGGTGGCAAATGATTTCCAGTTTTAGAATGTTTTGTTAGGAATTTAAATTTTTTGCATCTTGGGCATATACCTCGTTTCATTATGAAAATAAAAAAAAATAAAATAAAAAATAAATTGTTTGAGAACTTACAATGAATAAGTCACTTCAGCTTCTAATTCTCCGTCAGATGTAACTACTGAATTGATGTCTACTCTTTCAAAGAAGTATTCTTCATCATCATCTTCGTCTGTGAACACCTTAACTCTGATTCTTGTTGATAATGTAACTTCTCTGTCGTCTTCATCATCTAATCCTAAGTTCAAAACTTCGATATCTCTATCGTCAGCATCGTATTCTTTCACATACATAACTACACAATCTCCATCACAATCTACTCCTTCTGTAACTAAATCATAAATGTCATCTCCTTCGAAGAAGTAATATCCTGCTTCATAGTCATCAGCAATTAAAGCTACAACATCTGCACTATCATCTGAGAACTCATCATTATCCTCTTTGAATTGTTTGATTGCTTCAATTTCTGAGTCATTTTTCAATAAACTAACTTCATAACTATATTCAGCATCCCACAATTCATTCAACTTAGCTGTATCTGGCATCTCTGGAGCTGTCCATTCTGGCATTACAATTCCTGCCATTATAGCATTCACAATTGCTTGCTCATCAACATCAACGCTAATATCACCAAGAGCATCTGCTGTTAATTTCAAATTTGTATTCACAACTGAACCACCAATTAATCCCGCAACCAAAAGAACAAGAGTAGCAATTACAACTGTCCATATTACTGGTTTTTGATCTGCTTGCATTTTATAAAAAATTATTCCACCCTCCGTGTGTTTGTCCTCGTGAGGCACATTTAATTTGAATATTATCGAATAAGAAATAATACTTTTGTAAATGATTGAATATAGATTTAATCATAAGAATAGTATGGTAATGGCTTATTTAAACTTATGTCTTAACTCTCAAAATAACCTTTCCTTCTTCATTAATACACTCTTTAATAATTCCACCACTGCAAGAATAGTCTGTGAAATTTCCAACAGTTACTCCCTCAAACTTAATCCAACCCTCTTTACAAATTTTATATGTCTCATTGAAATAACATCTTGTTCCAATTCCTGAACTCAACTTCTCGCAGATCATAACCATGTCTCTTGCCTCGCAATAATAAGCATCATCATCTTGCGCCAAATAATATCCTCCAGACATTGCTGCTATTAATGTAATTATTGCTCCGATTGTTAATTTTGTTTTATTTTCCATTATGCTATCCTTATTATTTTAATTACTGCGGTATCGCGATGGTTTCCATAAGTGCTATGAGATGTTAAACTTACATCAGTATCATCTGAAACGAATTGGAACACAATTTCATCTCCAGCAACTAGATAAACTATTGGACCATTTGATATTGTGAAATCTGCATATTGTTTTGTTGCATCTTCT
>SDBT01014057.1_pt1 | contig 12791 bp, 10 predicted proteins | sample 2277101 | NCBI WGS metagenome assembly SDBT01 (sample SAMN10404973, study PRJNA504765) | marine sediment metagenome | isolation source: marine sediment core GS10_PC15, 103 cmbsf | place: Arctic Ocean: Southern Knipovich Ridge | collected 2010 | reverse complement strand
GCCCATGGCTTTAGCCGTGGGGGACGCGAATCGGAGCACTATTCGCGTCCCCCACCTCTAAAGAGGTGGGCCACCCTTCACGTATCCGTCATTCCACGCGTCACAGAGCTCTAGGCGCTTGCCAGTTGGGCACCGGCCTGCAAGGCCTTCAGATTGATCTCCGCGATCTTCGGCTTCTGGAATTTCGAGATCGCGCTGCCGAACGCTTCCACGGGGAACATGTCGCCGTCTGCCAGTACGGTCGCCAGCGCGACCACCGCGATCGACAGCTTGCTGACCTTCTTGGCCGTCTCGGCCCACGGCAGCTTGATGACCTGCGCCTTGGTCTCGGGCAGGTCGAGCGACTCCTCGGCGTACAGCCGGCAGGTCTCGGGCAGTCCCTCGATCCGAGCCCGGGCCCGCTTCAGACCGTCCTCGGAGATCACCAGGAAGTAGTCCGGCGACTCGATGGCCGTATAGTCGATCTGCTCGCGGCTGACGATGATCTCGGCCAGCGAATGGCCGGTCATCACCGTGATCGGGTAGTCGTCCTTCTGAGTGGCTTCGAGGCCGCTGAGCATCGAGGCCTGGGCGAACAGGGTGGCGGCCGACTTGATCTTCTGTCCCGCGCTGCCCGCGATCACAAGGCCGGTCTGCCTTTCGACGGAATTATCGTGCTCCTTCTCGATCACGAGCTTGGGTTTGGCCGGTCCCTTGCCGGCCTCGTACGCCTCGCGGTAGCGCGCGCTGTACTCCGGCCGCTGCTTGTTGGCCAGCAGCCCGACTTCGAACTCGTACCGCTTGAGCAGTTCAAGCAGATCCGGCCGCTTGACCTGGTTTCGCGGGGCGTAGTACGCCGTGCACAACTCCCAGATATCGAGCATCGCGAAGCCCGGCTGCTCGATCGCCTGGGCCAGGACGTCGACCAGGCCCTTGTCGTACATGGTGGCCCGGTAGACCCAGCTTCCGCCCGCGGCGACCACGGTCCCGCAGAGATCCATCGGACCTTCCACGTTCCCCCACGGGGTGGTGGAGGTCAATCCGTCGGTCGGCGTGGTGACCGAATGCTGCCCGCCGGTCATGCCGTAGTTGAAGTTGTTGGCGACGAGCAACGTGATGCCGATGTTGCGGCGGGCGACGTTGAGCAGGTGGGTGCCGCCGATGCCGCAACCGCCGTCGCCCTTGAGCGCGATCACGGTCAGCTCAGGGCGGGCCAGCTTCAGTCCGCAGGCATAGGTGATCGAACGGCCGTGCAGTCCGTGGAAGGCGTTGGTGGTGAAGTAGCGGTCCGACAGGCCGATGCAGCCGATGTCGGTAACGATCACGACGTTCTTCGGATCGAGTTGCAGCTTCACCAAAGCTTTGTCCAGAGACTTGATGACCAGGTGGTGTCCGCAACCGGGGCAGAATGGCAGCGGCCCGAGCTTGTCGGTCATGTACGTGCTGTACTGGTTCGCACCTCCGGCCGTACTCACAGTAAACCTCCTGTCCGTTCAATCTCCGTCGGGGAGACCAGGCTCGTGTTCATTTTGTTTACGCCGACGACCTCGACCGCATCCGGTGCCAGCCGCTCGATTTCGATGCGATACTGACCCAGGTTCATCTCGGGTACGATCACTTTGCTGACGCCGCTCATCGCGGACATGATCGCCTTCTCCGGGACCGGCCAGAGCGTCTGCAGCACCAGCGAGGAAATCTTGGTTCCGCGCGCCCGGGTGTTCTTGACGGCCACGGCGGCCGATCTGGAGATGATCCCGTAGCTGATCATCAAAATGTCGGCACCGTCCTGGAAGTCCTCTTTCACCAGCGCGATATCGTCCGCGGCGTCGTCGATCTTGGCGGCGTAGTGATCGATCATCTCCTGGATGATCCCCGGCTTGGTGGTCAGGTATGCGGACTGGTCGTGGGTGGAGGTGGTGTAGCGCGCGATGTGCTCTCCGCCGAAGTCTGACATTGCCGGCACGTCGGTCAACTGCTCGAACTGGTGGGGCACAAAGTCGCCGTTCGAGCCCGCTTTCTTGCGCTCCACCAGCGGGGGCAGCTCGATCGCGTCCAAGTCCACCGACTCGCGCGTCACGCCGATTTCCTTGTTCGTAAGCAGGAAGACCGGCGTGCGGTATTGCTCGGAGAGATTGAAAGCCCGGTAGGTCAGCTCGTAGGCCTCGCCGACGGTGGCCGGGCTGAGTGCGATGACCGGGAGTCCGCCCGAGGTGACCCAGCGGGTGAACTGGATGTCGCCCTCGGCGCCCTTGGTAGCCGAGCCGGTCGCCGGGCCCTGCCGCTGGACGTTTATTATTACCAGCGGTGTCTCGCCCATCTGGGCCAGCCCGATGTTCTCGCTGTAGAGACTTATCCCGGGTCCGCTGGTGGCGGTCATGGCCTTGCGGCCGGCCATGGCGGCCGCGATGCAAAAGCCCATCGAGGCGATTTCGTCCTCGGCCTGGATGGCCGTGCCACCGATCGCGGGTACCAGTTCCAGCATGTAATGCAGGATTGACGACGCCGGCGTGATGGGGTAGCCGGCGAAGAAATCGCATTTAGCCTTCATGGCTGCCCGGGCGATCGCCTCATTCCCTTCTAGGAATTCACGTCCCATCTCAACTCCCTCGATGCGCGCAGGTAATGTGGTAATCAAGCGGCTTCAGGCGGACACCATCCGCGAGCGGGCGACGAAGCGATCGTTGCGACTCGTGTCTGGCAAGCACCATACGGGCACCGCCTGCGTTTACATGTCCAAGGTTGATCCGGAAGTAGCGTCAGCGATGGCGCGACGATGAACGGGGCGCACTGCCTCCGGGAACCAGTGCCGGTCAGACGGAAGCTTCGTGTCCACTCCCGGTCGGCCGCAAGGACGGGCCGAATCCTAGCCATCATCATCGACACACGGGCGTAATCTTACTTGCCGTCCGCGGAGCGGTCAAGGAAGCATTAGCGCCGTTGGTGAGCGGCCCAGCTTTGGCTTGCGCTGGAAACGAAGGGCGAGCGGAGATATGAACGAGCCGGGATTCTGGTATCATCAGCCTCAATACCGCTAAGCCCGGCGACTGTGTGCCGCCCGGGACCGAAGCGCTTCACGTTGTGATAGCGATAGTACAAGTGTGACGAGGCCTTCTCCGGCCTCAGGGAGATGAACACGATGGCCGAGAAGCCGACGAGTGACTTGCCTTTGAGCGGGATCCGCGTACTGGACCTGTCCAGGATCCTGGCCGGCCCCTGGTGCACCATGATGCTGGGAGACCTGGGCGCCGAGATCATCAAGGTCGAGCGACCCGGCACCGGAGACGACACCCGCACCTGGGGGCCGCCGTTCGCCGGCGGCGAGAGCGCCTACTACCTCTGCTGCAACCGCAACAAGAAGTCGATCGCGATCGATCTCAAGCAGCCGCGCGGCGTCGAGTTGGTCAAGGAGTTCGCCAAGGTCTCCGACGTGGTGGTGGAGAACTTCACTCCGGGGCTGATGAAACGATTCGGGCTCGATTATGAAACGCTGCGCGAGCTGAACCCACGCTTGATCTACTGCTCGATCAGCGCCTACGGCCAGGACGGGCCCTACCGTGACCGGCCCGGATACGACATGGTGCTCTCGGCGGCGGGCGGGCTGATGTGGATCACCGGGCCGCAGGGCGGAGAACCCTGCAAGGTCGGCGTGGCGATTACCGACGTGGTCACCGGCGTCCACGCCCAGGGAGCAATCACCGCCGCCCTGCTGTGGCGCGAGCGTTCCGGCCGGGGGCAATACATCGACTGCAGCCTGCTCGACACCCAGGCGTCCTGCCTGGCCAACATCGCCAGCAACTACCTGGTCGCCGAGAAAGAGGCCACCCGCTGGGGCACCGCCCACGAGTCGATCATTCCGTATCAGGTGTTCAATACCAAGGACTTCCCCATCGCGGTTGCGGTCGCGAACCAGAAGCTCTGGGTCAACTTTTGCAAGGTGGTCGGCAAGCAGGAGTGGACCAACGACCCGCGCTTCGAGTCCAACCCCAAACGAGTCGAGAATCGCGAGGTGTTCCTGCCGATGGTCGCCGACCTGTTTGCCCAGAAGACCTGCGGCGAGTGGATGGACCTCTTCGTGGAAGCGTCGATCCCCTGCGGCCCAGTCAACAACATGCAGCGACTGTTCAACGATCCGCAGATACAGCATCGAGGCATGGTTGCCGAGGTGCCGCACCCGACCATCGGCACTCTGCGTCTCAGCGGAATCCCGATCAAGTACAGCGAGACGCCGCCGACCATTCACCTGCCCCCGCCGCTGCTCGGCGAGCACACCGAGGAGATCCTGCGCGAGGTGCTGGACTACTCGACGGAGCAGATCGGGGAGTTGAAGGAACAGAGCGCGATCTAACCGATTGCGGAATGTGGATTTCGGATTTCGGATTGGGAATCGCCGCTCTTCGAGTAGGTCCGACGGTTACTTGAGAGCGGGGTGAACGGAGGTGGCTCCGGTATGAGACTCGGCTTCAACCGACAATCGACAATCCGCAATCCGCAATCCGCAGTCTGCCTGGCTCTGGTCGCTGCCGCGGCTGTGGCCGGCTCATGCTCGAAGCAACCCCGGACCAACATCTCGATCGGCACCGGGGGCACCGGCGGGGTGTACTACCCCTATGGCGGCGGCTTGGCGGAGCTCTGGTCCAGGCACGTGCCCGGCGTCAGGGCCGTCGCCGAGGTGACCGGCGCCTCGATCGAGAACGTCAGGCTGGCCCACAAGGGCGAGACCGTGATCGGCGAGATCATGGGTGACGTGGCCCAGCAGGCCTACCACGGCCGCGGGCAGTTCGAGGGCTCCCCGCAGAACATCCTGAGCCTGGCCGTCATGTACCCGAGCGTCCTCCAGATCGTGACGCTCGACGGCGCGGGCGTGGATAACATCAGTGGATTCGCAGGCCGGACCGTCAGCATCGGAGCGCCCGGCAGCGGCACCGCGTTCATGAGCGATCTGCTGTTGGATACTCTGGGGATCAGCAAGGACAGCTTTCGCGTACGCCGCCTGTCGTTTGTCGAGAACGCCAACGCCCTCAAGGATCGCAGCATCGACGTGGGCATCTGGGTCGTGGCCCCGCCCACCAGCTCGCTGATGGAGCTGGCCACCACGCACGGCATTCGCATCATCCCGTTGACCCCCGACCAGCAGAACCAGGTCACGCAGCACTACGGTTGCTACTCGGCGTATGATCTGCCGGCCGGAACGTATCAAGGCGTAGACAAGGCCGTTCCCACAATCAGCGTATGGAACCTGATCATCTGCAAGGGCGATCTGCCCGACGAACTGGTCTACAACCTCGCCAAGGCGCTGTTCGAACACAACGAGTACATGCAGAAGATCCACCCCTACGCCCGTTTCACGACGCCGGAGAACACGGTGGAGCACTCATCGATTCCGTTGCACATGGGCACCATCAAGTACCTGCGCGAGACCGGGCTGGCGGTTCCGGAGAGGCTCGTGCCCAAGAAGTGACGCGATGCGCAGCCATGCGGATTGCCGATCGGGGGGTATCGACCGCAGAGTCGGAGAATCTGCAATCCGCAATCCGCAGTCCGCAATCGCCGTGGCCTTGGTGCCCGTGCTGGCGGTGTGGTGGTGTCCTTCCGCCGGCCTGGAACTGGTGATCACGCCCCAAGCCGGCGGCGAGCCGATTCTGGCGCTTCCGCTCGAAGTGGGTGAGCGCTTCACCCTGCATTACATCCACTCGGTGGATCGCGCCCCGATCTGGGACGAGCACAGCGTGGACCGCGACGGAAACATCTACATCGAGCAGGAACGCCTGGTTATGTTCGGCGCCGGGATGGGCCACTGGCCCGGGCGCGGTACTCTGACCAGCCAGGGGCCGTACCAGGTGATCGAGAACATTCACGAGCCGATCGGCGAATTTATACTGCGGGTAGGAAGCGACGGCGTGGACCACACGATCATCTGGCGTGGCAAGCACATGAATCTCTCGCGGATCGCTGCCGGCCGGGCCGTCGTGGTCTCGGCCAGACCGGTAAGCCTGCCGCGGCAACTGTGGCGCCGCTGGATCGGCGCCGGCGGATTGGAAGGCGAGTGAATGAGCGCTTCGCAGCCCGCTGACAATCCGCAACCCGCAATCCACAATCCGCAATCGTCCCTGGTCGCCCCGCTGGCTAGAGTAGTCTCACTCCTGGCCGTCGGTCTGAGCCTGTTCCAGCTCTATACCGCCGGGCTGGGCGCCATGACCGCCATCGTGCAGCGCTCGGTGCACGTGGGGATCATCCTGGCACTGGCGTTCATTCTGCGTCCCCTATTTCGCGGCGCGGCAAAAGACCGGCTTACCGTCTGGCTGGTGCTGGACCTGCTACTGGCGGCGGCCGCGCTGTGCTGCTGCTTCTACGTGGTGTACTACCTGGACGATATCTACGAGCGGCAGGGCGCGTGGATTCTGAGCGACATGCTGGTCAGCATTGTGGGTATTCTGCTGGTGTTGGAGGCCTGCCGGCGGGTCATCGGCTGGTTTATGAGCGGCGTCTGTGCCGGGTTTCTGCTCTACGCCTACTACGGCCCCTACATGCCGGATTTGTTCGCCCACAAGGGCTACAGCGTCGAGCGCATCGCCACCACTCTCTTCCTCACAACCGAAGGCGTTTTCGGTTTGCCGATCGGCGTGGCAGCCACCTTCGTGTTCGTGTTTGTGCTGTTCGGAGCTTTTCTGGAGGTCAGCGGCGGGGGCAATTTCTTCATCGACCTGGCCTACGCCGCCACCGGGCGTTTCGCGGGCGGCCCGGCCAAGACCGCCGTCATCGCCAGCGGCTTTATGGGCTCGATCTCGGGCTCGGCCGTGGCGAATGTCGCGGCTACCGGCTCGTTTACCATCCCCATGATGAAGAAGGTGGGTTACCGCCCGCACGTGGCCGGGGCGATCGAGGCGGCGGCGAGCACCGGCGGGCAGCTCATGCCGCCCATCATGGGCGCCGGCGCCTTCCTGATGGCCGAGTTCACCAACACCAGCTACTTGACCATCATCAAGATCGCGTTGGTGCCGGCCATGCTCTACTACATGACCGTGCTGATTTTCGTGCACTTCGAGGCCAAGAAACAGGGCATCGAGGGCCAGCCACGCGAGAAGTTGCCCAAGGCGCTCGTCGTGATCAAGGATGGCATGCACTTTGTCATTCCCGTGGCGGCGCTGATCACCGCGCTGGTCATGCACGTATCACCGATGATGGCGGGCTTCGTCGCAGTGGTCAGCACCTACGCGGCCAGCGCCCTGCGCCGCAAGAGCCGCATGGGTTTGCGGCTGGTTCTCCAGGCGCTGGAGCGCGGCGCCCGAAACGCCGTCATGGTCTCGGTGGCCTGCGCGGCGGCGGGGATCATTGTGGGGATCGTGGGTCTGACCGGGCAGGGCTTGAACTTCAGCAGTCTGGTCCTGCAGCTCTCGATGGACGTCAAGGTCATCGCGATCCTGCTGATCGGCGTGGCCTCGCTGGTCCTGGGGATGGGGTTGCCGGTGACGGCGAGCTACATCGTGCTGGTCACGCTGGCGGGTCCGGCGTTGCTCGACCTGGGCGTGCCGCTGCTGGTCACCCACATGATTGTGTTCTGGTACTCGCAGGACGCCAACGTCACGCCGCCGGTGAGCCTGGCGAGCTTCGCCGGGGCGGCCGTGGCGGGTGCCCACCCGATGCGGACGGCGTTCGTCTCGTGGAAGCTGGCGAAGGGGTTGTACATCATCCCGATCGTGATGGCTTACCGCCCCCTGCTGGGCGGGGCACCCACGTGGGAGGTGGTGCTCACGATGCTGTCCTGTGCCGCGGGGCTGCTGGCCTTCGCCGCCGCTCTGGACGGCTACTTACTGCGGCGAACCACGAGGTTGGAGAGGATTGTCTTCTGTGTAGCGGCAGTTTGCCTGCTTTGGCCGGAGATCAACCTGCCCGGGATCGTCATCTCGGCCTACGCCACCGACGCGGTCGGCGCAGCACTCCTCCTGGGTGCAATTCTGAAGCAGAAAAGAACAGCCGCCAGCTCTCAGCTTGCAGTCCATGAGAACCGGACTGAAAGCTGATGGCTGACGGCTGAAAGCTGACAGCTTCTTCTTCAGACGATCGGCAGTGCGATCTCGAAGCGGCCCGCCTTGAGCGGTGCGTGAATTCCGCCCGAGAGGACCACCTGCCGCAGGCACAGTCCACCGACGATTCCGCAGATGGCTCCCACCGCCGCGAAGTCGAGCAGGTCGAGCACCAGCGGGGCGATCAGGCCTAGCAGGGCCACGCCCCACCAGAACAGTGGTGCGACCGACCCGGTGAGCACGATCTGGGCCGCGGCCCGCGACTCGGGAACCCGGTGCGAACCCTGGAGGTAGAACAGCAGCACGAACATCTCGAGCACGATGAGCGCGATGTCGATCTGAGCCAGCGTGGGCACGGGGCCGGCGAGCGCCTCGCCGCGCGTCGAGGCGATCAGGACGACTGCCATGATTCCGGTCGAGAGGGCGGACACCAGGAAGAGCAGCGGCACCATGGCCGTGCTCCAGAAGGCGATCGGTCGGGCGGCGCCGAGCAGGATGCCGGTGTAGATCATGGTGGCGACGGCGAAGATTATGCCCAGGATGCTGACCAGTTGGCGAGCGCCCTCTTGCTCCGCCAGCGAGGTCCGCGGCCAGATGCCGAACGCAATGTGGATGACCGACACGATCATGAAGCAGGTGATGATGATCGTGCCGCGTGCGATCCACGAGCTATTCGGGCGCATCGCAGCCCGCCAGAAGTTCCACATGGCTCCCAGATCGGCGAGCAGGAAGACACAGCCCAGGGCTACGCAGGGCAGCCCGAGGCAGATCCCGATCTTGTAGATGCCGAGCCACTCTTCCCCGAGAAAACCGGCGATCGCACCCGTGACGTAGGCTCCGCCCCCGAGCCCGGCCAGGAAGAGGTACGCCGCGACCAGCCAGCCCCATTTTGATTGTGGTTTCAGATTCGGTAGCATTTTCGATTACCTCGGCGGCAAGTAATAACAGGACGGGTCAGTTCCGAACTCCGGATTTAGCTGGAATCCGCGTTCACGCCTGATCAGAATCGAGACCTCGCTCTCGGGATCTTCGATGTCCCCGAAGTGGCGGGCCTTGGCCGGGCACGATTCCACGCAGGCCGGATTGCGACCCTCCTTGACGCGGTCCATGCAGTAATCGCACTTCGTGGCCATCCCGTAGCCGTTCTTCTTCTCCCACTCCGCCTTGGCATAGCTCTCGTACTGGTCGAGTTCGCCTTCGGCGTCGGGGAAGTAGGTCTTCCATTCATCCACGGTCTGCCGCGCGCCGTAGGGGCAAGCCATGATGCAGTACTTGCAGCCCATGCACAGGTTCTTGTCCACGTGGACAATGCCGTTCTCGTCCTGCGTGGTCGCCCCGGTCGGGCAGACTGTCATGCAGGCCGGGTCCGAGCATTGCTGGCAGACCAGCGGGACCATCTGCCGCAGGGCCTGCGGAAACTCGCCGGTTTCCGCCGGCACGCAGCGAGCCCAGTCAATGCCTTGCGGCGTGTGGTTGGCCGCCTTGCAGGCCACCTGGCAGGAATAGCAGCCGTAACAGCGTTTCAGGTCGATGACAAATCCGTATCTTGGCATCTCAATCACCTCCCCCTAGGCCTTGTAGATTTTCACTTTGACACAGGCATCCGAGCCCTGGGTGAGCGAGTCGGTATGCTTGAGATCCGGGTTAATCAGGTCGTCGAAGAACTGACCCTTGCCTTTGGCGATCGGCGTCCCCCGGGCCCAGTGGCCGTGGCAGCCGGCGATCCCCAACTGCTCGGGATGCATGCCCTCGACCAGCTTCACCGGGCCTTTGATCTTCTTACCGTCCGGGTTTTCGACCCAGATGATGTCGTGGTCCTTCAGGCCCTTCTTCTTGCCCGTGGTGGCGTTGAGCTGGATCAAATACACGAACGGATCATTGACGGAGACCTCGTCCAGCCAGGGGTTGTTCTGGGTCGACGACTGGGTGTGGAACGAGGGTCGCCAACTGAACGCCCACAGGTCGAAGTCGGGGTTCTTTTCTTCGTGCGAGGGGCACGGGAACCACTCGGCCAGCGGGGTGTAGAAGCGATAGTCGGCCATGTCCTCGCGCCCGAATGAGGAAAGGAGCTTCTTGAGCTTCTCGCCCCCTTCGAGGAAGAACTCGAAGTAGATCGGCACCCGGACCGGCACGAACCAGCGCCAGTACATCTCCTCGACCTTGGTCGGCCACTTCTCCAGCCCGGTCTTCTTCAGGGCCTCCAAGCCCTTTTCCGGGCCCAGACGGTCCTTGAGCACGCGGTCGACAATATCTTGCCAACTGTGATCGCCTTGGGGGTCAAGCTGGTACTCTGGAGCCATCTCCCCCCCATAGCGCACCGGGATGATCTTGTTGATCGCCTCGTAATACTTATCCGCGATCCCGAGCCGCTTGGCGATCTCCAGCATCATCTCGTTGAAGTCGCGACGTTCGTGAAGCGGCTCGATCACCGGCTGGCGGATCTGCCAGACCCAGTGATCCATCCCGGTTGGATGGCAGAACGTCGACGGGAACGTGACGCAGGGCGTGTAGCGCTCCAGGAAGCAGGCGTCCGGCAGGACGATGTCGGCCACCGCCTCGGTGAACTCGTTCTGGTAGATGTTGAACGAGAAGATGAAATTGAATTTCTTCAGGAAGTTCTCGGTGACCTCTTCGGCGTTCGCCATGGTCATTACCGAGTTCGAGCCGAAGTTGACCATGATCTCCGGCCGGTAGTCGATTTTGAAGTCCTTCATGTACTGTTCCCACTCGGGCGTACAGATCGTGAACGCGTTGTAAACCGAGCAGGGGTACATGTCTTGGAGGTCCAGCCGCTGCGGCGGCGCCGGCTCCCGCAGGGGATACGGCTTGTGATCGTAGACCCAGCCCTTCACCACCATCAGCCCGTCCGGGCAGGCGTAAGGAACTGTGTCCGGCTTGCCGGTGTCGGGGTGACCCTGCGAGACCGGTGGCCCGTGGCCCATCGCTCCGCCCGGCACGTCAGCGGCGCCCACGACGTGGTTGAGCAGGTCGATCTCCAGGCAGTTCCAGCCGGAGTTGACGTGTCCCTGGCTGCCGCGGAAGAAGATGGCGGCCGAAGGCCGCAAGGGCAGCTCGTGCCCGTCGATCATGATCGTGCTGCCGATCTGGGCGTTCTCGACGAATTCGGTTGCCACGCGCCGGAGCGTCGACTCGGGCACGCTGGAGATCTTCTCGACCTTGTCCAGCGGGTAGTTCTTCTTTACGTGATCCTTGAGAAGCTGGAAGCCCGGATGGACCTCGGTGCCGTCCACCTGGAAGCTTCCCAGCAGGGCGTAGTCCTTGATCGACTCGTCGTCGAAGGTCTTGGCCTTGTTGTCCTCCGGGTCCCAGATGAGCGGCTTGTTGGTCGCGCCGTCGCGCTTGTAGTGTCCGTCCGGCTGAATCAGGTAGGGGGCATTCCTGTATCTTACAGAGATGTAGATCATAAAGGGTATGCTATTGTCGATCATCGAGTGGTTACTCATTATGCGGCCGCAATAGAGCATTTATTAACAAAGGAAAGATTGAGAAAGACTGTTATAGATGAGGGTCAAAAAAATATAGAAAGTGTAGATTGGGATAATATTGTCCCGTTATATGATGAGGTGTTTAATGAGTGTTCCATTAGTTAGTGTAATTATGACAGTGTATAATTGTGAGAAGTATATTGAAGAATCTATAAAATCTATTTTTCATCAAACATTTAGAGATTTTGAGTTAATTATATATCACGATGGATCAACAGATAAAACTTGGCAAGTAGCTCTTAAAACTATAACAGATTATAATAAGGCATTTATGGGATGTGTTAAGATGCTCCCAAGTCATGAGAATGTTGGTTGTGGAGAAGGTAGAAACAGAGCTATAAGGAAAGCAAGAGGTAAATATATTGCCATACAGGACGCTGATGATATGAGTTTTCAAACTCGTTTAGAAAAAGAAGTTAAATTTCTCGAAGAGAATGAAGATATATTTTGTGTAGGAGCGTGGGCCGATAAAATGGAGAAAAATGGAGATTTTATAGAACTTATGACCTACCCTCCTGCTACTAATGAGGAGATATTTCATGAAATGATGATCAAGAAGAACAATCCCATTATAGATCCTTCTTGTATGTATAGAAAAGATATATTTAATGAATTGGGAGGATATGAGGGTAAATGGAGGTTAGTTCCTGATTTTAATTTATGGGTGAGAGCAATGCAAGCAGGATGCAAGTTTGCCAATCTTCAGGAGGTTTTGGTCCATTATAGACAACATCCTAATAGTGTTACTAATAAAAATGAGATGGCTACTGTTAAAGAGCACTTTGCCATGTGTAAAGAATTACTTTAAATAAAGGTTTTTTAGTAATATGGTGGAATATTATAAATGAATACTTTGATAAGGAGATATGATCATGCAAGAGATTCCAAGATGGATTATCAAAGTTATTGAGAGAGAGAATATGGTGTGCCGACAATGTAGGAAGCAATTTTCTGTTGATGATCTTATATCTATAGGCATTCATGAAAGTTCTAAGGCGCCTCATCAAGATACTTTGTGCATAGGTATGTTTTGTCCTAAATGTAAAGAGTTAATTATTTTTGAATTAGAGTCGATGACATTAGTTAATTTTGCATTTAAGATGTTAGATCAAGAAACGTCCAATAAAATTGAGAAAAAAAGTAAAAAAGAAATAGTTCACGACATTATAGATGATCTAGAAAAAGGGCAGATAAAAAGAAGGAAAAGGAAAAGAATTGAGAAAAGTAGTATTACAAAGAGTGAGGTCGATGAAGTTAGAAATTTTTTGAAGCCAAAGAATTTGTT
>SDBT01014056.1_pt1 | contig 12791 bp, 8 predicted proteins | sample 2277101 | NCBI WGS metagenome assembly SDBT01 (sample SAMN10404973, study PRJNA504765) | marine sediment metagenome | isolation source: marine sediment core GS10_PC15, 103 cmbsf | place: Arctic Ocean: Southern Knipovich Ridge | collected 2010 | reverse complement strand
ACTTGCTGTCGTTGTCCCGAATCAGATACCGTGGCCCTTCACCAAATGGGGTCGCTTCACGTAGTTGCTGCGCCGTCCACTCATCAGTTGGATTTCTCGTCACCCCCATAAGCACCACCCGTCGCGAACCCAGCTCGATAGGGACAAACACAAAGATTGCCTGGAACAAGACGTCATATGCCTGCAGAGAATCACACGCCCAGAGCTGGGCCCGATGGTTTCGCAGAAACGTCGCCCAGGTCAGCTTGGACGAGCCCGCTTTGCGGACCTCCGCCATGTACTTCTGAATGGTGCTTTTGCTCACCATCTTCCCCAGTTTCAATAGTTCCCCTCGAATCCGTTCTGCTCCCCAGTTCCGATTCTCCTTCGCCAGTCGCCTGATTAGTGCCACATCCTCGGCGGTCAATGGCTCCCTGCCCCTCCGTCCCTTTGCCTTCGACTTGCGCCTCCATACCCAACGAAATAGTTCACGGTGCCAACGCAATAGCGTATCAGGCTGCACGACCATCAGTGGCTCTTTCCACCTTCGTAACTTGCTGGCTAGTAGCACCATCAGCACCCGGTCGGACCACGTTAATGCCGGTCGCTTCACTTGCCGCTGCAGTACGATCAACTGCTGCCGCAGGAGAGCATTCTCCAGCACCAGTTCCGCCTTGGGCCGCGTCAGATTCATTAATGCATTGAAAACCAACTTGTGACCCTTGGGCTTGGTCCACTGACAAACTTCCATTTCACTGTCTGGCAAAGTGAATCTGTTCTTCGCTGTACAAAGGAAAAGAGTGAGAGGGTCATAGCCTGCCTTTCTGGTTAGTAGTTGAAGGCTATTATTCTACCGAAGAACGGGGTCGTTGGACAGAGAACTAGAACGGATGTGCATTTTCGGCCAGCACAGGCTGGTGCAGCCCGTGCTATCGTGTATCTCAAGAATGGCTGGAGCGTCAACGACTGGCGGCCGTTAGTGCAGTCGCGGCCGGTACTGGATGGCCTCGGCCAGGTGAGCGGTCTGGATGTCATCGACTCCGGCCAAGTCGGCGATGGTGCGGGACAATTTGAGGATGCGATGAAAGGCGCGCGCCGTGATAGCCAGCTGCTGCATCGCAGAGCGCATCAGTTGTTTCCCGACATCGTCCAACCGGCAGTACTTTTCAATCTCGGCCGGCCCCATGTCTGCGTTGCAGGCCAGGTCACTTCCGGCAAGCCGTTCGCGCTGCCGCTCACGCGCCGCCTCAACCCGCGCCTGGATGGCGGCCGAGGGCTCCCCGGCGCGCTCGTCTGTCAATTTGTCGTACTCGACTCGGGGGACCTCAACGTGGATGTCGATCCGGTCCAGCAGAGGGCCCGAAATTCGTTTCTGATAGCGGGTGATGGCACTCATGCTGCATGTGCAATCGCGGGGAGGGTCGCCATAGTGACCGCAAGGGCAGGGATTTCTGGCTCCCACCAGCATAAAGTTGGCCGGGAAAGTCAGCGCGCCGCTGGCCCGGCTGATGGTCACCACCCTATCCTCAAGCGGTTGGCGCAGCACCTCCAGAGCCCGGCTGCTGAATTCGGGTAGCTCATCCAGAAAGAGCACGCCCCGATGAGCGAGCGAGATCTCACCCGGCCGGGGGATGGAGCCACCGCCAACCAACCCGGCGTGACTGACCGTGTGATGGGGCGAGCGGAATGGCCGGGTGTGGACCAGGGGAGTGCCTGATGGCAGCATATTACAGATGCTATAGATGCGAGTGATGTCTAGCGCCTCCTCTATGGTCGGCCGGGGAAGGATGGCCGGCAAAGCCCGCGCGAGCATCGTCTTTCCCGAGCCCGGAGGCCCGCTCATAATGATATTGTGGGAACCTGCCGCTGCCACCTCTAGCGCCCGCTTGACGTGCTCTTGGCCCTTGACATGAGCAAAATCGGTGACCATGATCGGTTCCGGGGCCAGGTCCACCTGGTGTACAAGGGGAGTGAGAGAAACAAGCCCGTTCAGGTGGTGAATCAGCTCCGTGATGTCCTTTACCGGGATGACGTCAAGACCGGGGATGAGTGCGGCCTCGGCCGCATCGGCGGTTGGCACGTAAAAGGTGCTCATCTCTTCTTCCCGCGCCATCGCCGCCATGGGCAGCACACCGGCGACGTGGCGCGTGCTGCCATCTAGCGAAAGCTCGCCCACCAGAAGAGCATCGTCCAGCGATGTGGGTGGTATTTGCTCGGTCGCGGCCAGGATTCCCATTGCTATGGGCAGATCGTAGATGGGCCCGGTCTTGCGGATATTGGCCGGAGCCAGGTTGACCGTCAGCCGTCTGTTGGGAAAGAAGAAGCCGCTGTTGACAATTGCGGCCCGTACCCTCTCGCGGGATTCTTGCACCGCAGCATCTGGCAGTCCCACCACCGTCAGGCTGAACAGGCCGCGCGCCGTGTCCACCTCGACCTCAATCGGTGTCGCGTCCAGCCCAATCACAGCGCAACTGGTTACTTTGGCTAGCATGGCCCTCCTGGGGACGGAAAGGAATCTGTCTCTTGTTCTTGGCTGCCCGTCGCCCGCTGCTGGTCGCCCCGTGCTGGGTGCACTGGCTAGTTGCCGGCGTCGCCAGCACCCTTGGTCGCGGGGTTGGCCGGCCGGCCAATCGACATGCAATAGACGGTCTCTGGCTTGTCGCGCCCTTTGAGCTGAACCCCGGTGACGGGCGTAATCGGGTATTTCAGGTCCCGATTATGGAACCTGTCCATCACTACCTCAGAAAAGCGGACGTCGCCGTCATTGGCTGCTGCCACCAGCGCATGGGCCGTGTTGACCGACAGGCCAACCAGGGCATAGTTCATCCTGGAGGGCGACCCGACGTTCCCCACGATTACCTCGCCATAGTCAATCCCGATGCCCATCCCCGCCCGTCTATCGCCATAGACTTGCCACCACTTTTCCGCCAGGCTAGAGAAAACCGTCTGCATCTCGATTCCTGCCTGCATGGCGTATCCTATCGGGTCGCTCAATTCAAACGGAACGCCAAAGCCGACCATCAACTCGTCCCCGGCAATGTCGAATATCGTGCCGTGATAAGAGTAGGCGATCCCGGTCATGACCGTAAAGAATTCGTTTAGGATCGTGACCACCTCGTCCGGAGAAAGGCGGGCGGTGAGACGGGTAAAGCCACGGATATCGGCAAAGAGGACGGCTGCCCGGCGACGCTCCCTCTTTTCCATCAGTCCCCTCTCCTCAGATAGCGCTCGGTCCACCAACTCGGGGCTCATGTATCTCTCAAAGGTCGCCCGGACGCGGGCCGTCTCTTCTTTCTCGACTGCCAATTGCACCGCCTGGAGGGCCTTCAGTTCGGTGATGTCCTGGATCACAGCGACTTGCCCCATACCTCCCACCGGGGACACGGTGGCGTAGAACGTCGTGTCATCATCCCACCTGATTTCCGAGGACAGCGATCGCTCTTCCTGGGCTACTTTGGCAAACAGGGCATTAAGTGCATCGTGTGGAAGATTCTCTGCCAAGGGCTCGCCCTTTAGGTCCGCTTCCTGGCGGCCCAGCAGTTGGGCCCCGGTAGGGTTGGCCAGGACGATGCGTTGCTCCGTGTCGGTTGCGATCACTGCATCATCCATGCTGGATATTAGGGCTGCAAACCTCTGTCGCTCCTCCTGCACGCGCTCAAAAAGCTCGGCGTTTTCTATAGTGATGGTGGCCTGGCCGGCAATTGAAGTGAGGAACTCCAAGCTCTCCCGGTCGAACCATCCGGGCTGGGGGTGCAGTAGCATCATAAACCCCTGTATCTGCTCCTTGAGCACAAAGGGGGTGGCTACTAGCGACCGGATGGCCTCCAATCGCCGAGGTGCCCCATTTCCGGCCGTGTCTGTCACCAACAACGGCCGGCGGAGCTTGAGCAGCCCGGACGCAACCATCTGTTCGATCGAATTCATTACGGGAGGAGTGATGATCTCCGGTTTGAGCCGCTCATTCATCTGGATCTTGCGCCGGGGCCGGTGCCCTGCCAACAGCACGATGCTGCCCATGGGCGCCTCCACCGCTTGCGCGGATCGAGTCAACATCAGTGAGAGCATCTGGTCCAGATCCAGGTAAGCGCTCAGTTCCTGGCTTATGTCGTACAGCAGCCGCAAACGCCCATGTTGTATTCGTAGTGCGTCCTGCACCTCCTTGAGCCGCAGGAGTGTTCGGATGCGCGCGTACAACTCCTCCTTGTTCCATGGTTTGCCCAAAAAATCGTTAGCACCAGCTTCCAGTCCCTCAAGTCGGCTGGTAGTGTCCTGCAGCGCAGTCAGGATGACGATCGGAAGGGTGGCGATTGCCGGAGTGGCGCGGATTCGCCGGCAGACCTCAAAGCCGTTCATCTGGGGCATGAGGACGTCCAGGACCACCAGGTCCGGCGATTCGGATTGTTGCAGCAGTTCCCACGCGGCCGCCCCATCGCTTACCAGAATGATCTCGTATCCGTCTGCTTCAAGCTGCATGGACAGCAATTGGGAAATGGAAGGGTCGTCTTCGGCTATCAGAATGCGCTTGGGGCGATCAGTTGGGTTCATCATGATGGAGCGCCTTGTCGATCATGGCACAGGGCGGATTCACTGATGCGGCCGATTATACCAACAAACGTCCAAATGAGCCCACTAGGTCTGAGCCTCGGACATAGTCCGGACAACGTAGGTGTCCTCGGCCGGAGTGTGCGTCGCATTGCGGCCCACACTCATCCTCTCCCTCTCGTGACCGTCGAGGTGTGTAAAGGGCACGGCACTCCCGCCCGGGTGTCTGAACTCGCATCCGAATCTCAGACCGTTCCCGTTGCATGGGGGTCGAGTTGGGATACAATCCTGGCATATGTGCCGCTGGAATCAGAGAATCGTCATCGTCTTGTTGATCTGGCTTGGCGTTCAGACCTCCGCTTGCCGAGCTGGATTCTCCCCTGTGGCCACCCTGATTCCAACTGCTGCCTGGCCTGCGCCGGAGGCTAGCCCTGAGCAGCGGCCGGATAAAGACACTGGGCAGATCCCTCCGACCTGGACCCATACCCCACCTCCACGTTTCACTCTCACACCTGCTCTCTCGCCGTCCATCCCCACGCCCTATCAGCGCACTGCCACTCCTACGGCGCCTACTCGGACTCCCACCAGCACTGCCACCCCTTCTGATACGCCCGTGCCGTCTGTGACCCCCACGGCGACCTCAACCCCTACGCCGTGGCCGACCATCGCGACGGAAGAAGTCTGGTCGTTGGACCGGTACCCCCGGCCGTTCAGTGATAATGGTTGGGGGATGCACTGGTTCAGCACCTACGAGCAGGATGTCCAGACCATCGATCGTTTCGTGGTGGAGTTGCAGCGGATGCATATCCGCTGGCTGGTTCTTCTGAACGATGGAGCCGATATCGGCCGGAATGACTACCTGGTGCAGCGGCTAGTTCGCGCGGGGATCATGCCGGTAATGAGGCTCTATACACACGGAATAGTCCCATATGGCCCCGGTCTGCGAGCGGCCGTGCGCCACTATCGGCGCATGGGTGTCCACTATTTCCAGATATATAACGAGCCGAACCTCTATGCGGAAGGGGCGGGGCGCGAGCCCAATCCAGACTGGTACGCTGCGAACTGGGCTCCAGCCGCTCGCATGGTAGTGGCCAGCGGTGGGCTCCCCGGCTTTGGCGCCCTCAGCCCCGGTGGTCAGTATGATGACCTGGCGTACTTTCGCGGCGCGCTGCAGGCGCTAAAACGTCGCCGGCAAGATCACCTGCTCAACCAGGGATGGATCTCCGTTCACAACTATGCCAACTATCAGCCCGTTGGCAGCACCGAGGGATTCCTGCGCTTCCGTCTCTATGACCAGATCGTAGTGGAAGAGCTGGGCCGCTCCCTCCCCATCCTGGGAACGGAAGCCGGACACTATGGTGATATCGGTGAGCAGTTCCGGCACGTAAGCGCCGAGTACCGCTACTTGGCTCAGCGCGAAGAGTATCTCTTCTGCCACACGTACTGGCTGCTGGGGAACGCCATCGGAGGAAGCTGGGATGAAACTTTTGAGTATCAGGCTCTGTTCCGCGCTGATGGGTACATCAACCCGCTCGTATGGGGTTTCTTCTATCGCGGTCCCCGGTAGCTGCCGTCTCTAGGATGATGCAAGACGGTAGCCGATCCCCCGTTGGGTGAGGATGAGTTGTGGCCGATCAGGGTCGTCCTCGATCTTTCGTCGCAACTGACGGATGTACACCTTCAATAGGTTGAGATTGCTCTCGTGAGTTTCTCCCCACACCGTTGTCAGGATCTCACGATGTGAGATGGGGCGACCGGCGTTCCGGGCAAACACGAGCAAGAGATTGAACTCGGTGGGGGTTAGATGGATCGGTTCCTCTCCGCGGTGCACCTCCCACCGAACCTGATCAATGACCAGGTCCCCGAATTCATAGACAACCTCCTCCTCCGGTGTGTCCGGTCGAGCGCGGCGCAACACAGCTTCGATCCTGGCTGTCAACTCGTGCCGGCGGAATGGCTTGGGGATAAAGTCGTCCGCCCCTAGCTGCAACCCACGGACGATATCGCTCTCCTCTCTCTTGGCTGTCAAGTAGATAATGGGGGCGCTGCTGGTCTTGCGGAGCTCCCGGCAGGTCTCCCAGCCGTCCACCCCTGGCATCATTACATCCAGCAGGATCAGGTCCGGTTGGAGTTGGGCGGCCATTTCCAGCCCGGATTCGCCGTTCTCAGCCACCTCTACCTGGTACCCTTCCTTTCTCAGGATCATACTGAGAAGGGTGAGCAGATCGGGGTCGTCGTCAATTACCAGAATAGTTGCCATAGCCTTCCTTTCACCTCCTGATTATAACCTGTCTCTTACTGCTGTGCAACAAGAGGAGGAGGTCGGGAAGGAGCGTCGATGTGTCAGCCTATATGTGCGCCAACCACGCCAGCAGACAGCCGCCGGTGATAGACACCCCGAACACAGTTCGCTATGCTCTGCCTGTGAACGGTTAGACATCCGTTTCTGAATCCGCTATAATACGCGCCACTATCCGCCCGGGATCGACGTGTCCGCAGACAGGACAGCAGATCGTGCCAAGATATCGTGCCGCCTACGGGACCCAGGACGTACTGCCGGAAGACCAGCCCTATTGGAGACTGGTGATTCAACGCGCAGAAGAGCTGGGCCAGAGGTACGGGTTCCAGCGGATTGACCCTCCTCTCTTTGAGGATTCTCAGATATTCCTCAAAGGGAGTGGGCACGCGTCTGACTTTGTCATCCAGAAGGAGATGTACACGCTAGAAAAGGAAGAAGGGCAGTCCATTACCTTTCGACCCGAGTTCACACCAGGTGTCGTGCGGGCGTATTTGGAACATGGTATGCACGCGGGGCCACAGCCAGTGAAGCTCTATAGCATTGGCCCCATCTTCCGCCATGACCGGCCGCAGGCGGGGCGCTATCGCCAACACAGTCAGTTCAACGCTGAGATCATTGGAGCAGTGGACCCGGTAGCTGATCTGGAAGTGATGTTGCTGGCTCTTCACCTGTACACATCTCTGGGATACCGAGAGCTGACGTTTCAGCTCAACAGCACGGGTTGCCCCAACTGCCGCCCTGCGTACGTTTCCAGACTGGTAAAGTACATTGCTGCCTTTGAGTACCGTCTGGGGGAGACGGATTTGACCCGGCTGGAGCGCAACCCACTGCGTCTGCTCGACTCCAAAGAGCCCGGGATGGACGTGATTATGACCAACGCCCCGCACTTTGTTGATCATCTTTGTGACGAGTGTGGCGACCATCTAGCCGAATTGCGGCGCTATCTGGACGAGCTGGAAAAGCCATACGCTATCAACTTCCGCCTGGTGCGGGGCTTGGACTATTACACCAAAACAGTATTCGAGGTCTGGGCGGAAGGGATAGGGGCTCAGGGAGCCATCTGTGGAGGTGGACGATATGACGGGCTGGCCGAGATTCTCGGAGGGCCACCCACTCCAGGTGTTGGTTTTGGCTCTGGCATTGAGCGGATTATCCTGGGAATCAAGGCCATGGGGCTGGACTCCCCTCCCATCTCAGGGCCACCTGTCTTTGTCGCCCACTTTGGCGGCCGGACCAAGACGCAGGCGGTAGCCACCGTCTTTTCCTTGCGGAACGCAGGGATTGGCGCTCGAATCGCTTTTGCCGCGGGCAGGCGAAGCCTGAAATCCCAGATGCGCGAAGCCGGCCGGCATGCCGCATCATTTGTCGTTATCGTCGGTGAATCTGAAGTGGACACCGGTCAGGCGACTGTGCGAGATATGATCGCCAGTGAGCAGGTTCGCGTGCCATTAGGTGAGCTGGACACGTGGCTCAAAAAGCAGCTAATGATCTGAGTGCCCCATCGCTGGACGTTGTCGGCATTCTCCATCACCCACACAAACCGATTTCTCTTCCCTTGGCACTGGAGATCCAGGAGTGGTTGGTGAGCGATGGTCGCGAGGCTTGGACCTGTTCCAGTTGGGATGAAGCCGCTGCCAAGAAGGAGGTTGCCCACACCGACCTGGTGATCACCCTGGGCGGTGATGGATCCCTTCTGCGAGCGGCCCGGCTGGCTGCCCCCTACGGAACCCTTCTCCTTGGCATCAACCTTGGCAGAGTGGGATTTCTGTGCGAGTGCACCCCGGACAACTGGGAGGGCGCGCTGACGCGCCTTTTGGCCCGCGATTACTGGATAGAAGAGCGGTTGATGGTTCACGCCGAGATCCTGCGCAATGGGCGGGTCATCGGGCAAAATGAGGCCCTCAACGATGTGGTGATAAGCCGCGGCACACTGGCGCGTGTCGTTCAACTGGATACCTGGGTGGATGGCGGTTACCTGGCTCACTATTACGCCGATGGGCTGATCATCTCCACTGCCACTGGATCAACTGCGTATGCGCTTGCGGTTGGGGGACCGATCCTCCCTCCCGAGCTCAAGAGCATCCTGATAGTACCCATTGCTCCTCATCTGAGTATGGACCGGGCGGTGGTGCTGGCACAGGGATCCAGAGTGAAAGCCCAGGTTAAGACGGACCATCAGGCCATCCTGACCGTGGATGGACAGTATGAATTCGACCTACGGAGCGGGGATCAAGTACTGATACAAGCTAGCCCCCACCTCAGCCGCTTTGCGCGGGTCCAGCCACGTAGCTATTTTTACCGTTCATTGCTGGCGCGTTTGGTGCCAACGGAACCGGTGCCCGACCATGATGCTCAAGGAAGACATTGATGGAACCCAAGTTGCATAGTCTGTTGAGGCAGGGCGAGCGCGCCATGCGCCTGGGCAAACGCCAAGCGGCGACTGACGTCTACCGGACTGCGGTGGCACAGTTTCCCCAGTCGGCCGAGGCATGGATGGGTTTGAGCCAAGTGGTCGCATCTGAGGAAGAGCGGGCCGCATGCACTCAGCGTGCACGTGAGTTGGGTGCCAGTTTGCCGCCGGATGCGCGGCCGCCATCCCCGGTGCCCGGACCCGAGGATTACGTTGCCTCATATCCTGCTCTGGTTGATGTCCCCCTGCCTGGCTCGCTGGGCGGGCCCATCGCTGAACCCAGCCGGCGGCTCGAACAAGTGACCGAGGCTGCTCCTCCTCCGGTAGCGGTGCCACCGGTGTCGCAACCGGCATCTTTGGAGAAAGCTGAGGCCGTGCGCCCCTTGGACGCCGAGGTGACGGTGTGCGCTTACCACTCGCGCGCGGAAACCACCTTGCGGTGCAATCGGTGTAGCAAGCCGATCTGCACCCAGTGTGCCATTAGAACTCCGGTCGGTTATCGCTGCAAGGACTGTGTCAACGAGCAGCAGGAGATGTTCTACAGTGCACGCTGGTACGACTATGCACTGGCAGTGGTGGTTGCCCTGCCCCTGGCTGTCATTGCGCCCATGATCATCGGTTCCATTGGATGGCTCACCATCATCCTCTCTCCGTTTGCTGGGATGGTCATTGCCGAGGCGGTTCGGTTGGTCATCCGCGGGCGGCGCGGCCGCCGGCTTTCGCTGGTCGTGAGTCTGTGCGTCATTGCGGGAAGCCTGCTGATTGTTGGGGTCTGGCTGGTCCGGCTCCTGGGGTCTGTGGGGCTCATTCACCTCCCATTGGGGAGTCTCTTGTGGCAGTTGGTCTATGTCATACTGGCTGCCAGTTCCGCCTACTATCGCCTAAAGTGATAGGTCGTCTGGCGACCTTGAACGATGAGGGTGTTCAGCCGTGCTCCTTGAACTCACGATTCGGAACTTTGCGATCATCGATGAGCTCGATCTGCGGTTTGGCCCCGGCTTTTCCGCGCTAACGGGGGAGACCGGGGCGGGCAAGTCCATCATTATCGATGGACTGAACCTGCTGCTGGGCAGTCGAGCGGATAATACAATGGTTCGCTCGGGGGCAGAGCGTGCCCAGGTGGAAGGGGTGTTCAGCCTGGTGACCGGTGATGACTCGATCCACGCATGGCTGGAGCAACAGCAGTTGCGTGGAGAGCAAGTCGACCGCCTGATGATCAGCCGCGAGGTCAGGGCCAGCGGCCGGAGCATCAGCCGTGTCAACGGTACGGTTGTCAGCCTTGCACTGCTGCGCCAGATCATTACCGGATTGGTCGATATCCATGGCCAGAGTGAGCATCTATCACTGATGCGGGTTCGTGAGCATGTCAACCTGCTGGACCGGTACGGCCGGCTGGAAGAGGGCCGGGCAGAGGTGGCCAACCTTGTGCGTCTGTTAGAGACGATCCGCGCTGAGTTGAATCGACTTCGGCGGGATGAGCGTGAGTTGGCCCGCAGAGTGGACCTGTTGACCTATCAAATCGCCGAGATTCGAAATGCAGGACTCGGGCCAGGGGAAGACAGCGCGCTGCAGGAGGAACGTACCCGCCTGGCCAACGCACAACAACTGGCGGAGTTGGCCGATGAGGCGATTGCCTACCTGGAGAACCAGGCGGAAGCAGTGCCAGCGGTTCGGGATCTCATGGGGACCGTCTCTCTCTCACTGGCAGCTTTGGCGAGAATCGATACGAGCCGGACCGCCTTGCGCGAAATGGCAGAGCAGGTCTCTTTTCAGGTGGATGAGCTGATTGATGAGCTGCGCAACTATCGGGAACAGATAGAGTCCAACCCACGCCGGCTGGCCGAGGTGGAAGAGCGGGTTGAGTTGATCCGCCAGCTTAAGCGCAAGTATGGTGACTCGATGGAGGACGTGTGGGCTTTTTGTGAGCGTGCGGCGGACGAGCTGGATGACATAGACCACAGCGAGGAGCGCATCGCTGCACTGGAGGAGGAAGAGACGCGGCTCTTGCATGCTATCGGCAACGAGGGAATGGCGCTTTCCGCCCGCCGTCATGCAGCCGCGGCCGAGCTGGCCACGGCCGTAGAGCATGAGTTGGGTGATTTGCGAATGACCGGGGCGCGCTTTGGGGTAGATATCCGCCACCGGCCGAACCCAGCCGGCGCTTTTGTCACGCCCCGGGATGACACCCCGGCATCGACGCCCAGCGCCGATCGACTTGCCTTTGATGCCACGGGGCTGGACCAAGTCGAATTCCTCATCAGCCCCAACCCAGGCGAACCCTTGAAACCGATGGTCAAGATTGCGTCGGGCGGCGAGACCTCCCGGCTGATGCTTGCAATCAAGACGGTCCTCTCTCTCGCGGATCGCATTCCTACCCTGGTCTTTGACGAAATTGACCAGGGGATTGGCGGCCGAGTAGGGCAGATAATCGGTCAGAAACTCTGGAGTCTCTCGGGTGGGCAATCGGGAGAGCGACAGGTCATCTGCATTACCCATTTGCCACAACTGGCCGGTTATGCGGACGCACACTTTCAGGTCCGGAAACAGATCGTCAAAGGCAGGACCGTCACGCGAGTGCGGCGGTTGGACACTTTGGAAGAGCGGGTGAGCGAGTTGGCCCAGATGTTGGGTGAGGAGACCCCTGCCACGCGCGGCAGTTCTCGCGAGATATTGGACCAAGCACACCAATTCAAATGAGGCGGTCAGTGCGGCCTCATGCGCTGCTTGACGGGCTGGTCGCCCGCTGATCCTGCAGTGTACCGAGCTCTCCAGGCCGGCGAGGCTGATGGATGCGCTCCCACAGAGCCAGGTCCACCGCACGCGCCCCGTGCCCGCGTGTCTTGACCCGCAAAGTGGGTATGGTATAATTCGCGCCACATGCCGACGTAGCTCAAGCGGCAGAGCATCCGCCTTGTAAGCGGACGGTTATGAGTTCAAGTCTCATCGTCGGCTTGCAGTGTTCAGCAGTGCTCTGTATTGTCCGTGGATAAGACGTTGCATAGATTTGGGTCGGTGTCCCGAGCGGCAAAGGGGGCGGACTGTAAATCCGCTGGCTCAGCCTTCGCAGGTTCGAGTCCTGCCCGGCCCACTGAGTGCCTACATAGCTCAGCTGGTAGAGCACGCCCTTGGTAAGGGCGAGGTCATGGGTTCAAGTCCCATTGTAGGCTCTGTAGGCTCTCGATGTTATGCAAGTACCCTGCTTGGCTGGCGCAGCTGAACGGCAGGGTACTTTTCGGTCTGCAGTCGATGGCGATTCGAGACAGTTGAGAAGGAGCGCTTTTCATGGCAAAGGAAAAGTTCGTACGCGACAAGCCACATGTTAACGTGGGAACCATTGGTCACATTGACCACGGCAAGACAACATTGACGGCCGCCATCACCAAGGTGTTGGCGCTTGAGGGGATGGCGAACTTTCGCGCCTTTGACTCGATAGACAACGCGCCGGAAGAACGCGAGCGGGGCATCACCATCGCCATAGCGCATGTAGAGTACGAGACCAAGGCACGGCACTATGCCCATGTAGATTGCCCTGGGCATCGGGACTATATCAAGAACATGATC
>SDBT01014055.1_pt1 | contig 12791 bp, 9 predicted proteins | sample 2277101 | NCBI WGS metagenome assembly SDBT01 (sample SAMN10404973, study PRJNA504765) | marine sediment metagenome | isolation source: marine sediment core GS10_PC15, 103 cmbsf | place: Arctic Ocean: Southern Knipovich Ridge | collected 2010 | reverse complement strand
AAAGAAGAAGTACAAAACTGTAACACTATTCTCCCGAATGGTCCGGCGTTGCCTATTTTATTGTTGACTATTATACCTATTTAAAATATTTAATGCATATTTTAATACAATATAAAATTCAAATAGATATATCTTTCCGTCTGCGGCGACCTGTTCCAAAATGGAACAGGTCGGTTTTTTATCAAGCTCGCCTGTTTTATATATGTTATTTATATGCTTAACAACTGCCGGCCGGTTAACGCCAAAAATCTGGCCATCTGATGTGCATCAAGCCAAACCGTTTCTTTTTTCAGTCGCACCTTAAGCTCTACTTCTTTTTTAGAGGTTTTATAAATAATTATCTCGCCTTTGTCGGGTTCGTTTTTTTTCATAGTCTTTGATTATAGTTCAAGTTGTCAACGATGGATTTTATTGCCTTTAATTGGTAGTCCTGATTTGGGTCGAAATGGAGTTTCATCTTTTAAGCATGGTTTATTTTTACTGTATTCTTTAAGCTGCTGATCTGTCATAGACGACCTCTCCATCTCTCATTACAATGCTTTTAAATTTTGTCACCTTGCCTGAAAGATCGATAATATCCACATGTTTCAACAAAGTTCTCAAAAGCTCTCCGTAGAATTTGAAAAAACTCTCAGGAGGCAGATCCATTACCGCAAAATCATAGTCATTAACATCCTCACTCTCTTTATAGAGAGCAGACCCTACCAGATACATCCTCCCTATCTTATACTTTTTGGCAATCTCAATAGCCTTATCAAGCTCTTCCTTCAGAATCATAATTATTCCTCCTATATTTCAGGTTAAATTATTGCCACTCCGTTAACGGTAAGGGGACTGGTACACCTTTCTAATTACCAAAGTTCAATTTTAATAGAAGTGTACTCATAGCATTAATATTTTTCTTCAGACCAAACTGGCCCTTTTTCACCGATAGATTTAAATACATAAAATATAGCACGGCCATTCATTTTGCTAAATTTCTGTTTCATGAGACGAAATAGTCTATCTTCGCAGGTCGAAATAATAAATTGGTGTCCTTTCTCAAGTTCCTCGCTCAATACAAGTCCCCTTATTAGATCAATAAAGGAATAAGCATTCAGATCATCAAAGTGAGTTACAGGGTCATCAAGTAAGATTGGAGCGAATATAGACCATGTTTGAGTTAATGCTGCACTTAGAAAAAGACTTAAAGCAACAATGTTAATTTGTGAAGCACTAAAATAATCACTGGGTGAAATTAATTCCTTCTTCCCTCTTTCTACCTCAATTATAATATCACCTTTTTCTGTACGTAGTTTCATCTTCCCAAAACCATAAGGTGTTCTGAGTCGTCCTTGAATGACAGAGGATAAAGGTCCATATTTTTTTGTATACTCTTTTAACGAGTTGTTACGAATTGATTCAAGTTCTTTTTTAATACTTAAAAAATAGGCTTGCAAATCCTTAAATTGAAACTGTTCCTTTTTAAGTGATTCTATTTTCTTATTTATATAAGTCAAATTTTGTTTAGCTTTATTTAATGTAGCCGAATGCATTGCGGAATCTAAAGCAATTTCGAAATTTGTTACATCTTTTTGTAGTGACCTTAAACGAGATAGTTCATTTCTTAAATTTTCTTTTGTTATCAATAATTCTTGTTCGGTTATATTCCTATCAAGGTTCAATTCCTTAATTAAATTCTCGACCTTTTCAACAAAGTTCGCTGATTCTTTAATCTTTTGTTCTTTTCTTTCGAGTTCTTTTGTATTGATGTTTATTTCTGCAGATATATTAGTAATTTCTTTATCTAAATTTTGACTTTTATCGCGGAGCATCTTTATTTGTTTAATAAGTCTATCAAGACTATTTTTATTTAAATCAATTTCTTTTTGTCTAATTTCTTCAGCCTCACCTAATGATACCTGCAGTGCTAATGCCTCCTTTTTTATTACCTCCAGTCTTTCAGATAGCTGTTTTTTCTTAGATTCCGCAACCCGCAGTTCTCCTTCAAGGCCCGACCTCTGTTTCAAAAAATCAACAATTACTTGCTCAATCTTGGTTAACTTTAATTGAAGGTCTTCTAACTCCTTCTTTTTTGTTTCAATTTGTTTCAAAATATTTTCTTTCTTAGCATTAATAATTGGATTTAACGAGTCGGGAACTATCGGCAGTTCAAATTTAACGGCTTTTTCTCTTAAGGTATTTACTTTTTGCTTAATTATTGAAAGTTCGTTCAGTTTATTTGCTATTTCTTGTTTCTTGTTTTTAAATATTGCTTCTGCATCTAAGAGCTGAGATTTAATCTTTAGAAAAATTTTGTTGGCGTCACTAAGTTTTTGAAGTCCTTCTTTAAGTTTTTCGGGGCGTATTCCACGTTGGAGATTTAATCTCTCCAATAATTCCTCACGAGATTTGTGGGCAGTTCCGCAGACAGGACAACTATTGGTTGAAATGTATTTTTCAATATTATCAAGCAATGTCTTTAATTCATTTTGTGTTTTTTGCAGAATTGAGACATATTCTTCCAATTCTTTTTGGTTATTCAATGCAGCCTGAAGTTCATCTTGCTTGGATTGCATATTCTTTTTAGCTTGCTCTACAGCTTGTTCATGCTTGGGTAAGCTAACCATCAGCTCTTTTTCCTGTGTGTTAAGATTTATCCATTCAGGGACAACTGACGAGAACTCGGTTAGCTCCTTAACGCTTTTTTCAAGAGATTCGATTTGAGAATGTTTACTTGTAATTTCATCTTTTACAACTTTCTTGTCGGATATTGACTTCTCGTATTCTTGAATTGGTCTTAACAATCTCTCATTGATATTCTTGATTGTTTCATTTTCCTTTTCAATGGTCGTTATCGTTTGAGTATATTCTTTTTTTGTTATAAGCAGCCATGTCAAATTATCATTCCTTTTACGTAAATTGCTTTCTTCAGCTACACTTTTATTGATATCTTCATTAATATTATCCAAGCCCTTCCTTTTCTCTATAATATTCTTTTCAAGCTTTGTTATGATTTCTTTAAGATTACTTACCTCTTTTCTGTCTTTTGTTAATTCTTGTCGTTTGGAGTAATAGTCTTTAATCTTCGGTTCAATATTTTCGACTATGTTCAAATCTTTTAGGATTGCCCCACTGCGTGCCTCTATTCTTACTCTCCATCCCATAACTATATTTCTGTTGAATTCTGTCGGTATCTTTTCAATGTCAAGATTTTTTTCTTGTGCAATCTTTTCAAATAACCTCATACCAATCGTCTGAACAACCTCAGGCTGTTCAAATATTTTTACAGAGTCTTCGAGTTGTTTTGTCTCATTTTTAACCTCATTTAAAGAAACTATAAGACGGTTTATCTCAGCATCTTTGATCTCATGTTCCTTTTCTAACTTGTTTAAAATCTCTTTTGTCTTTTTAATAGCTTCAAAATAATCTTGCAAAGCAAGCATCCTGGATACAATTTCTTCACTCAGCCGAGATTTTTTATTAAGTTCAGATGTCAGGGATTGAAAATCCTGACCAAATAGATGTGTGGCACGAAATAGCCGAACAAAGTTTTCTATTCTAATATCAATGAGTTCATCTTCAAGTCCAGCGAATCTCATCAAGACATCAGCCCTCTTAAACAGTTGACTCGGTTGATCATTTATAGAAGCATTTTTTCTGTCATTCATGTGTCTTTCAATAGTATAATCTCCACTATTGTCGCTTATTAAAGTCTTCACATATGACTCATTCTTTGAAACACCAAGATGCTTTAAAGCATTAATTACCCTTTTTGTATCTCTACCTGCCTTGTCATCTAATTTTGCTTCGCTGCCCGTGCATATAAAGTCTATTGCATCAAAAAAAGAAGTTTTTCCTAAACCGTTTGGACCGTAAAGCACTATAAGGTCTGCATCAAGATTGAATTTATGTTTTCCTTTATAGGCGCGAAAATTATTAATTTCCAACTCTTTTATTCTGATTTTAGGTTTTGCCTCTAATTGTATTCCATCTTCCCGGCCTATTTCTTGTATATCTTCCCATTTTAAAACACCAAATTTTCCTTCATGGACATCACTAATAATTCCATCTGAGCTTTTAACGTGAGGAACAGCAAGATACTTTGCAAGAGTTGACTTAACTCCATGCTCCATTAATAAGGTTTGAGCAGTAATTGTGGGTCTTAATCCGATAATTTTTTCAGGAGAAAGGGGTATAAAAGGAAGATGCCCTAATTCAGTCTTGACATCACTTTCCTCACTTATGTCAATAACAAATTTTCTGCAAAAGTAAGAGTCTCTTTCTATGTTTTTATAGAAATCTTCATTGTCATGTTGTCCTTTATCCACACAGATAACAAGGGTTAGGTCAAAATCAGCCCAATCAGTAGAGTGCATAGCATAGAATTCTCTGAATTTATTAAATGCATTAGAATAATCTCCCTCTAAATTTCCATTCAATACAGCAAAACCAACCAAATCCGACTTTATATTCAACAGTAAAAATAATGGATTCATACCACTTAGTGGTGACTCTATTTGATGATATCTATTTGAAAGTAATTCACTAAGAATGACAGATAGATCTTTATAATTACTCATTTTCCACACCAATTAATTGTGTTATCTTAGTCGTTAATTCCCCGCTATTTTGTGATTCAAAACACCCCAAAAGTTTCCTGTAATCACATTTCATTATAGGGGAAACATCATATATTTTCTTTTCTCTATTAATAATATCTTCAAAATCCTCATCGGCTCGACTTACGATGATAACTTTTCGAGAATCCAAGTTATGTCTACCAAGGAAGGAATCTTCTATATATTTAAAGTTATCCTTATGCCCATAGTGAGATTGACCAAAAATAATCACAATATCATAAACGTCATTGTCTCTATTTACCAATGTTGCATGTGCAGGAGAATCATTAATTTTCAGGGAAAACTTACAAGATATAACCGACAAAGAATTCACGATTGTTTTTAACGATTTGGTTTCCTCATTCCCCCAAATATCTACGATCTTTTCTTTCTTGTCTCTGTCAGGATCATCTTTTCTGTTCGTGGCAATATTTATTGACCTTTGCAGAAATTCTTCATCGCTCCACCGTAATTCATCTTTTACAAAATCATAGGCAATAGTCACATTCTTTTTTATTCCGTCATCTGTGTTTGGATAAATAATTTCGTCTAATTTATCATTTACCCATTTGATGCTTGCTGGCACTGGTCGCCCTGGTACTCTTGGATCTTTAATATCTTTGTCGATGGGGTAGACAATAGCATTTTCTACAGGACGATATTTATCATTCACATCATAACCAATATATAAAGGATGATAAAGTTTAATGGAATGAATACAAGCACCCATCTCTCTAAACAATGCCTCTTTGCACCTTTTTAGATTTTCAGACCCTCTCAGCTTCTCTGTTATTACAGCAAATGACTGGGGGCAAGCTTCGACCACATAACCTGAAGCTGGTGAAGAAATTATAGAAGTAAACCCATATCCTTCATAATTTCCTGGCTTATACCCACCAGCCGTGTTAGCAAAAAGCACTAAACATTTATCCCTGTTAATTTTTGTCGGATTAGTATCTGTAAAAAATCTCTTTGTATTATTGAGAAACAAATCATAATTTGGTTTTAGGTTATGTTTAACCACGAACAATAGATGAATAGGTTTTGGATCCGAGTCAGAATGCCAAAGTGTATCCAATCCTTTAAGAACAAGAAAGATTCCTTCATCTGAAGTAGGATTAATCTTCCCTATCCAATCTGCACATATCAATGATAAAAAACGAAAAGTTAGCCCATCTGTAAATTTGGCTTCAAAGACATAAATTGATTTTCCTAAAAACATATTCTTAAAATTAGTATTTTTTTCAGGCCAAGCAGGACTAAATTTTGGTTGAATCCATTTAGTTACACGATCGTTTGATTTTACCCATGTAATACAACAGTTAACCCATTGATTATCTTCTAAGGCGTTTGCTTTATTAAGTTCATCAACCTTAGAACCTTCGAGCAATTGAGTATATTGTGTCTTATCAAGCCCATCAACACCGCCTATAACAATAGTATTATTTGGCCAATCTGCTTCCAGAATTGATTGAATAGTGTTTACCCCTTCTAAGCCAGGGATTGAGTATTCGGGAAAGATTGTAAAATGAGTCTGATGGATACCATGTTCTTCATTCTTAGCTATTACAAGTGTTCTCTTTATTTGCTCAATTTGCCTATTTTTTTCGCTACCTTGCCAACTGAAGGGTTCATTGTCAGTCAGATTCTCAGCAACATAAGGCTGCATTATAACAATTTTTATTCCATCAGTAGGAATATTGATATCGTCTAATCTAACCGGTTCTAACAGCATTAACTATTATCTCATCTTTTCAACCATGCCCTTAGTCGATTCAGAGCATAGTCCTGATTAGGCACTTTGATATCAAAGGTCAATTTGCCCAAAGCATCCATATAAGTTTTTAGGCATATGCACCTGACTAGCCTTAATACAATATGTTGGTTCATGAGTCCTCGATTCCACCACGAATATCCTTTGCGAGGATGGGGGCTATGGCTACTGCTTGCTGCACCAGCCGGTAAAACAGCTTCCCACGCTTTTGCATCAATTTTAATTTCGCCTTGTTGAGTAGTAGCATAAATATCAACAGATTTTGCATTCCCAAAAGTAATTGCAACTGGATAACCTCTTCGCGAAAGTTCTCCTGCAACTAAAAACTCACCTGCTAAATGGGTTGTATTTTTATCAATCATTTATAAATCCTCTTGTGGCATTCTCCCCAAGGTGCCCGGCGTGGCTAATATTACCTTCAATCATAATATATCTAAGGAAGAATGAAAACAATTCTACAATAAACTCACTGCAATCCAATTATGAATCATGATGTTTATCTGTGCAGCAGTGTTTGTATTTCTTTCCAGACCCGCAAGGACAAGGATCATTCCTCCCGATTTTTTTCGAAGTTATGCTGTCTATTGCCATGTCCCGTTTTCCTTCTACAGTTTTCCTGAATAATCGGTAGTGCCTTTTTAACCTTTCAATGTAGCTCTCATCTCTCAATACAACTTCTTTGACTTCTTTTAAAAGTGCAGGAGCCAATTGTGATTGCGGGCTCAAACGATTTAAAATAGGGCCTTTTAATTCTTTGATTATTTTGGGATCATTCTCTCCGGCCCATTTTCTGTAATAGCCTTTAGTTTCCCACCCATAGGCCATTACCGCTACAAACTCCTTCCTCTTTTCAGAGAGTATATTAAACATCACTCGCCTACAATCACAGCCGGGTTCATCGCAGTAAAGCTCTGTTAAGGCATATGTATCAGGTGGTAAATCAGGGTCATTAAAAACAATCAGATTTCTCGTTTCCTTTTCTGCTATATCTGGGAATCGGTCATAGAACATCGCATAAGGCATAAAAGATTTACCCCAGGGTAAATAGTGTGCACTGGATATTATGTCATATCTCGGCCGGTTTATCAACTTAAACAACGCAAAGTGGCACAATGGGTGTTGGGAGCAATGCAGATTCGAGGAAGTGCGGTTTTCTAGGATCAAAAAAATCAGCAAAAGGCAGTTATTTTAAGGTGGGAAAATTCACCAATAGACACCTTTTTAGATTTACAAAAATACCATTGGCTCTCTTGACTATATAAATATTTAATCACAATTTTACCTGCCACAACACATTTTATTTTTTTTCCAAATATCAATTATTTTATAAAAATTTAATATGAATGGAATCTCTGTTAAAGGAACCATTCATATGATCCAACCCTTAATATTATTGCTTTGTCAGATGGCATGGATTAATATATTTGTTAGTCATTAACAAAGTCTCCAGAAATGATAAAATGTAATAATTTAGAGGGCCTGCTCGAAGATCTAAAAAGAGGTGAACTAGCGATTTTTGTTGGCGCAGGCTTGTCTACTCTCTTCCCTACTTGCTTGCCATCTTGGAATCGATTCAAGGAAATGATTCTAGAATCGTTAGTGTACTCAATAGGCGATCTTAAAGAGTTTAGAAATCTTTCTAAAGAAAAATTACTAAGCTTATTGATAAACTGCCGATTTAAACCTGAAGTTATGTTAGAGCAATTAGCAAAAATAGACCGTGACAACATGCCATCAGTTCTTAATATTCTTAGATATGGACACCCAAATGCTTTTCATAGGCTTCTTGCAAAATTGGCTAAACGTAGGCTTATAAGGATATTTATTACCACAAATTTCGATTCAATGTTAGAAGAAGCATTTGAGATAGAGGGAGTGAATTATACTACATTGGTGTCTGAGAATGACTTCAGGCGATTCCTTATAGAAGGTGTGAAATTTTATAAGAACACTAAAAATAAAAGATTATTTGATAGTGATACTTACAGACTCTTTGCAACTACCCCAATGGTAAAATTACGAAAGTATCTTTGGACAAGAGAGGAAAAAATTTATTATAAAGCCTTCAGATAATTTTCAAAAAGACTTGGTATATTTCGTTTCAAAAACAAAGTTCTAATAATTAAATTGCACGGTTCTATAGAGAATATAGACTCCATTCAAATGACATTAACTGAAACATCGAAAAAATTGGACGAAAATAAAATTCTTTCTCTTAGGTTTGTACTAAGCCAATATCATTTGCTTTTTCTTGGTTATTCGGGGTACGATAATGATGTAGCTCCAGAAATCACCAATTATCGTATGACATTTCCCTTTAATAAGGAGGAACCAATCTATGTTCCGTTTGAAAAGGATGATATTGATATTGTAAAAAATCTCTATAATCTAAAAATGAAGAGAGCAAGAAGAGTCTATTGGTTAGTTCACAAGAAGGAATCCAGTGAACGACAGAAAATAGTTGAATCGATACTAACTACGTACGGACAAGATGGATTTATTATTAAATCTGATCTGGAAAGCATTGCGAAATCAATATGTAAATCGATTAATAATATAGATTTGGAAATTGATGAAATCAATTTTGGGAATTTCCATTCTTATGTACAATTTTTCGAAGAAATTTTTAAAAAAGAATTACAACAATGGGCTAACTCCTTAAACATATGCAGACGATTTGCGATGCTTTCAAAGCTTTTATTGACTGGACATATTTTTAATTATTCAAAATTGCTCATTGAGACTGCGTTTCAACATTTTAGAGACTGTCAAGATAATCCATATACAATAGATCAATTACTTGATTTACAGATTATAGAGAATGACATAAATGGTGCAATGACATCTCTAAACTTATTTAGAAAAGCCTGGCTTAAGATTTATAAAGAGGGTAAGTTGGATAGGAATGCAATGATTTACTTACATCTATATGAAGGTGACCAACTGGCAAAACTATGTTTATGGAATGATGCCAAGAGAGTTTTGTATAGTGCTTATAGAGAGATTAGAAGAACTAAAGATGAGCTTTCAATATGCAACATTTTAAATAAATTGGCTGCATGTTATTTGCACTTAAAAAAGACTGATGTAGCAGAAAAATGTCTACTAAAAGCAAAAGAAATTATAAAAGTAAAAATGGATAAATTCTCTTATAAACAGAACCTTGAAGCAATAGAACTACTTGCACTGACAAAAGCAAACTTAGGATATGTCTATATTGAAGAAAACAATAAAATGAAGGCAATAAACATCATGCTGGAGGCTATAAATTGGCATATGAAAGTGGAGACTTAACAGGGCAATTTATCACAGCAATGAGACTTGCAGATATTTATTCATCATTAGGGGATGAAGAAAACTTTAATTTTTATGATGAATTTTCAAAAAAGCTTAGTTCATATGTAGATAAGTCAAGCATTCTATGGATTTGATTTTGTAAAATCTCTTCTTAGAAGGCCACTTAAAAGTGAGGATTGTATGCTTTTACTTTTCAGTTGAGTGTCATGGAGGGGCTTTCGGATTTAGTGGGGAAGAATATGAAGAAAAATAAGTTTTTAGAAATTATAAAGCTAGGTAATAAGAGTAGGTTGAAAGGCGAGTTTGAGAGGGCTCTTAACTACTATCAAAAGGCTCTTAAATATGTACAAAATAAGGAAGATGAGGCTACTGCCTATAATTCCATGGGGATAACATATAGGGGAATGAAAAAACTTGAATTGTCAATAAAATCTTACCAGAAGTCATTAAATATTATGACTGATTTAAAAGATCTTACAGGGGTAGCGGGAGCTTACACAAATTTGGCTAATATATATATTGAAAAAGGTGAATTAAACGAGGCTTTATCAAAGATGAACTTTGCTCGCATGATTTTTACTGCAATATCTAGTAGAATAGATTTGTCTAACACGAATAAAACAATTTTAACTAACACAAATAGAGTAGGCTTAGCTAATAGTAATTTAGGATTAGCCAATATCTATCTTAAATTAAAAAGGTTAGGTCTGGCTATTCTATCGGCTCAAGACGCTCTAAGAATTGTGGAAAATGAATGTTCTCCATACTATCATGCTAAAGCATATTTGGTGTTAAGCAATGCATATCTACTAATTAAAATGTACAAGCAAGCGAAAGAAGCTACGACGCATGCCTTAGAACTCGGTAGGTTAGCTAAAATAAATGAAATAATGGAAGAAGCTAAAAGACTATTATCACTGATCAATGAGGTTGAAAAAGAGATAGATTCATCAAGGTGAGTACTCTTTCTACAAAAAAATCGATAAGTTTAGTCAAACTTCAGAATACAAGTTTTACTAATTAAAAGTATAATATTCTTTTGTCAATGCCTAAAAAATTTTTTCGGTTTTCACCTTCGGATAAAACAAAAGTTAGTAATCACAGAGGGCTGTAGTATCAAATATCTTTCGTTTTTTTTAAGAACCTCCCCTTGGTACACACAAACATCCCGTAGGGATGTTTGCCAAATCACTCTGCAGCTACCGCTTTCTCAATATCTCTATTGCTAAGCAGTTCCATCTTCAGATACTTCACTGTTCCCCATTTACTACCTGCTACATGTCTTAAACGAGCTGCTACCAGCATCAATGCCGAATTACCATCCGGAAAAAACCGGAAACGCTCCTACTACTCGGGCCCTCCTAGTCATCTCCCTCAGTATCCTCTCAAGAGGATTATTCGTCCTGATCCTCCTCCAATGCTCCCTCGGAAAATACGTATATGACAATGTTTCCTCAATACCCTCCTCAATTACCTTTGCACCATCAATCTCTACCTAATAACATAATTATTGATGTAATTGCTACCATGACATTTCTGGTAATCCTGCTTACTTGAGAGAAGAGCTTTTTGTCTGACCTAAAGAATATTTGGATAATTTAGCTAGGGAAATGGTAATCAATCTGTGAGGAGGACGGAGGAGAAGCTCATTCGAAACATACTCGGTAAAGAGAAGTGTATGTTTCTTTGAGAAAAAGGGGCATAGGTGAAAACCTTTGCAGGAAAAAGGTCTAAAAAACTCATTTTTACGTTAAGAATTGGCACACTATATTCGGGAAATTATTTGTGTGTAATCAGCCGCAGGATATAAAGTGTCCGACCACTTCCGTTATCCGCTCCAAGCGGAGGCATACATATGTGGGAGCATGCTTTTCATCATAGATTTCGGCAAAGTCTTGGAAGTACTCCTTAAAGATGGCCTGAAGGATATTTGTTCTGCCATGAGCATATGTAGACAACAGATCTGGACTGCTCTAAGAGATAGCTGTACTTACATATAGATATATAACGGGTGAATCTTGCATAATGATTTCTCCCCATCACAAAACCAGAGCCTCACTACCGCAAGGGTTCCGTCTTGGACGGTTGCGCTGAAAAATAGAAAAATCCGCAAGATATCTCAAAAAATGCTAAAATTCTTTAATCGAAAAACGTAGGAATGGTACTATGTGAGTTTACGTAAAAATTTGCAAAAAGAACTATTCAGTGCAACGAACGAATTACAGGGTTTCTGACTGGAAGATAGCTCCAAAGATCAGCAAGACAGAATTGGAGTCACCCTCCATGGTTCCTCCAATTCTGAAGAGGAAAAAAATCAATACCTTACATGGATGTCAGGTATTGATTTTTATTAAAACCCTCCCCCCAAAAGAGTCTATTCGAAAAGCTTTTTGCTATAAAAGGCATTACAAAAAATAAAATGCAAACTATGGATTTCTCTTTAACAATAAAAAAATGCTTCTTTCATAATTCCTTAAAGAATTGGGGACTAAAAAGGAATTTTAATTGTAGTTAATTATGGAAGAAATAATTGACGTTTAATAGTAACCGATTAAAAATGTCGCCCAATGGGTGTTGGGGTCTATCCGTTTTCGACAAAGTACGGTTTTTCAAGGTAGAAAAAATCGGCAATATGCGATTTTTCAGTTTTGCTAAATATGCCCTCGAACCCTTTTCTCAAATCAGATCACATAAATCTGTCTCTCTCATATCATCTTTAAAAAAGCTATAATAGACATTATTTCAGCCGGTTTAATTGTAATTTTTAAATATTCCATCATAATATATGTAAAGGGGTGGGAAAGAATCAAAAATACCGAAAGGAGGGATAAAATATGATTACACCTCAATTAGTAGCTGAGATACTCGGTTTGGCTGCGATAGCAGTGCCTGTTACCCAAGCTGTAAAAAAATGGCTAAAAGCAGAAGGGACAACTGCCATTATTATCTCTGCCATAGTAACGATCCTTTTAGCACTCTGGAGAACCCTATCTACGCAACCATATGACTGGTCGAAGCTCATCATACTTGTAATTGGTGTATTTCTGGAGTCGAATGGTATTTACCATTTTGGCTCGTATGCTATCGGCAAAATGGTGAAAAAGGAGGGGTAGCCTGGA
>SDBT01014054.1_pt1 | contig 12791 bp, 10 predicted proteins | sample 2277101 | NCBI WGS metagenome assembly SDBT01 (sample SAMN10404973, study PRJNA504765) | marine sediment metagenome | isolation source: marine sediment core GS10_PC15, 103 cmbsf | place: Arctic Ocean: Southern Knipovich Ridge | collected 2010 | reverse complement strand
TAACTCCAGCGATGTTGAGATACTGTTGGGCTCTATTTCTTTCCTGACGAAGCTTCCCCCATAATCCTTTATGTTTAGTCAAATCTCTGAAGCTTTCTATCCCCCCGATGATTTTATTATCACGTGACCTCAGGGCAGAGGTCGTCATGTTAACGGGAATTTTTTTTCCCTCTTTATTGGTGATTAAAATTTCGTAATTGTAAACTGTGTTCCCTGTTTTTAGAATTTCCGTAAGGGGGCAGTGTAAATCACAGATATCGCTCTTCAATATTTGACGGCAGTCCCTATTCAGTGCCTCTGCTCTTTTAAAGCCGGTAATCTCTTCAGCCGCATGATTAAACGTGGTGATTTTTAAATCTTTGTCGACTGTGAGTATGCCCCCTTCAATACTTTCCAGGATATTGTTCAAAAACTCTTTTGAAACATCTCCGCTCTTTTTCAAGATAATTCCTCGCTCGCAAAAACAGTTGAACTCAGGCGGGGGGTTCGCCTTCCACGACAATTTCCTTGACACCTCTCCTTGTGAAGAGAAGATGCTTCCCATCTTTTTCAACATATTCGACTTCGAATCCATCATCTCTATATTTTTTTCCTATTTCCTCAACTTCTTTTTTTGTCTCATAGACTACACAATCCCACATAAATTTTTTTCCGTTTATTATAGAGGATAATTCTTGCATAGTAGCTCCCTTTCTTACATTTTGTAAGGGCTTGGCCCAAGTTTTTTAACCTGTTCTGTAAACTCTGTCATCACCTGTGCAAATTTAGGACCCTCGGATGCCGAGATCCACTCAAGCCGGAAACGTTCCTCTTCAAGACCAAAGTCCTCAAGCATCAGATTTATGGCCTCTGCTCTTTTTTCTGTCTTTAAGTTCCCATCTTCATAATGGCAGTCACCGGGATGACAGCCGCAGATGATGACACCATCCGCTCCTTTTGTCAGCGCATCGATCACTAAGTTGGGATGCACCATCCCCGAACACATCACTCTAATGATTCTGACATTTGGAGGATATTGTAGCCTGGATACCCCAGCGAGATCCGCCCCAGTATAAGAACACCAGTTGCAACAAAAACTCACAATTAAAGGATCAAATTCATCTTGCATTATCCTACTCCCAGGGCTGCATTGGCCTGCGCCCCAATTTGTTCTAAAGTAAAGCCCTTAATAAAAATTCCTTTTTTCGGACAGGTCGCCATACAACATCCACAGCCCTTGCATGCGGACTCGTTAACCTCGACCGTCTTCTTAACGTCACCTTTAAGCATGTATTCGATCAACGTGATCGCCTGGTAGGGACAGGGTTCAATACAGTAGGCACAGCCGTCACAACTTTCATCCACGACCTGAGAAATAGTAGCTTCCAATTCGATACTATCCTTGGCCAGAACAGTGGAGGCCCGTGAGGCTGCAGCCTGTGCCTGAATGATGCTTTCGTCGATGGCTTTGGGCGAGTGAGCCAAGCCGCAGAGGTACACACCCTCGGTGGCAAATTCAACCGGCCGAAGCTTCATGTGTGCCTCTAGAAAGAATTTGTCTTTATTCAGAGGAACCTTCAAAATTTTTGCGAGGGACTCATTCCCTTCACCGGACACCACACCCGTAGAGAGGACAACGAGGTCGGCAGGAATTTCAACATCCTTTTTTAATGTTTCATCAAAAGTTTTAACTTTTAATCCATTTCCATTTTGGAGAACCTCAGGTTTTCTGTCCTCATCAAAGCGCATAAACAGGACATTTTTCTGGCGAGCTTTTGTGTAGAAGCTTTCTCTGAAACCATAAGTCCTGACATCACGGAAAAGTACATACACATTGGTTGATGGAGAGAGTTCTTTTATCTTCAGGGCGTTTTTGACGGCTTCCGAACAGCAAATCCGTGAGCAGTAAGCCCGTTCCTCATCACGGGATCCCACACATTGAATCATCACAACATTCTTTGGGAACCCGTTATTTTGGGGCGTCACCCAATCCCCGTTGGGCCCGAGGCGCTGTTCCAGTTCAATCTGAGTCACAACGTTTTCATGCTGACCATAGAGGTATTCCTTAGGTTCGTATTCTTGAGCACCGGTCGCCACCACAACGATGCCGTGTTCAAATTCTATAGATTTGTCCTTTTGCTTAATCTTTGTTTTGAAGTTTCCAATCGAGCCCTCAATATTTTCTAAGGTGGCACCCGTGTACAGATGGATTTTCTTTTCCTTTTTGACCGAATCGATGAGGATCTTCAATTCCTCTTGAGGATTCGCACCACTCAACAGATATTGAATGCGTCTGAGATTACCGCCGAGCGTTTTTTCTTTCTCTACAAGATAGACATCATACCCCTGCCCGGACAGTTCGATGGCCGCCGCCATGCCTGCAGCACCTCCCCCTATTACTAGTGCAGACTTATTAATGGGGACACGCTTTTTCTGGAGCGGCACCAGCAGCCTGGCTTTCGCCACAGCCATGCGCACCAGGTCTTTGGATTTGACCGTCGCTTTTTCGGGCTCTCCCATATGCACCCATGAACATTGATCCCTTATATTGGCCATCTCGAACAGGTAAGGATTAAGCCCGGCCTCCCGGACCGTGTTCCGGAACAGAGGTTCATGTGTTCTTGGCGTACAGGAGGCCACCACCACACGGTTCAAATCGTGCTCCTTGATTATGTCCTTTATGATCTCTTGGGTATCATTTGAGCACGTATAGAGATTGTTGCCGGCATAGACGACATTGGGTAAAGTTTTAGCATATTCCACCACACTGGGGACATTGACAACCCCGGCAATATTGGAGCCACAGTGGCAGACAAACACACCGATCCTTGGTTCCTTTCCAATCGTATCTGTTTCCGGCGGGAATTCCTTTTCAGTGATAAGAGTGCCCTTCTCATCCTTGAGAAGAGTCAGAACCTTTGATGAGGCTCCTGACGACTGCATGATGGTTTCAGGGATATCCTTTGGCTCTGTAAATGGACCGGCAACATACACCCCCTCACGCGTCGATTCGACAGGCTTAAAAGTCGAGGTCTTGCAGAAGTTGAACTCATTCAGCTCGATACCGAACTTTTCTGAGATATCACCAGCCGTTCCCGGAGGCAAAATACCCACGGACAGGACGACCAAATCGTATTCACGGGAGGCCTTTTCGTTGTTTTCATCCATGTATTCGACCAAGAGGCTTTTTGTTTGAGGGATTTCCTTGATGGACGGAGGACGGCATCGTATATAGTTGATACCTAATTCTTTCCCCTGCTGGTAATACTCATCAAATCCCTTGCTGAAAGCCCGCATATCCATAAAGAATATATCGCATTCCAGATCTTTTCCCGCGTGCTCCTTGGCGATAATTGCCTCTTTGGTGGCGTACATACAGCAGACCGAAGAGCAGTAATCTCTCTCACAATCGCGGGAACCGACACACTGGATAAAGCCCACTCTCTTGGGTTCTTTTTGATCACTGGGCCGGAGGACATGACCGAGGTAGGGCCCTGTCGTCGAAAGGATCCTCTCAAATTCAACAGAAGTGACCACATTGGGATAGCGGTCATAGCCCAGCTCGTCCTTGATGTTGACATCAAAGAGGTCAAATCCCGGAGAGAGGACAACGGCCCCGACATTGAGCTCCATTTTTGTTTCGGTCTGATCATACTCGATGGCATCGGCCTCACAGAATTCCTGGCAGATTTTGCACTCATTCTTGAGCATATGCGCACAGTATCTGTCATCGATCGCCGCTTTATTGGGAACAGCCTGTGGATAGGAGATATAGGCCGCTGATCTCGGCAAAAGACCTTCGTTGTATTCATCCTGAATGGGGATAGCTTTGTTTTTGCTGATGTCCTCGAGTTTAATCTTCTCGGTTGGACAGACATAAGCACAAGCCCCGCAGGTCTGGCATATATCGGATTGCACATCAAAAGGTGGGCTGACCAGCCGTTTGGAACCACGGTTAGAAAAACTGATCGCACTGATGCCCATTCTCTCCTGACAGACACGCACACACAATCCGCAGAGGATACAATCATCATTTTTCTTCGTGATCCGCGATTCTTTAATCCCATGTTCTTCTGCAATTTTTTGGATGGATCTAGTTTCCGGACACCGTGCCAGCAGAAGTTCAATCATCACCTTCCGCGTCTTTATAATGTCTTCAGTATCCGTTTGAATAAGAAGACCATCCGCAGCCGGATAGGTGCATGAAGCCTGCATGTTTGTCCTGCTGCCTTGAGTCACCTCAACCAAACATAACCGACATGCACCATAGGGAACGAGTGCCTTATGGTGGCAAAGAGTCGGAACCCGGATCCCCGTACTCTCGATACACTCCAGTAATGTTTTTCCTTCTTCAAATTCTCCCTGGTTACCGTTAATTGTCAGCTTGACCACGCCGGTCCTCCGTTTTGAGTAGATTTGATATTTTTAAAATGACACATTGGCTTTCCTTCTTTTTCCTTTTCTTTAATCTTTTTTTTCTAAATCACACCGCAGACATCTTTTTGCTTCAGAAATAGCCACGGCCTCACTGAAACCCAGTTCCACTTCTTCAAAGCTTGAAGTTCTTTTTTCGACGGCAATGGCAGGCATGTCCGGCCTCTTGAGTTCACTGATCTCAACGTCAGACAATTCAACCGCCTCCACTTGAAGGATGGGACGGGTGACCTCATAGGTCACATCCAGCTTCTCTCCTCGCACAAATTTGTCTATCATTTTTGCCGCCGTTTTTCCATGCGCCATTGCACCGGTCACAGTATTAGGCCCGGACACCACATCACCCCCGGCAAAAATGCCTTCCACATCGGTCAAAAGGGTCTCGGGATCGACTTCGATCGTATTCCAGTTTGACACCTTCAATCCGTTCTCACTGATAAGGGGCGCAATATCGGGTTGCTGGCTTATGGCCAGAATCAAGGAATCGACATCCACCTTAAATTCAGATCCCTCTATGGGAACCGGCCTTCTGCGGCCGCTCTCATCCTTATCCCCAAGCTTCATCCTGATGCACTCGATCGCTTTTATTTTTCCCTTGCTGGAGAGAACCTTAATGGGCGCTGCCAGAATTCTCAGTTCTATTCCCTCAATGACAGCCTCTTCAATTTCACTTTCAATGGCGGGCATTTCAGCACGCGTCCGTCTGTAGAGAATGGTGGTGTCCTTTCCTAATCGTTTGGCAACCCGTGCCGCATCAATGGCTGAATTTCCACCCCCTATGACCACAACCTTATCTCCAATTTTGACATCTCGCCCCAGGTTGAAATCGCGGAGAAACTCCACGGCATCGATGACACCTTCGGAGTCCTCATCAGGAATATTCATTTTTAAACCCTTATGTGCACCGGCTGCGATAAAAACGGCTTGGTAGTCTTCCTTTATCTGACTGATGGGGATATCCTTCCCCACTGTGGTATTTGTCTTGATTTCCACGCCCAATTTCTTGATTTTTTCGATCTCGAAAGCAAGAACATCTCTGGGCAGCCTGAACTCAGGTATCCCAAGAAACAGCATTCCTCCCGGCTCCGGTTGGCTTTCAAAAATGGTGACCTTAAACCCTTCCAATGCAAGGTAATAGGCACAGGTCAGACCGGCAGGCCCGGAGCCAACAATGGCAATGCTTTCGTCCCTCTTTTCTTTGGGTTGGGGATTATGGTTGATATTGTTCTTCATTTCATAATCGGACAGGAACCGTTTCAAGGACCGGATAGCGATCGGATCATCCCACTCACCGGCACTGCACTTTGTTTCACACGGCGTATCACAGACACGCCCACAGATAAGCGGAAGGGGGTTCTCTTCTCTGACAACCTTTATGGCCTCTTCAAATTTTCCCTGTGCCAGAAGCCCGATATAGCTGGGAACATCCTGTGATATGGGACAGGAATGCTGACACGCCGATGAAATGATGCTTTTGCAAACCAAGGCCGGGCATCGTTTGTATTTGATGTGATCTATGTATTCATCTCTGAAATATCTCAGCGTACTCAAGACCGGATTGGGAAGAGTTTGGCCCAAACCGCACATGGAGGCCTTCTTCACCGCATTGCAGATATCTTCTAAAAGTTCGATGTCTTTCTCCTCTCCCTCTCCCCGGCATATTTTCCGGAGGATTTCCAGCAGTGCAGCCGAACCCTCTCTGCAGGATGTGCATTTTCCACAGGACTCATCGTTAGTGAACTCGAGAAAATATTTTGCGACATCCACGACACAGGTATCTTCGTCCATAACGATCATGCCGCCCGAACCCATAATGGAGCCGACCTCAGTCAGCTTTTCATAATCCACAGGCAAATCCATCAAACCGGCCGGAATGCACCCTCCTGAGGGCCCGCCGGTCTGAACAGCTTTAAATTTTTTGTTTTTTGGAATGCCTCCCCCGATATCATAAATGATTTCTTCTAAGGTGATTCCCATGGGCACTTCAACCAGTCCAGTATTATTGATCTTTCCAACAAGAGAAAAGACCTTTGTCCCCTTGCTCTGCTCTGTTCCAATACTGGAAAACCATTCGGCCCCCCGATTGATGATGGCTGGAACGGTCACCCAGGTTTCCACATTGTTGATATTGGTGGGCTTGCCCCATAATCCCGACTGAACCGGATAGGGCGGACGTTGTATGGGTTCAGGTGGACGGCCCTCGATGGATGCGATCAGGGATGTTTCCTCCCCGCAGACAAATGCGCCGGCGCCCTGTTTGATGTGAATATCAAAACTGAAGTCGGTGTCAAATATATTTTCGCCAATGAGCCCGTACTCTCGGGCCTGGGCTATCGCAATCTCCAATCTCTGCATGGCCAGGGGATATTCCGCTCTGATATAGACATATCCCTCACCGGCACCTATGGCTCTGGCCCCGATCAGCATTCCTTCCAGCACTGAGTGTGGATCCGCTTCGACAATACTTCTGTCCATATAGGCTCCGGGATCTCCCTCGTCAGCATTACAGATAATATATTTGGGCTCTCCTTCTGCCTTTCTGCACAGTTCCCACTTTAATCCGGTCGGAAATCCGCCACCCCCGCGGCCCCGCAGGCCTGAATTTTTTATCTCCACAATGATCTCTTCGGGAGTCATCTCCGTGAGCGATTTTGCAAGGGCCTTGTACCCATCACGCGCAATGTACTCATCAATTTTTTCAGGATCGATCAATCCCCTGTTTCTCAAGGCCACCAGTGTCTGGCGGGCAAAAAATCCAATGTCCATCATTTTGGGAATGACGCTGTCTGCCTCAGAGGGAGTGAACATGAGTTTTTTTACAGGCCGACCCTTTAAAAAATGCTCTTCTACAAGGTGAGGAACCTCCTCTTCCGTGATGGATTGATAAAAGATACCATCCGGCAAAACAACCAAAACAGGCCCTACGGCACAGAATCCGTTACAGCCCGTCATGACCACAAGAGCTTCATTCTCCAGTCCCTGTTTCTTCAGCTCTTTTTCCAGCACATCTTTGATTTTAAAAGACCGGTTGGACACACATGCGGTTCCCGCACATAACATTAAATGTAATCGGTATTTGTCTGTATTAAGTTCGTTCATATTCTGTTTGACCTCTATTTAAAAACCTTTAAACAATCAGGAGACTCTTTCGCTTCCTATGGCCAGAGCATAGTCCTGAACGACGTTTCCGCCCACCACATGCTCGCCAATAATTTTGAGAATTTTCTCCGTAGTGAGATCGACATATTTGACGGGAGCTTCATCCTTCAGTTCCACTGTCACCATTGGCTCCCGGCTGCACAGCCCTGCACAGCCCGAGCTTGTCAAAATGACATCCAAAATGTCCTTTTTGTCCAATTCATCCATGACTGTATTCATGATGGTCCTGGCTCCGGCCGCAATCCCGCACGTCCCCATATGAACCGTAATTTTAGCTCTGCCTGCGCCATTACGCAGCTGGACGGTCTTTCTCACTTTCCGACTAATTTTCTCTAAATCTTCAATTTTCAGTTTTGGCATAGTTTTTATCCATAAAATTTATTAAAGACTTTGGTATGTGTTAAGAAGACGGGGAACTTTATTTTTCGTTATTTTGCCGTGGATATCGTCCCCGACTTTCAACACAGGGGCCAGTCCACAGCATCCAATACAGCGCACCGATTCCAGGGTAAACATCCTATCGCTCGTGGTCGCGCCTTTTTCAATTCCAAGTTCACTTTCAAATGCAGACACGATTCTTCCGGCCCCTTTGACATGGCAGGCCGTCCCTGTGCAGATCGTGATGATGTGTTTTCCCCGGGGCTCCAGGGAAAATGCGTTGTAAAAAGTAGCGATGCGGCATACCATACTCAGGGGGATATTGAGCTTGTCTGCGACATATTTGAGGACCTGTTCAGGAAGATAATTGTAGGTGTCATTGGCCTTCTGCAGGACAGGCACAAGGGATTTCTCCGAACTCTCATAATCTTTAATGATTGTATCCATAATCTCCATGTCTTTGAGAGAGATGTCGATGAGATCTTTTTCAGGAGTAATATAGAGGATGTTTTCGACGGGACAGTTGGCCACACAAGAACCACACCCGGTACATTTGTCTTCATCGATATAACGGGGTCTTTTGGTGATGGACACTTCAAAGTTCCCAGCCTTCCCTCTGATTTTATCAATGTCGGCAAAAGTGATCACTTCGATGTCTTTGTGCCGTCCAATCTCAACCAGCCTGGGAGCCATTGTGCACATGGCACAGTCATTGGTTGGAAAGGTCTTGTCCAGCTGGGCCATCACCCCGCCGATCGAGGGTTTGTTCTCCACGAGATACACCTTGATGCCGGATTCCGCAAGATCGAGGGCGGCTTGCATTCCACCGATTCCACCACCAAGAACCAGGGCGGAACCGACCTTTTTGTTCTCTTCTGTATTAAGCGACATTTTTGAATAATCCTCCTTTAGAGGAGATCCTGCGATTTGAGCAGTTCCCTCGGACTGACAATGTGCCGTTTCATCCATACATCTACGTCCTCACTCCCCAGAGCCAGTCCCAGAAGCTCCGTAAAATAGAAAGAAGGGAAAAAGACATCTTTCCCCAGAATTTTTGATATCTCGGACTGCTTGTTGTCCAGATTAGCCTGACATAACGGGCAGGCCGTAACGATACAGTTTGCTCCTGCTTCTTCAGCTTTTTCGATCAGCTTGCCAGTCAATGTTGAGACAATATCCGACCGGGCCAGGATCAGGCTGCCGCCGCAGCAGTCTGTCTTGTAGGACCAGGGACGAACCTCGGCACCGAGGAGAGTGAGCAGGTCATCCATCGCCTGAGGATCTTCATATTTGACTGCATCAGTGATTTTGGGCGGCCTTGTGATCAGACACCCATAGTAACTGACAGTTTTGAGACCGCTGAGCGGCCTTTTTATTTTCTCTTTAATAGTGTTGAAATTGGCCTCTTCCGTAAGAAAATCGAGGAGATGCTTTATAGGAACATTCCCTGTATAAGGTGTGTTGATGACCGGCTCCTTTTCCTGTTTAATATGCTTTTCCGCCACTTTGAATCTATGAAAACATGCGGCACAGGGGACAACTAAATCCATGCCGGCCAACTCGGCGGTGGCCAGATTGCGTGTGGCCAGTTCAACAGCCAGTCCTTCATCGGCGGTGTGGGCAGAGCCAGCACCGCAGCAGTTCCAATCCGTAAGCTCATCCAGCTCAATATCCAGTTTCTGGCAGACATCCTTGGTGGATTCACCATACTCGAGGCCCGTGCTGTGAAGAGAACAACCCGGATAATAGGATACTTTCACGAATCTTCTCCCTTTTTAAGTTTTTTGAAGAACCCTTTCACATCTGTTCGACCCTTTATAATCTTTGGGAACAGCTTAAGTTTTCCTTTCTTAAACAACAGCCATCCAAGTTTGGCCTGACTGAAAAGTGCCCCACTTTTGAGCTGTGGAATCATATCTCCGCTTTTCAGCATATAGAAACCGGTCATCCCGAGTTCATATATCCGTCCGGTAGTTTTGATCATTGTAAGCACCGATGTGTGGAAGGCCGCTGGACGCTTATCTCCCTTTTTAAGACCGGACTTCCTGGAGGCCATTTTGAGTGAATCCATAATTTTGGCCACATCTATGTCGTTTGGGCATCGGGTCGTACACGTTTCACAGGCAGCGCATACCCAGATAGACGCGCTCTTTAAAACATCCTCCTTCTGTCCCATCCGGATCATATGGATAATCTGATGGGGCAGGTAGTCCATGGCAAAGCTGACGGGACATCCACTCGAACAACTTTTGCACTGATAGCAGACAGAGACACGTTCTCCGCTCTTTTTGTCCATCTCAGGAATCCAAGTGTGGTCAGGTACAAGCATAAATTCGGAGGGCATCATAAATCTCCTTTATTCGTTGGATTAGAAAACGTCTTTTTTGTTGAAAAAAACATAGAAAAATATACAGATAAGGAGGCTGTGTGTATCAAACCTATGTATGAGGACATTAAAAAAAACTTATAAAAATTATAATAAATAGTGTAATTATAAATACGATTGTAATTATGTGTAAAGTATTGATTTATTTACAATTACGTGGAATAGTATCGAAATAGGTTGGCCTTGTCAATCAAAATATCAAATAAGTTTAAATCTTTTTTTTTGTCTTAGAGAAAGAGTTGACTTCAAAAATAATTACTTTTATTGTAGAGACGGTTTTAACATGAGAAGGAGATAAAAGAATAAGAAAGGGTTCAAGGGTTCAAGGGTTCAAGGAGAATAACCATATTTATTATAAGGAGTAGGCAAAATGAATAATAACAAGCCTCATACTAAAATTTTAATCATCGATGATGATCCCGACTTTCTCAAATTGACGACAATGATGCTGGAATCAGCACCCTATGATGTCGTCACAGCCAACAATCCTAAAGAAGGCAAGGAAAAACTCTTGTCGGAAAAACCGGATCTCATTCTACTCGATATCATGATGGACAGCATGTTTGATGGATATTCTCTCTGCAATGATATTAAAACATCCAAAGAGTACGAAGGATTTAAGGATACGCCCATCATTTTTGTATCGGCAGTTAAAAAAATGGCCGGCTCCAGGTTTGCCATCGACATCAATGAGCAGGGACTGAGAGGACCTGATGATTATCTTGATAAACCGGTCCAGGCAGAAGAGCTTATCGCCCACATAAAAAAATTACTCGACACGTAAGAGGATTTTCATCTTGCTGCGCAAAAGTCTTGCCGCCAAACTTATTTTTTATATTGGCATTGTTCTAGTTCTAACGATTGGATTCTTTGCCTATATCAACACAACCGCCCAGAAAAAACTCCTCATTACAGAGATGAGGCAGAATGGAATTCAACTCGGCCAAATGATTGAAAAGAGCATTTCGTTTGATATGATGACCGCACAAAATGACCGCATTCAGAAAACACTGGAAGATATCGGGAACTCCGAGGTTATCGAAAATATCCGGATTTATAACAAAGAGGGAACGATCATCAGGTCAAATTCGAGTGGAGAGATTGGTACTTCTGTGGACAGAACGACAGAGGCCTGCTCTGTCTGTCACAGCAAGAGAAAACCGGCAGAGACATTATCTCGAGCGGACATGACCAGGATTTTTGAACCGGACAACGGATACAGATCTCTTGGAATTATCAATCCCATTTATAACGAACCAAGGTGTTCGACTGCAGACTGCCATTATCATTCTCAGGAACAAAAGGTTTTAGGAGTGATGCATATACTTTTACCTCTGGACCGCTTTGACAGACAGATGGGAGCAAACCAGAGACAGACCATTCTGTACTTTTTCTTCATTTTTTTAATTATTGCATGTGGCATGGGATTATTAATTCATATGTTTGTCAACCGCCCTATTAACAGCTTGATTGTTGGAACACGGAAAATTGCAGGGGGGGATCTCGGCTACAGGATTGGGAGCCACCACTCTGATGAGGTCGGAGAACTCGGAAAATCTTTCGACAACATGACGGCCGAGCTTAAAAAATCCCGCGAAGAGATTGAACAGTGGAATATCAAACTCAAAGATGAAATCAAAAAGGCGACTGAAAACCTGGAGTTGGTCAATAAGAAACTGGAGGAACTGGACAGTCTCAAATCGAACTTTATGAGAAAGATGGAGCATGGCCTGCGTTCTCATGTCGGGATAATCCAGAGCTGTTTAAGTTTAGCATTTAAAGAAGGACAAGCAGATTTGTCCGCTCAGCAGCTTGACTTAGTTTCCACAGCTAAACGACGAAGTGCCGTGCTGTTGGAAATGCTCGATGACATCGCCCTGCTGTCCTATCGTCAATCGGCAAGTGCGGAATATTTTATTGAGCCGGTTCAAATCACAAATGTTTTGCAAAAAGCGCTGGAAAACTTCCGCGTTCAAGCCCAGAAAAAGAATATCCAACTCGATATCCAGGTCCCCGCTGATTCACCCGTTATCCAGGCTGATCAGGCAGCACTCGAGGAAGTTTTTTCAAATCTGGTCAATAATGCCATAAAGTACACCGACAGAAACGGTTCGGTTTCTCTTTCTATCGTTGAGAAAGAAAGTGTCATAATAATTGATATTATTGACACCGGGATTGGTATTACAACCGAAGAGCAGCCCAAAATTTTTGACGAGTTCTATAGGGCCTCCAACGCCAGATTGAAAAAAATTGAAGGGACCGGCGTTGGATTGGCCATTGTTAAAGAGATCGTTAAAGCCCATCATGGCAAGATAGGAGTCCAGAGCGAACTCGGGAAAGGGACCACCGTTAGAGTTATCCTTCCCCAATTAATTAAGGAAAACAAATGAAAAACAAAGAAATCCTTGTGATGGAAGACCTCCTCGGATCGAACAAAAAAATCGCCAATGAGATT
>SDBT01014053.1_pt1 | contig 12791 bp, 6 predicted proteins | sample 2277101 | NCBI WGS metagenome assembly SDBT01 (sample SAMN10404973, study PRJNA504765) | marine sediment metagenome | isolation source: marine sediment core GS10_PC15, 103 cmbsf | place: Arctic Ocean: Southern Knipovich Ridge | collected 2010 | reverse complement strand
CATGCTCCACGACGACGAACAGACCAAGGTGGCCGCTACACCACGGCTCGAGACGGTGGCCGACCTGATCGAGATCGCCGGCCACCTGGAACCGTCGACGGCGGTTGTGCCCGGCGGCCATCGAGTCGAGGATTTGCGGCTGGTCGAGTCGGCCCGGGACCATGGTATCGTCGACCGGATTATCCTCGTCGGCAGCCGAGATCGCATCGCCGCGGCCGTGTCGGAGGTGGGCATCGAGATCGCTGACGACGACATCGTGGCGGCCGACGACGACCAGCGGATCGCCGAGGCCACCGTCGAGTTGATTCGGGCCGGGAGCGTCGATATCGTGCTCAAGGGCGATATCTCCACACCGATCATGAATCGGCACATGCTGCCGCTGGCGATCCGGCCGACGGTCAGTCTGGCGACCATTTTCGACGCGGCCCCGATGGCCGGCGGGCGGCCCATGCTGATGACCGACGCCGGCGTGACCACGGTCTGCAATCTCGATCGCATGGTCGACCTGATCCACAACGCGGTGGAGGTGGCCCAAACGGCGATGGGGATCGAGCGGCCCCGTGTGGCGGTCCTTTCGGCCAACGAGAAACAGATCGCGTCGCTCGAGTCGACCCGAATCGGCCTGGAGTTGGCCCAACGCGATTGGGACAACGCGGTGGTTTGTGGCCCCTTGTCGCTGGATCTGGCGATCGACCCGGGCTCGGTGGCGATCAAGCGGATGCCGGACCTCCCCAACGCGGAAGAAGTGGCCGGCCGGGCCGACGTGCTGGTCTGTCCCGGCATCGACGCGGCCAACGTGCTCTACAAGACGGTCGCGTCGATGACCAAGTACGGCGACGCCTCGCTGGCGAGCATCACGGTCGGCTTTCCCGTACCGTATATCATTCTCTCGCGGGCCGATAGCCTCGAGACGCGGCTGGCGTCGATCGCCCTTTCGGCCGTTTGCGCCAAGCGAAAGACGCCCGACCATGGAACTCAGGAGATTCGCGAGATGAGCGACGCCCAAAGCAGTCATACCCAAGACAGTCATACACAGAGTAGCCATTGGGTCTTTCGTGCCCACGTTGTCGATCGGGCAGGCGCCTTGACGAGCATCGCTTCGGCGTTTAGCAACGAGGGCGTGAGCATCGACACGGTCGTCGGCCACGGATTCGAGGAGCGCGCCGGCGTCGACGGGAGCGTCGTGCTGACGTTCTATTGCAGCGAGGCCGACAAGGACAAGATGGTCCGCAAGGTCAAGCGATTGAGCAAGGTGACTCAACTCGAAGAGCACGCCTACGAGTCGCAAAGCCTGCGCAAGTCGGCCATCGTTCTAGCCACCCGGGAACTCAAGCCGCAGGACGTGGTGGGCGAAAAGGCGTTCCTTACCAGCGAACTCGTGCGAGAGGACGCCGCCGGACTGACCTATTTCCTGGCCGGCTCACCCAGCGACCTCGACCCGGTCCTGGAACGGCTGGAGACCGACAAAGTGATCACGGATATCGTCTATTCGGTGCTGAGCCAGTAGGAGCCCGCTGAAAGAGTCGTGTGCCACTGCTTGCTTTCAAGCAGTGCCGCCGAGTGGGCCGGAAACCCCGACAAACACACTGCTTGAAAGCAAGCAGTGGCACACATGACCGGTCTATCTCGACTTTTTCAACGGGCTGATAGGAGGGATTCTCGTCCCAATGCTCTGTTTCGCGTCGACACGCCCGAGCGACCGTCGATCCGGCCGAAGCAGGACCGTCCGCCGCAATGTCGACGTAACCCGTTGTCGTCGCGTGACTTGCGTACCCGCTAAGAGAAGAGAATGTGCATACGCCTTACGTGGCTGCTGCGGTGACTTCCTCGTAGCAGTCGACCAGCGACTTGCTTGGATTGGACAGTTTCAGCACGGGGGCGAATTCCGTGAAGCCGTCATCCGTTTGCTCGAGCAGCTCATGCACGGAAGGTCCGCCGGTCGGGCAGATCCTCTGGTAGTAGGCCTCGAACAACTCCGACTCGGTCCAGGTCGGATCCGCCGTGGTCGGCAGCAGGGCCGAGAGCGCCACGGCCAGCTTGGCCGGCTCGGCGTCGGCATGGGACACCCAGCGGTCGATCGCTTGATGGTTTTCGACCAACAGGGCGAAGTCCTCGGGCAGGTTCCACTGTCGGGCCATGATTCCGGCGGCCTGGGCATGAGTCCATCCAAAGACCTGTTCCTCGAGAAACGAGAGCCGCACCTTGCCGTCCTCTCGGGCCTCGAGCAGCTTGACGTATACGTCGGGCAATTCCTTGGCCAGAAGCGGCACGGCCATGTCTTGCAACAAGGCCGCGGCAAAGGCCTCTTCGCCCTCTTCCACGCCCAGCAAGTTCGTCAGCGTGCGGGCAAGCAAGGCCCTGCGCAGCGAGTCTTGCCAAAGATACTTCAGGTCGAAGGGGCCACACTTGGGGTTCGGCATCAGGCTGAAGACGGCGCTCCAAAGCGAGAAGTTCTTGATCGTGCGAATGCCCACCAGCGTGATGGCCAGCTTGACGCTCGAAATCTCTCGCGAGAACCCGAAATAAGACGAGTTGACGAACCGAAGCACTTGCCCGGTGAGCCCTGGGTCCGATTCGATCGGCGTGGCAAATTCAGCCGGCCCATTATCGGGATCCTGTGAGAGTTCCAACAGGCGAATCGCGCTTTGCGGCAGCGCGGGCAACTGGGCCCCCGCCAGAATCTTGTTCAAGTCAACCTTGTGAGTCGGTGTATTGGACATGGATCCACAGTCTCCAGTCTGTCGCGATTTGTAGGTCGGGCCGATTATTGGTCCAGTATTGTCAGGTGGCAGCATTCTAAGATGGCAACACCACAGGCCGCCGTGCCACCGAAACGTACGACACAATTGGCCCCCCGGCAAGCAGAAACAGGCGGATGGCCTAAATGGGCCGATCAGGGCCGGATTCTGAGCCGTGAATGTGGTCGAAATGCCACCTTGCCCCCCGGCCAGTGTTGCCCGACTGCTACGCGCCGGATGGCCCGCTCGCGCTGCGGAAACGCGGCAACTCTTTTCTTTCTGGGCAGTTACGTGGCGTGCCCCGGTCGACCCGGCCGATCGGCCCGCCAATTGCACCCCCTCAGTCGGATGAGATCGCTCAGGCCGGCGGTTTGCGCAGCCCCCTCTTTGTCGGCCAGCCTCTTTGGGAGTACACCATGCGTCGAATCGGCTTTCTAATCCTGCTATTGCTGGCCCTGGGCTGGGTAGTCGCAGAGCTGCCTGCCGCACCTGCGCAAATACCCCAGACTCAAACTTCCGACTGGAGACGGACTCGTGACGGATGGGAACGTATGAGTTGGTGGCGGGCAGAAGCCACGCGGCATCGGCCGGCGATTCACCCGCTGGTGATCGGTTCGCTTCAGGTTCTCGTCTCCGCAATGGGCCTGATCGCTTTCTCCAAGCCCGAAGAGCCGAAAACCGAAAACCTGGGCAACTGAGGTACTGCCTCTTCAAAAAATCGGTCTTTTGGCATCGGCCCAATCGGGTTACACTCCGGCACTTTGTCGTTGGTATTCCGATTCACGCTTGCTTGCAGGGGAGATCGATGAGCGAACCCGACCAAAAGGCCAAGCGGCCCCGTCTGTCGGCGGCCCTAATCGTCAAGGATGAAGAGGCCGTTCTGGCCCAGTCGATCGAGAGTCTCCAATCGATCGTCGACGAGATCGTCGTGCTGGATACCGGCTCGACCGACCAGACATTACAGATCGCCGGGCAGCTCGGCGCCACCGTCGTCTCGGCACCGCTGAATGATGATTTCTCGGCCGCTCGAAACGAATGCTTGCGTCGAACTACGGGCGATTGGGTCTTGTGGCTCAATGCGAGTGAACGGCTCGACGCCGACTCGGCCCGTCAGTTGCGGGAATTCGTGGACCAGTCGGCGGAGTCGAACAAAGCGTACATGATACTGGTCGAGACTCCCGAGGCGAACTCCGGCGGGCTGGCCGAGCAGAAGGCCCAGATTCGGCTGATCCCCCGAGACGATCGCCTGCGGTTCGAGGGGCGAGTTCGGGAAACGCTCCATCCGGCGATCCAGGCGGCCGGTTTGGAGATCGATGTGGCTCCGGGACGGATTGTCCGGCACCCTCGGGGCCACGACCAGGGTAGGAAGGCGCTGATCGCCTATCGCAATCTGCGGCTGATCGGCTTGGAAATCGACCAGCAGAAAGCGACCTCCGCACGGCTCGAACTGGCCGCCGGCGAGTCCTACAGCGACCTGGGAGACCACGAAAACGCCCGCCAATCCTTTGGCCGGGCCATCGAACTGGCCGAGCAGGGCTCCGGCGAGATGTTAGATGCCTACTACGGGCTGGTGACTTCCTACGACGGCGACGAATACTTCAGCACCCTTCAGTTGTCGACGTGCGTCGAGGCGTTGGAGGCCTTTCCCCTGGATGCCCAGCTACTGATGGCGATGGGAAACTACCTGCAACAACGAGAGCAACTCGCCATGGCAGAGCGGTGCTTTCGTAACGCCGTACAGCATGGTCAGGTCGATCTGCAGGTATGGCACGTTGTCGAGTTGGCCGAACTGGCCTCGATCTCGTTGGGTTTGATCCTCCAATTGCAGCAGAAAGAGGACGAGGCAAGGCAGGTGTTCGAGGATGCCCTGAAATGCCACCCGGAATCGATCCGTTTGCGTCGACACATGCTCGAACTCCATGTGAAACATGGACGATGCGAGGAGGCGCTTCAGGTGGCCAATCATCTGCCGCTGCCGGCCGAACAGCGAGCCCCGATGCAGAACGCCGTCCGGGGGGCGTGCCGGGTCGCCGACAATGTATGGACCTCTGCGACGGCCTATCTTCAAGGCGCCTATGTGGCCGGCTGCCGCGATGTCTTCTGTCTGCGTTGGTTGGTCGTTGCCCTGTTGTCCAATGCCCAGGTCGAGGCCGCCAAGCCCGTGTTGGAGCAATGGCGGCAACGTGAGCCGGATAGCGCCGAGTTGCAGGTCTATCTCGATGCGATCGCCCAGGCTGAAGTCGAGCCGGCAGGGTTCGAGTCGTCCCACGCCGAAGCCGCCCCATCGGCCCTTCACCAACATTTCCGGATCGATCAAGGAACCACCTCCCTGCAGGTCTCCCCCCCGCCGGTGCCGTTCATCAGCCAGATTTCCTCATTCGACGACGTGGCCAATCAATCGGCTCCCGTGGACGGTTAGCCCTGGTTTGTAGCTACCTTCGCCAGAAGAGTGGTCGTAACCCTCGGATACGCCCCACGTTCTGGCGAACGTAGCTACAATAGCCCCACGTTCTGGCGAACGTGCTACAATAGCCCCACGTTCCGGCGAACGTAGCTACAATAGCCCCACTACAATGGCCCCACTACAATGGCCCCACTACAATGGTCTGTCGCATAATTCCCAGGGGAAGAACAATGTGGGCTAGACCACTCGGCCGGGGGGAATGCAAATTCCAAGACGGACATCCGCAAGACGACTTGATCAGAGCGGCCGATCCGCGGAGAATACGAAGACTGGATGCGAGCTTGACAACCGACCCAATGTTGACTAACAATTCGGCGTGGATTGTGCGGGAGGATCCCTCGGAGGTGACTCCCCCGGAAGAGCGGTTCTTAGCACGCCCCCTTCTTGACTGTTGAGGATTGTAACATGTTATTGGAAATTGATTCCCTGCGACTGTCGCCCAATGGGGGCGACGGGATATTGACTGCTGACGACCACGAGATGATCTCTTCGAATCCGCTGTACATGTCGCAGGCGGATGACGGAGACGACCTGGACGACTTCGACGACGACGATTTTGACGACGATGATTTCGACGACGATTTCGACGACGATTTCGAGGAGGATCTCGACGACGACATCGACGATGATCTCGACGACGACGACGACGATGACGACGACGATGACGACGACGACTTCGACGACATCGACGCCAAGTAGCCGCCCGACGTATAGGCTCGACCAGAAAGACGTTCCCGATGGAAACGGATGCAATGAACGAACTGGCTGCGCAGATCGAGGAGGCCGTCGGCACCATCCGCCGAGAATGGGCCGAAACTCCCCGCGTGGGGATTGTTCTGGGAACCGGCTTGGGGAGTGTCGCCAAAGAGATCGAGACCGAGGCAACGCTCGACTACAACGCCATCCCCCATTTCCCTCGAGCAACCGCCGCCGGCCATGCCGGGCAACTCGTCTGCGGTAGGCTCCACGACGTGCCGCTGGTCGCCATGGAAGGTCGGTTCCATGCCTACGAGGGCTACTCCTATGGGCAGATCACCTTCCCGATCCGCGTGATGAAAGCCCTCGGGGCCGAGTTGCTGATCGTCTCGAATGCTTGCGGCGGATTGAACCCGCAATACGACGCCGGCGATATCATGGTCATCGAAGACCACATCAACCTAATGAACGGCAACCCTCTGATCGGGCCCAACGACGAGAGCCTCGGCCCTCGGTTCCCCGATTTGTGTGAGCCTTACGATCCCGAGTTGATAGCTCGGGCCATGGCGATCGCCCGACGCGAGAATTTCGCTGCCCACAAGGGCGTCTATGTGGCCGTGACGGGACCGAATCTCGAAACCCGCGCCGAATATCGATTCCTGCGAACCATCGGGGCCGATGTCGTCGGCATGTCGACCGTGCCCGAAGTGCTCGTGGCGGTCCACTCGGGCATGCGTGTCCTGGGCCTTTCGATCGTAACCGACCTATGTCTCCCCGACGCCCTAGAGCCGGCCGATATCGATCGCATCCTAGCCACCGCCGCCGAAGCCGAGCCCAAGCTGCGGAAGCTGGTCCTCGGCATTCTCGAGCAAGAGGGTCGATAGGGAACGGAAAACGGGACAGGTACGATTATGGCGGAATAGGCAACTTACACGCGGACTCCGAGCATCCGGACCGTGCGGTCGCATTGCTCGCCACGCCCAAGACATTGCCAGACATTACCTAGCTTGCCATAATCGCACCTGTCCCGTTTTCGTGCCCTGTGCCCGTCGTCGTTTGCGACTTATTTGGCTCCGTTTGTTACGAGGACGATTGCGATGCAAGAGAGGTATTCTCCAAAGAACCGACTGACTTGTCGGTGCAATTGGCAATTCCTCGCGGGGCTGGCGATGTGCGTCGCTGCCTCCGCAGCATCCTCGTCGGCCGCACCGCCGAAAGGGGAAGGCGATCACGCCGTAACCCTCGCGTCTCAAAGCCCGGACATGGCGTACCCTTTCTCTGCGAAAAGATACCGGCAGATTTCCCTCGCGTGTCCCGAGGCAAGTGGTATGAAGTTGCTGGCTTTTTCGGCCGACGGGCAATGACTGTTTGCCGTGCCGATCGAGTTCGGGATCTCCCGAGTTCCGAGTAAGATGCTTCGATACATGCCTCGGGGCTACGACTCCGACGTGTCGACACGCCTCTCGCCTTATCGATTCGTGTCGTATTGCTTTCCCCATCAGTCAACAAGGTCAGCACACGCGACTGGTGATTTCGGAGCTCCATACCGTGCCTGCATCCACTTCAGTGAAAGCACAACCCGACACCTCACGATGTCCGGCTCATCACACGAACGCCGCGGTGGGCGACTAACCCTTCCGCGCAGAGGGCTTACACCTCCAACATCTTAGCGACTTGTCTCGGCGCTTTCTGACTGTCCCCCTTTAATCTTGGCTCTTCCGGTGACGCGAATTACCACTGCTATATTGTTCGTCGACGGAGCCGGTCCCCATTTTCGGGCTCCTGTGTTCACTTGCCGAAACAGGCGACGCTACCGTCCTGCAGGGCGATGTAGAGCCGGCCGCGCGCGACGGCCATCCCGTTGAAGACCGGCGGAGTCGACAGTTGACGCTGCCAGAGTATCTCGCCGTCGGCCGCATTGCAAGCCATCAGCACACCGCCCTTGCGGCCCTCGAACGCGCCGAGTGGGTCGTCGGGATCGACCACGTCGGGTGGCCCGGCCACGAACAGGACCCCTTCGGTCGCGACCATCGTATTGACTCGCACCGGAATCCGCCGGTTCCACTTCGGCTGGCGAGTCTGCTGGTCGATCGCGAAGAGCAGGTATCCCTTCTTACCGGGCACAAAAAAGACCTTCGGGTCGAGCCCTTGCAGCGAATCGAACATGCGCAGGAAGTAGGCCGCCGAGCCGTCGTGGACCACCAGCCTCGCCTGCGGACTTTTGGGGCCATAGGACCAGGGGATCCGCTTGAAATAGGAGCCGTCCAACATGCCCCCGGGAGCAAGGACTCGGTTGACCGGCGGCTGGGACGGCTTCTGCCGTTGGAGTTTCTCGTTGAATACGACTTCCCGCATATAGAGCGAAGTGCCGTCGCCTTGCAGGATGTCGGGCAACGTGCCCATGGGCAATTCGTAGTTCTGCGAGATGTTGTCGACGTTGTAGCTCGGGCCTTGAATCCGGGTCTGATGGCGCAGTTCGCCGGTTGCCGCATCGACGCCGAACAGATAGATCCCGCCGTCGAGATGCGAGGTCCTTCCCGCCGCGAAGTAGGCAATCCCCTCTTGAACGAGCACGCTGCCATGCACGGGCCAGGGCGATTCGAGTTGGTCGAAGGCCCCGATGCTCCGCTGACGGGGTGCCGCGTGGAATCGCCAGACGAGTTGTCCGTCGTCGGCACGCACGCAGTAGACGCGGCCGTCGGCCGATCCAAAGATAACGGTCCCTCGATAATAGGTCGGCGGCGAATCGATTCTCGCGCCGGCGGCCGTCTCCCATTGTTGACGACCGTCTTTCACGTCGACGGCGACGAGGTGATGCTGATCGACCAATGGCACGAACAGTTGATTTCCCACGACGATCGGCGGCGCGACCTTTCGGCCCATTCGCACCTGCCAAAGAAGCTTCGGCGCATCGGGCACCGATGTCTCGACCGAGCCGCTTCGCATAGCGTCGTGGCGAAACGTGGGCCAATCCGCCTCGGTAGCTCTTTCTTCCGTCGTCGTAGGCTTTGCCGGAAGACCCGTACGATGGCCCTGCGAGGCCGTCGAAAAGGCTGCTTCCTTTGCCAACGACGGCCTCGGAGGGCCATCGTACGACGCACCTGGAATCTCGCCGGCCAGCGCATGGAACCCGTTGAGCTTCTCGTCGATGTAACAGGAACAAGGGTGAGGCGGCGCATATTGCAGCCCATTGGCCGGCATCATCCCCAAGTGGCAGATGCCGCGAATCCAATTGTCGACCGTGTGTTGCCCGTCGACCAGATCGACGAATTCGCTGCCGCGCCGGCTCGCCAAGATGTAGCGGGATGTGGCCTTGTTGCGATAGCAGCGATGATGGTGATGGGTCTTGAAGATATTGCCCAGGGGCACCTGCTTGACGAGCTTGCCGGTTTGCAGATCGTAGCCGTTGACGGTGGCCGGCCAACTGCTCATACCCGGCCTCTTCCCCTCGAGCTTCTCGCGTTTTAGTTCGGCACTCCAAGTCCACACGAGTCCGTCGATTACGAAGACGTCCTTCCACTCGTACCAGAGATGTTGCAGGTACTTTTTCGGCTGTTTCCAGAGGATCTTGCCCGAGTCGGCCGCGAAGGCCGCAAGTTGGTTCGGGCTGGCATGGACGACGGCGCCGTCTTGCACGATGAGCGTGCCGGTCCAGACGGTTCGCCCCGCGTTGATATTGCCGGCCTTGAAATCGGCCTCGACCAGGGGAAACTCGCTTCGCCACTTCTGCTTGCCCGTGTGAAAATCGAGACAGACGACGTCCCGGCCGTCCAACAGCCCGACCACGACACCGTCGGTCGCCGTGTTGAGCGTGGGATCGACCTTGGCCGGCGTGACGCTTCCGTTGACGGCCCGAAATCGGTAGTAATCGGTAACGGTTCCGCCGTAGTCGTGCTCGGAAGTCCAGAGCAGCTTGCCGGTCTTCGCGTCGAGCAGCACGACCTCCGACCGATCGTCTTTCAGGATGGTCAGCACGAGGCGTCCGTCGCGGTAGAGGATCTCGGCGGTTCGTTCGGTCCCTTGATACGTCTGGAGGATTGCGCCCGTATGGGCGTCGATTTGGCTGACCGCGGCCCGATAGCCGAGCGTTATATAGACTCGATCACCGACGGCGACCAGCCGCTTCTGAATGTTCAGCGGGATGTCGCCGGGCCGGGGCGTAAACCACGAGGGCTTCCACGACCGCCATCCCCAATCCTTCATCGGCACTTTCCACAGCGGCATGCCGTTGAAGGCGTCGCGGGCCGTCAGGAACCATTTGTCCGGCAGCGGGTTCTCGCCCAACAGGCTGATCGGTGCCTCGTCGGCGATATAGAAGAGCTTCCCCTTGGCGGTGACCATGGCCTTGACACTCGAATCGCTCTCGTGCGAGCGCATCCACAACGGACCGGCGACCCACTGATAATGCTTCGGCGGCCCGACGACCGTATCGCGAGCCACCGGGTTGCCGTCGGCGCCGTGCAGGTAATGGGTCCACTCGTCGATCGCCTCGGGCCATGGCTTGACGATCTTCGTCCAACGCCCATCGCGTAGGATACACGCGACGCCGCCGGGACATAGCACGCGGAGGACTTCGCTCATCGGGATTTGGCCGAGATCCTCAGTGACGATCAGGTTGACCAGATTCTCCGCATAGGGTAAATGCCGGCCGTCGAACGTATCAACCGACACGCGACCGTACCGGCCGAGCGAACGGAGGCGGGCTCGGGCTTGCCGGACGTTTTCCGCACTTGCATCGAGTCCCTGGACGAGGAACTTCGAGTCGAGGCCCAGCGCGGCGGTGAGCGTCCCGTCGCCGCAGCCGACGTGAACGATCAGGCCGCCGTCGAGTCGGGCCATATCGAGGATTCGCGCGGCCGGGTCTTTCGTCTCGTTCGCACCGGTCATGCCGTGGAAGGCGAGGATAGCGACCGAGAATGCGATGGTTGTCTGTCGAAGTGTCATGTGTGTGTCTCGGAATACGATGGGTGGCACCCTTGAATCATTCCTCCTCCGGCCCCAAACAAACGAGCTTGCCGTCGGTCGTTGCGATGTAGAGGCGTCCGGCGGCGGCGGCCATACCGTCCCATCGGGGTGGGGCGTCGAGCTTGATTTGGGCCAGCTCGCTGCCGTCTTTGGTCGAAACGGCCATCAATATCCCGCCCTCTTCGCCGGTCAATGCGGCCTCCTGTCGACGAATCGCCTCGGCCGAGACGACGTGGTATGGATGGAGATCTTCCTCGGACGGATCGGGAAACACGTCGGGCGGACCGGCGATGAATAGCGTCGATCCGCTGAGTACCATGCCGCGTGCCAACAGGGGGATCGGCTTCTCCCAGATCGAGGCGACCTTGCCGGCCGGCGCGGCCGTGCGACGTGGCGTCTGGGCGGTTTTGCCAGGCAGGTCGTTCGAGGCATACAAGAGATACTGCATGTTCGCCAATCCGACGTGGCTGCCGTGGCGGTGCATTTGGTTGAAGCGGCCGAACCCATAGACGGTCGAGCCGTCGCGAACGAGAATTCGCCCGGCCGGCACCTGATTGGCCGTATTGGGCCAAGCCCCCCAGCCGGATCGCATCGTCGTGCCGACCTGCCAGAAAGTTCGATGCCACCAGGAGTCTTCGAGGAACCCGGCCCCGCTGTAGAGATGCGGCACCGCCGTCTGCTGGGCGACGCCCTGGAGGTCGAAACGCCGATGACGCAAGAAGACGGACTCGCCGTCGCAGGAGAGAACGTCGGGCATGGCCGCGTTGGTGATCGGCGTTTCCGAGAGCTTCTTGCCGCTGGTTGCATCGAGCCGGTAAAGAGTCATGCCGCCGTCGATCGCGGCGGAGCGGCCTGCCACGGCGTGGATCACACCCCGCTCAACCAGTACGCTGCCATGGACCGGCCAGGTCGATTCAATTTGACCATGGGCCACGATGCGGCGATCTTCCGGCGCGGCGAGGAACCGCCATGCGAGCACGCCGTCGGCCGCGCGGAGGCAATAGATTCGTCCGTCGGCACAACCGAAGATCACGGTCCCCCGATGGAAGGTCGGCGGCGAGTCGATTCGCCCACCGGCCGTGAAACGCCAGATCGGCTTGCCGTCGTTCGCATCAACGGCATGGATCGTGTGGGTGTCGACGGCCGCGACGAAGACCTTTCCCTGGGCGATGACGGGGCTACTGATCGCGCGGGCGGGGATTTGGGTGGCCCATGCCTGACGGACGGCTGCCGCGACCACAGTCGAGCTGCGTCCGCTACGAGCCGCGTCGTGGCGATAGGTCGGCCACTGGGCGTGGATCGGAGGGGCGGGGTCATTCTCTTTCAAGTCGCCGATATCCGCATACGCGGGGCCACGCTGCAGCCGCTTCTCGTCGTCGACCGGCCGGATCGGACGGCCCGCGGGTGCTAGGGCGTTGAAGCCGTTGATTAGCGATTCGACGTGGCAGGCACACGAATGGGGTGGGACGTAGATCAGCCCGTTGCATGGCATGACACCATATTGACATGCACCGCGGGTCCATGCGGCTCCGAATCCCTTGCCCGTGGCCAGATCGATCATCTCGACGCCGTCGCGTCCGAGCACGAGGTACTTCTCGGTCGCTTTGTTTCGATAGCAGCGGTGGTGGCCCATGATGATCCGGAAGAAGTTTTGATCGGCGGGCCGGGTTCGCACGACCTCGCCGGTGTGCAGGTCACGGCCCGTGGTGATACCCGGCTCGCGGGCACTGACCAGGTTACCCGACCAGACCAGCCCGTCGGCGACCAGGACGTCGGGCGGCGAGTTGTAGGACTCGCGGCATTCCGACTCCCAGAGCTTCTTGCCGGTGGCAGCCGAGAAGGCGGTAATCTGGCCTTTTGGCGCATGGCCGCCGTTGGAGTTGACGACCCATTGCGGTGTTTTGCCGGTGTCGGGTGTATCGGGCAAC
>SDBT01014052.1_pt1 | contig 12793 bp, 12 predicted proteins | sample 2277101 | NCBI WGS metagenome assembly SDBT01 (sample SAMN10404973, study PRJNA504765) | marine sediment metagenome | isolation source: marine sediment core GS10_PC15, 103 cmbsf | place: Arctic Ocean: Southern Knipovich Ridge | collected 2010 | reverse complement strand
CATGATCAGAGAAGAGGTTGTTCCCATTATCCAGGACACCTGATCCGTAGTGAGGTCTGAGAAAACAGATGAACCTGCTTGCCATCATACCGGCACGGAAGGGATCAAGGGGGATTCCCGACAAAAACATTAAGATTGTAGGTAGAAAACCACTTATCAATTGGACCATCGAATGTGCCCTGGCATCCCCTTCTGTAGACAGGGTTTTAGTTACAACAGACAGTAAAATTATAGCGAACGTTGCCGTCGAGGCAGGTGCAGAAGTACCGTTCATGCGCCCCGCCGAACTTGCAAGGAACGATACCCCCGGAATAGATCCGATACTTCACGCGGTGAAGTGGGTAAGGGACAACGAGGGCCTCACTCCCAGATATGTTGTTGTTCTTCAGCCAACGTCCCCATTGAGGACTCCGGACGATATCGAGGCGGCCCTGGCCCTGGCCGTGAGAAAGGACGGTAACGCTGTTGTCAGCGTTGTGTCCACTGAACAACATCCTTACTGGATGAAGACCCTGGAACCGGACGGAAAAATGACTAATTTCATTTCCGGGAAGGAGATTCCCTTCAGAAGGCAGGACCTTCCGGATGTCTATTCCCTTAACGGGGCGATCTATCTGGCGAGGACTGAATTTCTCCTCAGGGAAGGTGGTTGGTATTCAGATGAAACATACGGATATGTCATGCCGATGGAAAGATCCCTCGACGTAGATTCGCCCTGGGATCTGGATGTCGCTGACATGGCGCTATCGGGAGCTTCATGAAGATAAACCCTGTACAGATTGCCGACAGGTTCATCGGGGTTGACTATCCATGCTTCATTATTGCCGAGGCTGGGGTGAACCACAATGGAGACATGGGGATGGCTGAGGAGCTTATTGAATCAGCTGTTAACGCTGGAGCCGATGCGGTTAAATTCCAGACATACAGAACAGAGAAACTGACAACCACTTGGGCTCCCAAGGCTCCCTATCAGTTGCAGACCACGGAGACTGGCGAGAGCCAGTACGAAATGCTCCAGCGGCTTGAGCTTTCAAGGGATGACCATCACATGATCGCCCGGCGCTGCCGCGACTTGGGAATCATATTCCTGTCTACCCCTTTCGAACACGAAAGCGCGGACTTGCTGGAAGACCTTGGTGTACCCGCTTACAAGATTCCCTCAGGGGAATTGACCAACCAACCTCTGCTCAGGCACATCGGCAGCAAGGGCGAAACGCTCATCCTGAGCACCGGAATGGCCGATCTTGGTGAAGTGGATTTGGCTGTCCGGACATTGGAAGAGACGGGGAACCGGGAGATCGTTCTTCTGCACTGTGTGTCAAACTATCCGGCGGCCCCCGAAGATGTGAACCTGAGGGCCATGGAGACTATCAGAAACACTTTCGGATATAATGTGGGTTTTTCCGATCACACCCTTGGTATTGAGGTCGCCCTCGCTGCCGTGGCAATGGGTGCGTGCGTCCTGGAAAAACACTTCACCCTCGACAAATCACTTCCCGGTCCCGACCATCTGGCCTCCTTGGAGCCGCATGAGCTGATTTCCCTGGTGGCCGGGATAAGAAAGGTGGAAGCAGCGCTGGGTTCAGGGAAAAAAGAACCGGCTGAAAACGAGGCGGACACGGCCAGGGCAGTCAGGAAAAGTCTGGTGGCGGCATGCCACATACCAGCTGGTACCGTGATCATCGAGGAGATGCTTGCTATTCGGAGACCAGGCACGGGTATTCCTCCCTCAAGCATCGAGATGGTTCTTGGCCGCCGTACAGTGGTCGATATTGAGGAAAGTCAGTTACTTACTAAGGAAATGGTCCATTGAGGAATGTCGGCCTGGTGACCGCGGCAAGGTCGGACTTCGGAATCTACCGTCCGGTTATTCAAAAGATTGAGGGAGAACCAGATCTTGATTTACAACTCTTTGTGACTGGGATGCATCTTTCCGAGGAGTTCGGCATGACGGTAGGCGAAATTGAGAGGGACGGCTACGTGATCACCGACAGGGTGCCCATGTTGCTCTCCTCAGATTCACCTGAGGGCATCGCCGAATCCATGGGGCAGGGGACCATTGGATTCGCTCGATCCTTCGGACAAGCAAGGCCAGACATCCTCGTCGTCCTGGGAGACCGGTTCGAGATGATGTCGGCGGTAACGGCGGCTATGCCATTCGCCATGCCGGTGGCGCATATTCATGGAGGTGAATCCACAGAGGGGCTCATTGATGAGGCAATCCGCCACAGCATTACCAAGATGAGTCATTTGCATTTTACAGCTACCGAAGCCTACCGTGATCGAGTGATCCAGATGGGTGAGGAACCTTGGCGGGTCACCGTTTCAGGTGCCCCTGGACTGGACAATCTGAATGAGTTTTCACCTCTGGACAAAAAGGAACTGGAAAATCTGTTGGGACTGATCCTTGATCCGGCACCCCTTCTCGTCACATTCCACCCGGTAACCCTTGAATACGAAGACACGGAATATCACATCACCCAGTTGCTCGAAGCCCTCGACCGGTTGAAAATACCTGTAGTTTTCACCTTTCCCAACGCTGACACTTCAGGTCGAGTGATCATCCGGGCTGTCGAACAGTATACAACGCGCCGCGATGATGCCATCGTTCTGCCCAGCCTAGGTACCAGGATATATTTTTCCCTTATGGGCTACGCTCTTGCTATGGTGGGCAACTCCTCGAGCGGGATCATTGAAGCCGCCAGTTTCGGACTACCAGTGGTGAACATAGGCAGCAGGCAGGCTGGAAGGCACAGAGGCGCCAACGTTATGGATTCGGGTTACGAAACCGACAGCATTCTCAAGGCTGTCGCCATGGTCACGGAGGAAGCTTTCAGGAAGAGCATTGCCGGCATGCTGAACCCATATGGGGATGGACGGGCCTCGGAAAGGATCGTTAAAGTCCTGAAATCTGTTGACCTCGGCAAGGAACTCGTAATTAAGAAATTTCACGACATTGAAAGGCCCTGAAGGTATGCGCATCCTTTTTATCGGAACAGTCCGGTTCAGCCGGCACTGTCTGAAAGAGATTCTGGACAAGGGTTCGAATGTCGTTGCCGTTTTAACAATGTCACCTGAAAAGGCGGCGTTTAACACCGATTATGAAGATCTTGAACCTGTTGCCGCTGAAAAGGGCATCCCGGTTTTCAGGGTTGAACGTTTGAACGATCCTGAAAATATTCAGATTATTAAATCCCTCGCGCCGGATGTGATATTCGTGTTTGGTTTCTCCCAGATCATAAGCCGAGAGATTCTAGCTATTCCGCCGCTTGGGTGTATCGGCACCCATCCGGCACTGTTGCCGGAAAACAGGGGTAGACATCCCCTCATATGGACCCTGATCAAGGATTTGCCTGAGAGCGGCCTGACCTTTTTCTTCCTTAACGAGGGGGCCGACAGCGGTGATATCGTCTGGCAAAGACCTTTTCCGGTTACTGATGAGGATGATGCTGGAACGCTCTATGAAAAGATCATGAAGTTGGCCGCAAAGGGTATCAGTGATATTCTCCCCCTTTTGGAACAGGGAAAACTGAAAGGGACACCTCAGGATCCTTCCAAGGCAACCTACTGGCCGAAGCGTTCGGAAAAAAATGGAGAAATCGACTGGTCCGGAAGCGCTCGTACGGTCTGGAATCTGGTAAGAGCTCTGACGCGGCCCTATATCGGGGCTCACACCTTCTTTGGCGCTTCACGTCTCACCGTTTGGCGAGCGTCAATTGTCTCAGAGGATTTCCTGGCAGCCGGTGCAGAGGAATCCATACCGGGACAGATCTTAATGCTCGAACCCGACGGTCCCATCGTTAGAACCGGTGAAGGCCTTATCCATATAGAATCCTGGGAAGGAACGTCAGTATCTGTTATGGAACCAGGAGATATTCTTGGAGGAAAAATATCTTGAAAATTCTGGTCATATCAGCGCATCCGGATGATGAGACCTTGGGGTGTGGAGGTACTCTTGTCCGTCACCGGGATCAGGGGGACGAACTCGCCTGGGCAGTGGTCACTGCTGCCTACGTTCCCGTTTGGACAGAACAGATTGTTCGGAGAAAACAGACTGAAAAGGAATCGGTTGCCGCTTCCTACGGTATTGAGTCCCCTGTTTTCATGGACCTTCCCGCCGCCCGACTCGATACTGTGCCTTTCGAGCAGCTGATCCAGTCCATGGATGAGGTTGTCGAAAAAACCGCGCCCGAGATTGTGTACATAGTTCACGGTGGGGATGTTCACTCAGACCACCGTATCGTCCATCAGGCGATTCTTTCAGCTTTAAGGCCACCTCGGATGAGAGATTTGGGAGTGAAAAGGATTCTTTCCTATGAGACGCTTTCTTCAACCGAGGCAGGAGGCACCGAAGAGCATACCATCTTTGTCCCTAACCTCTTCATCGACATTTCCCGGTATATCGACAAAAAAATTGATATTATGAACCTTTACGCCTCCGAAACCCAAGCCGACCCCATGCCTCGAGGTGTTTCGGCCATAAGGGCTTTGGCCAGGTACCGTGGAGCAACCATAGGCGTGGAGTACGCAGAGGCATTCAAGCTAGTCCGGGAGATTATCTGAACATGAAAACGCCAGTTATGGGATTTGGCGCCGGGGGGCACGCGAAGGTTGTTATTGAAGTTCTCCGGGATATGGGCTCCTGGGAACTGGTGGGGATTCTTGATCCGAATTTGGAACTACAAGGAGAGGATTTTATGGGCGTACCTGTCCTTGGAGGTGACGAAAAAATACGAGATTTGAAGGCCATAGATGTCCTCCATTTTTTTGTAGGAGTGGGAACCGTTGGGGACAGCGGACCGAGGATCATGGTCTACGAGAACGCTCTGTCAGCAGGGCTTTCGCCGGTTACGGCAATCCATACGTCAGCGATTATCTCACCCACGACCTTATTGGGGAGTGGCATCTCCGTAATGCCTGGAGCGATCATTAACGCTCAGGCCAGGATCGGGGACAATGTTATCGTTAATTCCGGGGCTATTGTTGAGCACGATTGTGAGGTTGGCGACCATGTTCACATCGCCACGGGGGCCAGATTGGCCGGAGGTGTCACTGTTGAAACGGCGGGGCACATCGGAGCCGGGGCAACGATCCTTCAAGGCGTGACAATCGGTGAGAAAGCCGTCATCGGGGCCGGTGCGGTTGTGATCAAGGACATACCGCCGGGAATAGTAGTCGCCGGTGTGCCGGCAACTGAATTGAGGAGGCAATGAGTCAGGTGAAAGATCTGGAATCTTTTCTTGTTGGCCCAGATGTCACGATAAGAGAGGCAATCGCACGCATAGACCGAAACGCCAGAGGGATAGTGCTGGTGGTGGACGGTAAGCGGTGCCTTGTGGGAACTGTGACTGATGGAGATATCCGCAGGAAGATCCTGGAGGGTATCGATCTGGAGAGAAGCGTAGAGGATCTTCTCCAGAGGGCCACCAATTCTCCTTATTCCAGGCCTGTAACAATCTCCGCGGGAAAAGGGAAGGGTGAGGCACTTTCCCTGATGAGATCGAAATCCATTCGTCACCTTCCGGTCCTCGACGATGATGGCAGGGTGGTCGATCTTATGGTTCTCGACGATCTCATGCCGGTCGAACCTCTCGCTTTGAGAGCTGTGATCATGGCGGGAGGAAAAGGAATCAGGCTCAGGCCTCTAACAGAGGAAACGCCCAAACCTCTCTTGCCGGTGGGTGACCGTCCGCTTCTGGAGCATACTATAGAGCAGTTGAAAAACTCCGGTGTCAGTTCCATCCACATTTCCACGCACTTCCGTTCGGAAAAGATTCGGGAGCATTTCGGCAACGGGCAGGAGTTCGGGGTTGAGATCAACTACCTGTCTGAGGACCAGCCCCTGGGAACTGCAGGCGCTCTGGGGATCATGGATAAGGGCTCAGAACCATTGCTGGTAATCAACGGTGATATCCTGACGAAGGTGGACTACAGGGCCATTTTGAAATTCCATCAGGATCAAGGTGCCGATATGACTGTAGGTGTGCGACAGTACGATCTGGAGGTTCCCTACGGGGTCGTTGAATCCGACGGTCCGATGGTAATCAGGATCATTGAAAAACCTGTAACAAGGCTCTTCGTCAACGCTGGGATCTATCTGCTTGAGCCTGGTGTGGCGAAAAGGATTCCCAGGGGACAGCCCTGCGAAATGACCGATCTTGTTCAAAAAGTCATCCAGGACAACGGTACAGTGGTCAATTTTCCCATTGTTGAGTACTGGTTGGATATCGGCCGTCCCGAGGAATATGAAAGGGCTCAAAGGGACATAAAGGAGATGGAGTAGAAAATGAATATACTTGTCACGGGAGGTGCGGGATATATCGGTTCGATTCTGGTACCCCGTCTGCTTGCCGCGGGGCACAGGGTGAGAGTCATTGACGCACTCATGTTCGGTGGCCACTCTCTACTGGGAGTTTGGAGCCATAAGAACTTCGAATTCATAAGAGGCGATATCAGGGACTGGTCCCGGCACCGGATTTGGCTCGAGGGCATGGAGGCGGTAATCCATCTCGCTGCTATCGTAGGCGACCCGGCATGCGCTGCGGACCCCGACAGGGCCAAGAGCACGAACCTTGATTCCTCCATAAACCTCCTGAAGGAGAGCAGCATTTTAGGTGTGGGCCGTTTTCTTTTTGCTTCTACCTGTAGCAATTACGGTAAAATGGCCGATCCGGAGCAGTTGGTGGATGAAACCTCCGAACTTGCGCCTATTTCCTTATACGCCGAAACGAAAGTAGCAGTCGAGATGCAGGCCCTGGGGGAGGAATGGGGTGGTCTGGAACCGATCGTTCTGAGATTGTCCACAGTGTACGGCGTATCCTCCCGTATGAGATTCGATCTGACTGTCAACGAATTTACTTTGGAGATGTTGACGAAGAAATACATTGTCATTTTTGGCGAGCAGTTCTGGAGGCCTTATGTCCATGTAACGGATGTCGCCTGGGCGATTCAGATAGCACTTGAATCCACTACCGAAAATGTTGCTGGCGAGGTCTTCAACGTGGGGTCGACGGACCAAAATTTTCGCAAGCAGGATCTCGTCAAGATGATCTTGCACCACGCTTCTGACGCGGATATAGAATATGTTCATAGGGACGAAGATCCCAGGGATTACCGTGTTTCTTTTGAAAAAATCCGACTGGTGCTGGGATTTGAGAAAATGATGTCTGTTCCGGACGGGATCAGAGAGGTTGTCGATCTTGTAAGGGCCGGTGTCATTGAGGATTATAACCTTCCGGAATTCCGGAACGTGTGAGGAAAAGGGTGAAAAACGGTTCTTTCATTCCGTTGACGGTACCTAGTATGGGAGGTAGAGAGTGGGACTATGTCCGTGAATGTCTTGATACTAACTGGGTATCGTCCGTCGGTGCTTTCGTAGACAAATTCGAATCGGTGGTTGGTGAAAAGACTGGTAGGGCTCACTCTGTGGCCACGATGAACGGAACTGCGGCCCTGCACACGGCCCTCATGGTGGCCGGCATCGGCGAGAACGACGAGGTCCTGATGCCGGCGTTGACCTTCGTCGCATCCGCCAACGCCGTGAGGTATACGGGTGCCTGGCCCGTCTTTCTGGATGTGGATCCGGAGACGTGGCAGCTAGATCCCAAAAAGGTGCGACAATTTATTGAAACTGAGTGTCAGGTTCGATCCGGGCAGATCACCAACCGCCAGAGCGGTCGACAGATTCGTGCCATAATGCCGGTTCATATTCTCGGACATCCGGCGGATATGGACCCGTTGATGGAACTGGCGGATAGTTTCAATCTGATTGTAGTTGAAGACGCTGCCGAGGCTCTGGGAGCTTTATATAAGGGTCGACCTGCAGGTTCACATGGCCAGATGGCGTGCCTCAGTTTTAATGGCAACAAAATAGTTACGTCGGGCGGCGGCGGGGCTCTTGTCACCGACAACCCGGAATGGGCCGCGCGAGCAAGACACCTGACCACCCAGGCAAAAAGTCATCCGGTTGAGTATGAACATGACGAGGTGGGATATAATTATCGTCTGACAAACATTCAGGCGGCATTGGGATGCGCTCAATTGGAGAATCTGGAAGAGTTCGTTGAAAAGAAACGGGCTATTGCAGAGGTCTATCGGGCAGCCCTTGAAGATATTCCAGGCATCACTCCCATGGCCGAGGCTCCATGGGCCAGAAGCACCTACTGGATGTACACTATTGTTGTGGATGAGATGCAATACGGAATGAACAGCCGAGTGCTGCTTCAACACCTTGCCGACCATCGAATCATGAGCCGTCCTCTTTGGCAGCCTATGAACCTCAATGTTGCCTACCAAAAGGCACACAGTGCACCTTGTCCAGTATCGGAAATGCTCCACAGGAAATGCCTGAGTATTCCCTGTTCGGTGGGGCTGACTGATGATCAGCAGGCCAGGGTGATTGATATCCTCCGGGTCAGGAGGAGTTCCAGTTAGAATTTTACTGATCCAGCCGCCGCACATAGGTGAGCGAGTGGTGAGGCCACCAAACTTTTTGCCGCTCAACCTCAGTTATATCGCCAGTGCATTGATAAACGAAGGCATTGAGGTTGATATTCTGGACATCTGGGGTCGTGGGTTATCCTTCCAGGAAGTAAAGCAGGAACTAACCTGTAAAAATTACGATGTCTATGGTGTAAGTGCCTTGTCCACCCAATTCAACTATGTCAGCAGTCTTACCTCTGCCATAAGATACTTGTCTGCGTCTCCCATTGTAATGGGAGGGGCTCTGGCTACCTTTTCCCATGCCGAGGTTCTGTCCTCAATGCCTGTAGACGTATGCGTTCACGGTGAAGGTGAAAAGACTGTTGTGGAGCTATTACCGGCACTGGTTTCAGGTGATGACCTTTCTTCGATAAAAGGGATTGCATATTGGCATGACGGGCTTCCTGTTATTAATCAGCCCAGGGAGCACATCGATAACCTTGATGATCTGCCATTGCCCTCCTATGAATTTTTTGACATGGAAGCTTACCTTTCCAACTGTTGTGTTTACAGTAAATATGGAACACACGATCATCTTCCGGCGATCAACGTTTTTACCGGAAGAGGCTGTCCATACCATTGCCACTTTTGTTCCAGGACGATATCAGGGACTCGGTTCCGATCAATTGACAATGTTGTGGCCGAGATCAGTTTTTTAAAGGACCGTTACGGTATTAAGGGCGTATTTTTCAACGACGAGACGCTGGTGGCTTCCCGGAAGAGAGTTTACGAGCTTTGCGAAAAGATTGAGCCATTCGGATTGAGATGGAACTGTCAGGGAAGAGCCAATCTCATGGACAGGGAGCTTCTTCAGGCCATGAAAGGTGCAGGATGCGTTTCAGTCGGATACGGAGTCGAATCCGGATCCCAGAGACTTTTGGACGCTATGAACAAGAATCAGAAACTGGAGCATGTGATTGAGGCCATCAATATGACTGTCGAAATGGGTATGGAACCGATTCCTCAATGGATGTTCGGATATCCCGGGGAGTGCGAAGACACGATCCGGGAAACGCGGGTTACTTTCTCCAGATTCAAATTCCCAGTAAATCCGGCTTTTATATGCACCCCGTTGCCTGGAACCAGGCTTTATGAGGACACGATCAATCAGGGGAAGATTCATGATACCGTGGAATATCATCGAAACCTGAGTGATGGTTATGCCTCTGTCGGTAAGGTTCTTGTAAACTGCACTTCCTGGTCCGACGAAGAGTTCTTGAGTCGTAAACGAGAACTGGAACTTAAGGTCCGAATCGGTTTCTATCTGAGGGCCCTGTTGGCGCCCAAACTTTTTCCGATTCTTTACAGGGAGATGAGGATGATCCTTGTCCGGAGGATCAGAGGAATTGCCGCAACCCTACGATCAATGGGGCGGGTAAGATAAGCGGGAGTCGAAACAAGGAGTGACAATTCTATAATGGCAGACCTTCGCCAGATGTTCAGGCAGTCCTCGATCTACGGATCGGCTGATGTAATTTCAAAAGCTATCGCTTTTCTCCTTATACCTGTCTACACACTTTTTCTTGAGGTTCCCGACTACGGGCGCCTGGCCCTGTATCAGTCCCTTGCCGGTGTTCTGTCGGTTACTTTCCTGTGGGGGACGGGCGCTAGCCTGGCATCTTTTTACCATTTCAAAGAACACCGGGACCGGTTCCATAATGTAAAAGACACCACAGTCCGGTTCCTCCTCGTTTTCAACCTGATGGTGGGGTTCGGTTTGTTCTGGGCGTCCCGATTCGCGGGGATCAACCCGGTGCTCACTGGCCTCGTCATCCTCATTGCTTTTTTCGCGGTCGTCAGAACAACGGAAACAGTTCACTATGTCCACAGTGGTCGCCCGGGAAGTCAGTTCACTCTCGTTGTAAGCTTTGCAGTGGTAAGCGCCGTAGCAGTTATCATTGCCCTTGTGCTATTTCCGCAGTTCGATCCGGTTAACCGGATCTTCTCGGCTCTGGCTGCTGCTGGAGGTCTGTTTTTTCTCATTGTGACGGTAGGGAACCGGTTCTACATTACTACACCTTTTAAAAGGACCATCCTGAGAGATGTCCTGATCTTCGGTCTTCCAGTGCTGCCGCACGCCCTTGCCCAGTGGATCCTCAACTTTTCTGACAGGGTCATGCTTCGCTATTTTCTGGATTACCAGGAGGTGGGGATCTACTCACTCGGGTACAATTTCGGGATGGTGATGCTCATCTTTCTGTCGGCAGTAAATACAAGCTGGGCTCCAGCTTTCATGGATATTGCCGAGAACGAGGAAAAGGCACCCCAGATCCTCACTGGCATGGCACGTAAAATATGGATCGCTTTTTGTCTGGCGGCCTCGGGGTGTTTGCTTTGGGTCCATGAAGCTATTACACTTGCCACTCCCGTGGAGTACCATGGAGCTGTCATTCTTTCAAAATGGATCGTTGTCAGCTATCTCATTTACGGCAGCTATCTGCTATACGCTAACGGCTTGTTCGCGGCCAGAAAAAGCAAATTGGTACCGCTGGCAACCATGTCAGCCGCGCTGGTCAACATTGTACTGAACTGGTTTCTCATACCCATTTATGGGACTACTGGAGCGGTAATAGCCACCGTTGTCAGTTTCACGGTCATGGCGATATTGGTATACACTCTGGCTTCACAACATTATCCTCTGGGCATAGGTCCTGGTTTCCTGATTCTGTCCGGTCTGGTCCCGATCTTTGTTTTTGTTGTTTCAACCATTGTGGATGGGCTTGAGAATATGTCGATACGAATCTCAATAAAATTAATTCTGACGACTCCTTTGCTCCTTTACGCTTATGGGAATGTTCGAAGAAAATAAACCTTCTGTCGAATGGTCCTCTATCGTCGACCGTTTTGCTGTTCTGGCAAAACGCGTTTGGTGGGTAGAGAGGCTCCGCGCACATTATTACCTAGATGTCTATTTCCAGATCCCTGCTGATGGAAAGCTTCGTTACCTGGCCGCATGTACCAAATTTGGTATCTTCCACCTGGTGTGGGTTGTCAGCACGCTGTTCAGAGGCTGTCACCACGAATATGGTGCCATAAAAAATACGATCTTTCTCCTGGATAACAACCCGGCATATCTGGCGAATCTTCTTCCCGTTCTAAAGGAATTGATGAGCCGGGAACATAACCCGACTGTCTTTGTTCGACACAGGGACTTTAAGGAGATTAAGAAGGTATTGACCGCAATCCCGGGGACGGAAAATCTGGATGTGATGGTTTATGAAGAGTTGGCTTATCGTATTCCATACCTGGAGCGTCCAGTACTCATTCTGAAAACCATAATTGGTGCACTTGGTGATCTTGGGATATGGTTAAAGAGCGGTTTGAATTATAGATGGTTTCTTCTCCCTCGCGTATTCACCTTCGCATTTGTGAACCGTTACTATTCTCATATCACCAAGGCGGCAATCTCTGAAGTGTCGGCATTAGTCTCGGCTGATGATCGATCCATGTGGGAGGCTCTCATGTTTCAGTCAGCGGAGCCTGAAACCAAGACCTGTCTTGTACAGCATGGAGTTCTGGCACGGACCTTCTGGCCGACCCATGCGGATAAGCTGCTGGTATGGGGAGAAGGTCATAGAGAAATCCTGATAAAAGAAATGGGTGCCCAGGAAGATTCGGTTCTGGTGACGGGTGCCATTGGATTCGGTTCCCTTGTCAAGACAGTTAAAGTGCATCAACAGCACAGGAAGGATACTGTTTGTTTTCTGGCGCAGTTCCACGGTGCACCTATTATGGGAATGGACGGATACAACGCTGCCGTTGAGATGTTCTGTCAGCTCGCGGAAAAACACAAGGACTCAGGGATGGAGTTTGTGGTCAAGCTTCACCCTCGTGATCGTAAAGATGCGTTTGATCGGTTTATCATGCGTTATGGAGATGTGGTTCACTTGGCCGATGAAAGTCTTCTCCAACTGCTTGGCCACTCTGTGGCATCAGTGCTCGTGGACTCGACGGCACTTTTCGAATCGGTGATCATGGATGTGCCTGTTATTCAGCTTAAGCCGAAAAGGCTCCGGCGGTTCGCCAATTTTTCCAAAGATGGTCTCTCTTCACTATGTGTTGATTTGACAGAATTGGAAAAACAATTCGTTGATATAACAGGGAGCGGCAGGGTGAGGCTGCTCGAAAATATGGTAAAGGCCAGGTCGCTTTATCTCGGTGACCCAGAGAGTGCTTTTCGAACGGCTGCCCGGATAATTACAAATGGCCGGCACATGTCTGAAAACCTGTAACTGGGAGTCTACCTGGGTACTACTGCAGGAACTGGGCGTCAATCGACCTCCAGACTGTGCTCTTCACAGTACCTTCCCAG
>SDBT01014051.1_pt1 | contig 12794 bp, 17 predicted proteins | sample 2277101 | NCBI WGS metagenome assembly SDBT01 (sample SAMN10404973, study PRJNA504765) | marine sediment metagenome | isolation source: marine sediment core GS10_PC15, 103 cmbsf | place: Arctic Ocean: Southern Knipovich Ridge | collected 2010 | reverse complement strand
TTTCTTTTTCGGCTTCGTCCAATCGCTTTAACGCGTCAATTTCTTGTTTAGTTAATTCTATTTTTTCTTGAACGGCATCCTTATTCGCCGTTGTATTGACTTGTAGTTTTAACACGTTATCATCAAGTGCGGTGTTTATATCATCAAATGCATCGACGAACGCATTTTTAATATCCTTTACATCTTCAATATTATTTTTTGCAAGTTCGTTAAAATTGGATACCCCGATATCTTTTACTTTCTTTAATGCCTCAAGGATACTTCCATCACCATCAAATATTGTTGATAAATCCCGCATGGTTTGTATAAATTGGGTAATTGGATTAATCAACCCGATTTCAATTAAATTTTTCATCACTTTTAATGTTCCACCTATTGACTGCATAACAAGTAATAAAATATTAAAAGTTCTTGATACTACCTTGACACCTTCCCCCGATTCAATGAATAGCGCAAATGCTTTAATAGCAGGTTTAAATACTGTTAAAAATTGTTGGCCAACAATAACGGTTAAATCTTCGATTGCATTTTGGGCGCGTTTAATAAGGTTAGCACTTGAATCCTGTGTCCGTGCAAAATCCCCAATTGCATTAGTTGATTGCCGGGTTGCTTCTTCAAGTATGGCAAGTGCTTTGGCCTGTTGGATAGTGACACCTTCGGTTTCCTGAATTTGTTTTACCCGCTTTCTAAATATCGGATCATCCTGTCGGATAACGATCCCCAATGCCTTTAGTCCTTCGGTTTCCCCGGTTAGCGCAGATGATAACCGCCTTGTAGCTTCAACCGCACCGCCTTGTATGTTACTAAATGAAGCAAGTCCAGAACCCAATTTTGCTAATTTCCCGGTAAGGTCTAATGATTGTTCCGCAGTGAATTGAAAACCTGCTAACAAATCCCCCGTGTCGGCTAATAATGCCCGTGCCCCTGTTGATGAAAAACCGAACCCTTGATTAAGCGTTTGAACCATTTGATTCGCGGCATTTTCCACACCACCAAACACGACACTAAATTTTCCAACCGTTTCTTCAAAATCGATTGCTTTTTTAGTTGCCTTTACTATTCCCCCGACAACTACACCGCCAATTACCCCGGCTAATAGCAAATAACCTACCCTTAATTTATTGATAACCCCTGTACTGGCTTTATTTGAATCATTTAATTTCTTCATCTTTTTTAAGGCGTCGTTTACTTCGGCCTTAATTAAGATTCTGATTTCGTCGGTTGTCTTTGCCATTAGTTACGTTCCGGGGAATTTGGCTTTGGGTTTGTCTTTTGCGTACGCGTCGATTTTGTGTTGGATGATTTCAGATTCGTTTTCGATATATAAGAAGATGAGTCGTGCCGGGGTGTTATTAATCTGTTCCCATGAATGTCCTTTTTTATGGTATTCGCAGATGCTTCCGGTCCATGGATCATTCGTAGTGTCGCCCCCCTTGCTCGGAGGGCGAATTCGTTTCCCAGATATTGCCAATAATCAAAGATTTCCCCCGACAACCCCACAATGAAACTGGCATTTTCACGCGCCTTTTTTTTCATCCATTTCTTCCTTCCTATACGTTCCCAAAAAGATAATTGTGATTTTGATAGTTGGTATAGTGCAACCGCTATCGAATCAACGATGGTGATTATATCCACGCTTTTTATATTATATTTTTCAAATGCTTTTGCAGTTGCATCGTCATTTTTCAGTTGTAAGATATTGAATAGTCCTGATATCTTACTAACCCATTTCATTTGTTCAACGAATGGTAAATGTGCTATACGAATTATTATTCCGTTATAATTAAAATTCAGTGTTTTATTTTCAAGGGTTTCAATAAAAGTAGGGGGGTTTTTTACAATACCAGACCTATCCACATATCGTATTTGTTTTTGGGAATTAAGATAAATCCATATAATAAGCCCGGTGAAATTAATCACCAGACCTATTATCCAGACTATGAGCATTTCGGGGTATTAATCAGCCCTTATGATTTGAAGCAAGTCGGCGGTATCAGGATAAAACCCGTCGCCAATTACTGAAAAATTAAAGTTAGCCGCAAAGTGTCCAGATTCCGAACCACCGAATATATTCCCGGTTGATTCAGGCTGACACCTGCGAATAACCCATTGTAAGGCGCGTTTGTTCCTGTCCTTCCCATTCAATACAAGGCGGTATGCCTTTGATATATCAGGGTTGGAACCTACGCCAATGGATTGTTGTGCGGTTTGTAAGCCGAATAATTCAGTTCCAAACACAGTTGATAAAACATCTATATTTGAAAGGTTGATATTCAGACCAACAACCGTTACTTCGCGTTCAATCAAATCTTGAAACCTTAAAACTTTTGGAACGGATTCCTTAAATTTTGCGAATTCATCATTGATATTTAATTCCATCGCTTCGGTATATCCAAAGAACTTTCCAAATGATTCGGATGCTGTGGTTGGTGTTAATACCCTTATTTGATACGTTTCCGTGTCTGTCAAGGTTGCCGCAGTAACACCATCACTTTCTAACAAGATATTTGCTTCAACCACTGTTATAGTCGTTGCATCATTATCCGTTATTAACGTTGTACCAACTAATCCGTTATCGTCAACCACTTGTAAATTTTTCAATCCAAGTGATATGAATTCATCAACTACAAAAGATGATGCCGGGGTCGGTGTGAATGTGTCGGCGGTTGAATCCCATACTGCATTACCTTCAAAAAGGTATTCTGCAATAAAAATATCGGGTTTTTGAATTACAGCATCTTTTGAAAGGTTGCTGTCAGACTTACCCGTAAACCATAATTTTTCTGCCATAATCTAATCCTATTTTATATTTTTTTATACGTGTTGAAAAGCCGTTTTGACATTTAATTCATAAACCGTTTCGCTATCATCAGCTATTTTTAAAAATTCTTCGATAATATCTTGATGTTCAAATTTATCTTTAACCGCTTTCTGAATAGAAGTGACGTATTTAACAACTTCCTGCCAATGTTTCTTTTTACCACGTACAGTAATTTTAATATTGAAATTCATATTGACACCGTTTTCTACGTTCGTGTCCTGGTCATCAAGGGTAATTAAACACCGCGTGCCTGATATAACTTTTTTTTCTTCTTCGATATCAACATTCCTTAATCCACATTCCTTGATGGTGCGTTGATACAACTTGATCTTATCAATCAGATTTTCAGTTGCCATTATCTATTAAGGGTTATGTCTTTTCCAACCGCTTCTTCGGTTTCGGGGTCGATGTTTCCATCTTCGTCAATATCATAATTAAGTGGTAATGTTGCATATGCGGTATCGTATAGGTTTTTAAAATATTTGTACCTATCAGTAAATGTATCTTCATCACCTGAGCTTTTACGCGCCCCAAAATACCGTTCAAGCGTTTTCCATAATATCAGATTTTTAAGTTGGTAGTCATCTAAAATAAGATATGCCCGTAGTTCTTTTTTTAATAAATCTTCTTTTACAATATCACCCGCCCTGTTTATATCGTTTTGATATGATCGCCTCAATGAATAATTATCACCATTTACAACCGCATCAACCCTGGCAGGGGTAAATGTAATAGTCCCTGTCAACGACACAAAATCGGTTATAGTGTGTTCGGTTATTTTCGCCGTGCTAACATCTTGCCAAATCTTAATTAATCCACCATTCCAATGATCATCAACTTCATCACGATTTATATGTACCAATGTTGTTGTACTACCTGAATCAGCTTCCCCGACTTCGTTAGTCGCGTTTTGACTTAATTCTTCGGCTTCATTGAATAAATCTTCATCAACTATATGGTTGACAAATGGGTATTTAACGATGTTGAATAATTGAAGTATGAATTTACCGTCTATTTTTAATTCAGCTTTGAAGTTCCTGTTAATAGTCCACTCACCATTATCAGGATCGACTGAAAAATCCTGTGTATGCGTTGCCTTATTGTCAACGATTGTCATTGTTTTTTCAGTGACCAATTCGCCGCCACCGCTATTGAATATCTTAATTAATGCTGTTGATATATTGACGGGTAGGTTGTTTTCAACTTGTTCATATTCAAAGGTAAATGAAGTTGTTTTATCCTGTACTTCTAAATTCATTCTTTTCCCTTTTTACTTTGAGGTACTAACAACCATCCAAATACCCCGCCAATAAGCAAAGGAACGATTAAATTTGATGACATAAAAACAATAAATGCGGGTTTTGTAACCGCGAATACATTAATAATATCCGCTACCAAAACAAACAATGTTATGGACCCCATTAATATGATAGATAATAATTGTCCGAATTCGTTCAATACCCTTCGCCTGGGAATAAATAAATGCGCCGTTAGAACACCCCATATAAAAGGAATAGTGAAATGTTGACCAATTGACGACGTTCCTAATATCACCTTTGATATGGTTGATTCATTCCCGCCTTTTGTCACGGCTATGATATCCCAAATAATAAGGCTTACAGTAACCGCAATTAAAGCGATAATAGTAATCAGTTTATAAATGTTTTTTGTTAGTTTCATCTATTGACTTAATCAATACCGTCAATTATTAAAGATCGATTTGATACTTCCAGTGTTCCCCCGGCGGTTTTATATTGCACTTTTATTACTAATCCCGTACCTATGGCGGCGGTTAATGTTTGAGTAAACATTATGATTGGTTCGACGGCAACCGTCCCATTCGTATTCATCATAAACATTCGTTCACTTGATGCCACTGTCGCACCGTTAACACTAAGAATAAACCCTATTAATACCTTCGTGCTATTGGCAAAATTACAACCAAAACTTACCGTATATCTTTTTGATGAAGTATTTGAAGTCGTCAATGTCATAGTATCTAAATCAAGATATGTTGCCGATGTTGTACTTGTGGTACCTGTTGCCGATGCTTCTTGTTTATCTACTAATAACCTTGAATCATTTCCTTCCGTTGCCGTTCCTGTGGTAGTACCAAAAGCGATATCTGGTAATACTGCAAATACTAGTGGTGTAGTTCCTACCGTTATCGGGTCGGCAGTGGTTAATAAATAATGATGTCTATAAACATCGGAACCTGAATTATCAATTAATGTACTAACCCCATTCGTGACTTCATCATCTTCATCCGCATCTGTGGTTCGTGACCATGCCCCGGCGGCTGTTGTGTAAAAACCGTTATCTTCCCCCACCGTTTGTTCTGTTACCAATACCCTTGATGTACTGGTTAATAGTCCGTTTAAAGTTTGTTCACCTGACAAGGTAATGTTCCCAACACCTTCGGTTGATGTATCACAAAAGGCTTTATTATCAATACCCGCCGATATTGCCCCTGTGATTGCAAGGATCGCAGTTTCTGATAACAAAGTTGCATCAGAAACTTTTGTGTTTAAATTTGCCAGTGAATCGGTAGAATGTTCCGGTCCACCTAAATTATGATTCCCGCTTAATTCATCAAAAATTAATACAGTAGTTCCTAATATAATGGGGTCGGCGGTTGATAATATATAATGACTATTTCTAGTATTTGAGTCATCGGTCTGCGTTTGCATCCCATTTAATACTTTTGACGATGTATCCGCATCGGTTGAACGTGTCCACGCACCCGCCGCCGATAAATAGATTCCATTATCCGCACCCGCAGATTGTTCCATCACTAAAACACGGGAACCAGATGTCAATAAACCATTTAATGTTTGTTCACCCGATAGCGTTATACTTCCTTCCCCTGATGTAGTAGTTTGAACAAATTTCTTATTTCTGGATATATAATCAGCCTTTTCAAGTTTATCAGCGTTTAAATTGTTTAGGCTGTTATTAATAGCAACCCTTATTTCATCACCCGTTTGCCCGTCAATTACTTCTTCTATTGCAGCCATTAGATGCTACCCCATATTGAAGTTCCGCGCCAAATGCCATCACCGTTCCAAATACCATCCTGTAATATCCAGGGGGAAGAATCTAAAACAGTTATAAGGGTGTTATTGCCGCCACCTACTATGTTATTTCCAATTATTATCGACATCTTATAGTCCTATCATATTAGCCGCAGTTGATGCGACCTTAATTGCCGATGTTTTAACGGGTATAGTGAATGCATTCGGTACATTTACCCATGTTTGGGTATTGCCAAATTTATTAATTAATACAACGGTTCCACCTGTCCCGACATAAATACCTTCATATATATTTGTTCCCGGTGTATCATTTTTGACGATATCGCCTTCCGATCCTTTTTCACTTAAAAAATGTTTTAATAATCCGACTTCAGTTGCCATTTATAAATCCTATTTTTTAGATTTCTTTTTTGGTTTTGCTTTTTCTTCTTTGGGTTTTTCTACACTTTGAGATACGTTATTAATACCTGCTAATTTTTCCAACTTTTCAATTCTGACTATCATTTTTCGTATCTGCGTTTGTACGTTCTTTTTTGGAAGCGGTATCATTTCATATGGTATCGATCCGTCACCATTCAATTTTAAATCCGTCACTGTTGTTTGCATATTGCTTTTTTCCTTTGTTTGTTAATTATGGGAACGGTTAAATACCGCCCCCATATAATTTATTATACTAATGACCTCAACATTACAAAACCCGTGTTTTGTTGTTCAAAAGCACGGTTCCAATTAGCCGCTAATTCAAGTTCGGCATTTGTTGGGGATTCACCCGCAACCGAACCATCAGACCATTGAAAACCAACCGGATGAAGTCCAAAAACTCTACGGGTAATTAGTTCATCGATACCAAAACCAACTTTTGTTTGTCTATCGGTTTCGGTCGGTGTATATCCACTTGTTCCAACATCAAAGTTAAATGCACCTGTCTTAAATAAAACAGTGTCATAAACATTGGTATTTACAGGAAGATTGTCATCAACGATAACGACCATTCTTTGATAAAATTCGATTGGTCTATCTTGTCCTGATATAGCAACAAATGTTATTGCATCTTGTTTTCTCAATGAGTTATATATCGCGCTATGCATTGCGATACCCGCCCATTGACCGCCATTTTGATCACTTCGACCTAACACCCCATTTTCACCTAATAGGTTTTGAGCATCTACAATCATGTCATCGTCAATAGATGACCCTGATTGATCTTCCAAAAGATCGCCAGAATCGTTGGCTATGTTATCAGCTATTACACCGACAACGGATGATATTAAAGCTAAATCATAATCATTAGCCCAATAATCATTCACCGCAGTTGCAACCGCCCCCATTGGGTCCGCACCCGTTAAAACAGTTACAAGGTTATTTGAACCCCATAATTGTTCCCTGAGTTGCCGCCTTGCATCTTGTTGGCCTGTCAACACGTTGTTTACGGTTGATGGTGTGGTTTCATCTGGTATCTGTGAAACCCCGGTTGTATTGGTTGGGTTTTGGAAAAAAGGCATTTGGAATATTTTTCCACCGCCATTCAATAAAGCCCGCAATCCACCGTTAGGTTGTATGATACCGGAACGCCAAAACCTTGAATTTTTGATTGAAGGTTCTAGTGTGTAATCTGTAAAAATGTCTGGGACTATAACGTCCGTTAATCTTGTTTCTGCCATAATTAAATCCTTATTCTAATTTTTTACCCGTCCTTTGGTAATATTCCATTTTTTCGGTAAGTGTAGCCGTTTTGGGATCAAGTTTCGCACCGCCTTTTGATTGCGACCTATCAACATCGATCCCGCTTTCTACCATTGCCTTACTTAAAAACTTCAATTTTTCAGTCGGGGTTATTTTTTCGTTTCCTTTAAAAACTTCGTATAGTTCTTTTGATTGGTTAGATAATTTCCCTTCCATGTCAGTAATCTGTCCGTTGATGACCTCAATTTGATCATCATGGAATTTCTTATAGAACTCAAATTTTTCGTTTTTTTCTTTTTCAGTATTATAAAGTTCTTCGAATTTTTTATTATCTTCGAGTCCCTTTTTTGTATTATCTTCTATTTCTTTTTTTATTGTATCAAGTTCTAGCTTATTGGCATCAGCCTTTAAACGAAATTCTTTGGCTTCGGCGTTGGCTTTTTGTACTTGTTGCACACCGCCGACATACTTATTAAGTATTTCATTACTGGTTAAACTATCCGCTTCTTTTCTGATTGCATCAGCACCTAAATCATCAGATTTTGGTATATCAGTAATTCCCGATTTGTCATCAGACTTTGGGGGTTCGATTGTATCTGTTGTCATTGCTTTTTTTCCTCAAAAGATTATTAAGGAAAATTATACAACGGTTTTTTATATTGACATTAAGAAAATGGAATAACGAATTTTCGTATCTGTTTTACTAACTTATTTTTGAATTGGGTGGATAGGATAAACATATTCGGCCTTAAATTGTGATTGTTTGATGCTTTCTTTTTATTTTCCCCGCCGATGAATTTCAATGAAACACCATCGCTTATTTTCTTCGGGGTTAATGACCGCACCATTTGGCCTGTTAAATGCATCGATGGTATTGGGTCCCGTCCCGCCTTTGCTTTGAATTCTTTATAACCAGGGCTTAATTCCGTGGGTGAATGACTGAATCCCCTTCCCTGCCATGACCTACCATCACCGCCTTTTCCATCTGTCCAGTTTTTCGCTAATTCTTTTTTAGATAATGTTCCCGCCAAAAATAAAGCCTTATTTACATTATTAATTCTTTTTACTGTCCTGTCTATATCATCAAAATTCTTAATTACTTTTAGTTGTATCTTAGCCATTTGGATTTACGATAGTTTCACCGCCCCCTTCAATAACCGCCGTTATGCGTTCATCTTCTTCCCTTCGGCGTTGTCCCGCTTCATCCCTTGATAATGCATCCGATTTATCCAATGTTGCTATCAGGGTATGGTGACAATTAAAACCACCGCAATAAACAGATACGGGGTTTAATTGTCCATTATCTAATTGATCCCATTGTTCAATAGTTTTTATCTGTCCAACATGAGCCGCGCAAAATGGTCTAATATCACCCCCAAAGTGTCCTGAATAAAAGAAGTCATTTAAACCGTTATCGGTTGCTAGTAATACATTTGAATTCCTATAATACCCTGCTAATCCGGTATCCGCTTCGGTTTGGGTGAAATTCCTTAATCGTTTCATTAGTTGGGTCATTGAAGTGGCGAAAACTTCATCGGGTAAATCAGTCAATAATGAATTAACCATTAAGGCTGTTACATCATTCGTTGATCCTGATATCAGCTTATCGAATCGTATAAACGCTTGATCTTTCCATACACCCAATCTATCTAGGGATTCATCAGTAAAATTAAAAGACTTATTTAACATTCGTTTATATAGATCAAATGATTCATCAACTACATCTTGGAAACTTTCATTTAATAATCTTTGGGTGGTATTGCCATATCCAGATTGACGGATAACGGTTTGAATTCCCGATGGTATAGCATCTATATTTGGGCGTGATGAATACAATAAAATATAATCGTTGTTCATTTTTTGAACATTGCGATTATACATGTTTACCTGTCTATTGGTAATATCACCTACAAATTCGTCGGATTGTTCGGCTTCCGATGCGGGGAATGGCATTATACAGGGTTTTCATCCGGTAATGGTTCAACTTCTTCCCCCTGTCCCGGTTGTTCGGGGGTTGTTAAGGATAATGTCCTAGCATTATTGTTATTAATTTCTTTGTTCTTTTCCCATACTTCCCGCGCTTGATCTTCGTTTAAATCAGGGTTGCTACCCATAATAATATTAACGGGGTTGTCAAGATTCTGTGATATGTTTATAACGTCAACTTCGGCTTTTTCTTTTGGGGTTGCTGGGTCGTCCAATTCTGCAAAATCAATTTGAAATGTCCCATCTTCGGGTATGTTCTTACCTAGTCCTGAATTTGGTATAGCGGTATTAGCAATAACAATTGTTTTAAATGCTAATTCATTTTCAGCATCACGGTATATAGGAAGTAGTTTTTCACGGGATTCTATCAATGACTTCCGGTTGATTGTCAACGCTTCGGCGGTTTGTCTTTGCGCTGTCATGCTATCAGCCGATAAGGAAACACCGTGTATATCTGCGGTCTGGGAAATTGATACAAATATTGCCTTATCCAATTCTGTCAACCTGTCAGATAGTGGAATTCCCTTTATATCCGCGCTTCCATTCGGTTCTGTGGGTTTAATGTTTATAATTGTTGTTGGGTCGGTTCTTTTGCCTTGCAATGCGGTTATATCAATATCCCCTATAATGAATTTTTGGTCATATCCAAAGAATTTCATCATATTATTTTTATGGGTATAGTTCACATTCACTTGCAAGGTGGTATCATATATATCCTGGTTAGCCGTTTCGTTCCAAAATTCGTTTGATTTAACAGTCCTAAAAAACACATATGGAATAATGAATTTACCACCTTTTGTTTCATACGGGTTTAAATCGTCTTTGTTATTTTCTTGTTCTATTAATTCCCCGTCATCGTTATATATGCGGTAATGTCCAACACGTAAACCATCTTTTTCAATAGGTGTATCGGTTTGAGATTCCCCCGTTGTCCATTGAAAATACATGCGCCTTATATCGCCCGGTGTATCTGATATTTTGATGGTGTGTATTAACCCGACAATACGTAAAGGGTCTTCAGGGTGCTGTTCGATTGTTATTTCATGCGATGGAACGGGTGAATATTGAATTCCATCATTATCAATATTTAGCATTATCCGACATGCTGATATGTTGTTTATCCGTGCGTATAAATCGGTTTGTTGTAATGCTGTATTGATATTTGAATCATTTACTATAGCTTCGTAGTCATCGCTAAATTGGTCTATTTCCGGGCTTCCTTCTTCTTCGGTTTCGGGTGTTGTTCCTATAAGATATTTTCTTTTTGCTTCCTTTTTATATATGATGGTTTTTAAATCAACAATCTTTTTTAAAAAATTATAGTTGGTGTATAAAAGTTTCATCTTTACTATGTCAGTCCAATTATCTTGATGGAACTGGTTTTCCAATAGATTTTCAACTTCTTCTTTGTAGTCATCATAATACATATTGAATCTATCTAATTGTGAATCAGCCCGTACTTCGTCACCCACAACTGAAATATTATTTTTTATATTAATTATATTAGTTAGGAAATGAGCCATATTAAATCGTCCTTAAAATAGTTTTTCCGTATACCGGAAACCGAACACCCATCATAAAATACCAGGCTGTCCCGCCGTGTGAATATTTATCGTGACATGGTTTCACACCAATAATTTTATCATTTGTTTTCTTATCGACTGGATACATCCATTCTTCAAATATGTCTACCATTTCGGGAAACTGTTTTTCACATATACGGACAGATGGAATATACTTATTTGCAACCGCCGCCAATTCTTCGGGGCTATTAGTTTGGGGTCTTTGAATAACTATTCCTTCGGTTTCCAAATTACCAATCCATGATTCTAGTTTTGAATCCCGGCTTATACCAGATGGATCACCCGCATGACTAACATTGTGGCATTCCTTAAACCACGGGGTTGCCTTCGTCCTGTCTGAATAATGCTTATAGTTGTAATTCTGGTTTTCATAATAATCAATGATGTTTATTAGCATTCCATTGGGCGCACCGGGAACGGGTAGGAATTGAGCAACAGGAATTGCGCATGCATCAGATACGCCAAAATCCCATCCCGACCATGTTTCATATAATGGGTTAAATTTTATGGGTTCATCAACCAAATTAACATCACGTTTAAAATTGTAATAAACTTGTGCGTTTGATGTTTGTTCCGGTTCACCTAACCATACATGTCGGTATTCCAAGGGGTCATTTTTTTTACATTTTCCCATTTCGGATATAAGCGGTTCACAGAAAAATGGATTATCCCAATAGTTGATATTCACTAACATTGTGTCATTGGACGGATGTCTACAAAACCGTTCCCACACCGGATCGTTCCTTCGTTTCCTATTGAACGATATCCATATTTCAGAACCCATTTCCCTGACAGTCGGGATTAATATTCGCCATGAATTATTTGATACTGATTGTGCTTCTTCTACCCAACAATACAAAACACCTTTGATGGATTTAAGACTGTCAATAGTATGGTTTAATAACCCGGTGAATATGAATTCCGACCCGGTTTCCTTGTTTTCTATATATGTGTTTTTGAGATTGAATTTACCACTGATTCCATTTTTATCATTGTTTATAATATCCTTTAAAACTTGATATACAGAATCCGTTATTGACCTTTGAACTTCCCTACAGCATAGTATTCTTTTACTGTGTTCAAATGATTTAAGTATCTGTAATCTTCCAAATGTTTCGGTTTTAGTTCCTGCACGACCGCCATACGCTATTTTATATCGTTTCTTTTTGTAATAAAATGGCAATAATTTGTCTGGAAGTTTCCAATGCATCGATAGTATTTTACACTATCAGTCTATTCCTATGTGTTAGTGTCTTATCCTTACATTGTTTCTAGTTGGTGTAATATTTTACCAAGTCGCCAAGATATAATCAGAAGTGTTATAAATATTCCCATTGTATAAACATAAATTGTAAATAATGCGCCGTCTTCCATTCTATTCTCCTGTTGTTTCTAATCTTCGTAATTTTCTATTTCTTTCCAACATTTTTGATGCCAGTAGAATACAATCACATCTGATATTTTCTCAAAATCCCAATCAATCTGAGCATCTACCCTATGAACTACTTTTTCTTTTCCAGTAAATCCCTTGTTACACTTATGACAAGATGGTGGTTTAGATAAATACTGTTCAACGATAGTGCTTTCATCCTCACCAAAATCACCTTCAAAGGGGTTGTTATTCAAATCTAATTTATATGCCATTCCTATATCCTTTTATTTAATATCTATTGATTGGGTGGTTTA
>SDBT01014050.1_pt1 | contig 12797 bp, 23 predicted proteins | sample 2277101 | NCBI WGS metagenome assembly SDBT01 (sample SAMN10404973, study PRJNA504765) | marine sediment metagenome | isolation source: marine sediment core GS10_PC15, 103 cmbsf | place: Arctic Ocean: Southern Knipovich Ridge | collected 2010 | reverse complement strand
AAAGAAAATCCCCAACCGCACAAATCTGGACATAACGGAAGCTGAAAAAAGGAGAAATCAGATGATAAACGTAAAAGAACATGGAGTAACAGGTCTGGGAAAGGTAGATGATCATCCGGCAACTCAAAGGCTTGCAGATAAGATCGTCAAAGAGACAAACCGATACAAGTGGTCGACTGGCGGCGATACGCTGGACATGTCGAATGGCCACTACAGGATGGACAAGCCGCTGGAAATAAAGGGTCCGAACATCCGCATTATTGGTGATAGCGGGCTAGATTATGTTGGCCGTCACTGCTGGATTGATTACCGGGGAGAAGGCGCGGCGATCCGATTGCCAAAAGGCGACCACCGCGTGAACGGTTTTTCAATTGAAAACATTCTCTTGATTGGTCGAAACAAGCCCGGAGTTCACGGTATCGAGATTTCAACAGGGGATAAATTCAGAAGAAAAATAAACATAAAGGCCGGGATATTTAATTTTGATACGGGCGTGAAGATTGTCAGGAACGGCGGGAAGATGACGCAGATTGGATTCCTTACGTTGGATGAGTCGAGTATTCAGTTGAACAGGCAGGCGTTGGTGTTCGATTATCCAACTTCGGTGAATGGATTTTCTTGTCGGAACGCGGACTTGAGCCAGAATTACAAATCGAAATATGTTGCATCTGCTATTGATGCGCGGATATTTGGTGGGGTGTTTGATACTTGTTGTTTTGAAGGGCAGAACTTCGCAATGAACCTTCATAACAGTGATGCGGTGAGAATCGTTGGGAACTTTTACGAAGGGATATTACATTTCGCTTTAAAGATTCGGAAGAGTACAAACATCACGTTGGAAGGAAATCGGTGTTACCGGGAAGAGGATTTCAAAGACAAGTTTCAATTCGAACAATGCGACCGGGTGACGTTTAACGATCCGATAGGGCGATTGTCCGAATCGGAATGTACGAACGTGAAGGTGGGTTGATTATGGCATGGAGAGACCCAGCTAATGAGAAGGCGTTTTACATGATTATCGGCTTCGCCATGTTGGCGGCGGTCCCTCTGAGCGTATTGGGATTTACGATTTGGGCGCTCTTGAAAATATTTGGGAATGGGTGAATGATGACACTCGACACCCAACAGACAATGATTTCCATCCTGATAGTGGCCAACGTCGCGCTGTCCCTGACGAATTTGATAATGCTGATTGTGAATAAAAAAGGAGAAAAATAATGCCAATAAAAAGAAACATACAGGAAGTTGAAGAAGAACAAGTTGAGATTAACGATATCGGATGGGCCGTGTACGGGGATGCTTCCATCCTAGATCCTAAATACGCATTCTTTAAGAAAACGAAGGTCGCAACGGAAGGCCGCCGCGCTTTCCAGCTCGCCAAACGTGTGACGAAGGAAATGGCCAAAAAAGGATTTGATTCAAAGAAGGTCATCAACAACCTTCATCCGAGCCTTACCGCTTACAAAAAATAAACTTGGAGGAACATCATGGAAGAAACTAACGAGGGAATATCGAAGGAACAGGAATTCAAAAATATATGCAACATGGCACGACGGGAGCTTAAAGATCAGGAAGTCAGACTGAGAGCGTTATTGGCAGACGATATCTACTTGGGTGAGCAGAAATACGGCAACCAGCACGGAGAGATGAAGGCCCAAACGATGCTGGCCGTCCGGCACATCGAAGACGCACGGATGAGAGTCGGGAAAATACTTCAGTACGCCGGCGATGGCGTTTCAATTTTGGATAAAAAATAAACTTGGAGGAATTATGAATGATATCAGCACACCAGAAGCATGTGAAGGAAAAGAATTATGTGGAATTGGATGGGCCATTGAACAAATGAAATTCGGAAACGCGGTTTCTCGTGAAGGTTGGAATGGGAAGGGTCAATACATCAAGCTGCAAAACGCGAACAGCAAAATGACATTTCCTTATGTTTACATCGTCCCTGTTCAGGGTGGGTGCGTTCCGTGGCTTTGCAGCCAAACGGATCTTCTCGCGGTGGATTGGGGGGTTGTTGAAAAGTAAACCCGAAAGATTCTACGACTCCGACCAAATCCAAAAACTGATTGAAAAGCGGTATCCGGCGCCAGCCTTTACGATCCTTACAGAACTAAGGGATAGTACGGGCTGGGCCGGCGCCGGTCGGTCGGCGGATGCTGTCGTGTTCGGGACGTGGCCTTCTCGCGGCTTCCAGATTATCGGGATAGAAATCAAATCCTACCGGGGCGACTGGATGAAGGAATTGAAATCTCCTGAGAAGGCGGACAGCATCGGGAAGTATTGTGATGAGTGGTGGATAATTGCGTCTGAAGGTATCGTTAAAATTGAGGAGGTTCCGAAGTCTTGGGGTTGGGCGGCTCCCGGAGAGAATCATCTTAAAACCATGAAGGCCGCTCCCGTTGGAACGCCAGTTGAAATCAACCGCACGTTTTTAATGTCAATCGTTAGGAACGTGGAAAAGTCTTATGTGCCCCGAAGTTCTTTGGCAGGGGAAGTTAAAAAAATGGCGACGGGAATGAGGGAAGAAAATTCATACCAGCATGAACAGAGAAAAAGCGATTTAGATGCACTTAAAAAAGAAGTGTCCGATTTTGAGAGAGAGAGCGGGATTAAAATATCCGATGAGTGGAGACATAACGGGACGGATGTGGGGAAGGTTGTTCACTCAATTTTAGATTCCCGGTTCCGGCAAAATATTGGGAGGGTAAGAGAAACCGCCGAAGCCTGCGCCGACCTTCTGACTAAAATATCCGGGCTTAAGATTTTCGACTAGGGGGATTTATGACTTTTGTTTGCGCATCATGTTGCCAGGTAAAAGAACAGGCCGAAGCCGCCGGAGTGATCATGGACGGACAGATTTGTTTTGGTTGCTCCGGCGCTCATGCCGATATCGTAAGCGACGGTTAAAGTGGTAGAATGTGAGAATTAAAAACTGCTCGTGGAGGCTGTCTAAATGAGAAACAAACTCTTAGCCGCGTTACTCTTACTTTCGTTCGCTCCTCTTTGTTTTTCTGTCGACAGGACAGAAATAGAGGGGAATGTGATTATCGACTCAGGGAAAATAACCCTGAAAGATGGATCTCTACAAGTTGACGCTCTTGAGTATGATTCCACGAATAAAGAAATCGACATTTCTACGAGCGTAAATGTTTCAGGAGCATTTTTTGCAAGCACTATCGCGGTGCAAACGTCTGCTGCCCCTCTTGCTCCTATTCATGTTGGCAACAGGAATGACACAAATAGCGCAGATTCAATGATATTGATTTCCAGGGAGGTCGACGACACTACTTCTGGGAACGCGCATGCCTTCAGTGATTCCTCTCGAATAGATAGAGCCGGGACTATTGGATACAATTCTTACGACGCAAGAACAACAATTATCGGATCGAACGATTACGATCATTATGCGGGGATGCAGGAATCCGCTGTTATCGGTACGTCTGGAAGAATGACAAATTATTATTCTTTCATTTCTATCCCCCAGGTTAATGTTGGGACAGTCACAAACAGATACGGGGTAGATATTTGGGATGTTTCCGGCACCGGATTAGTTGATAGAAATATAGGCCTTAGAATCAGAGACATGAATTTTGGAACTGACAACATTTCAATCCTGCAAGAGGGAACGAATGCGCGGAATGAATTCGAGGCGATTTCTTACTTTGCGAATGATGTAGGAATCGGAACCAGAACACCCGTCTCAAAATTGCAGGTCACATTTGGGAAAGATACGGTCATGACATTGGGGAACCAGACCTTGAATGGAACAGAATCCCAAATAACTTTCCTCGGAAGAACGAATGGTGGGACTTTATTAAACATAGATTTCGCTCTTGAAGACCAAGCCTTCTTTGTTGTTGACACCCAAAACATCTCAGATTTAATAATTATAAATACGGTGAATGGGGATATAGGTTTTGGAGTAATTCCCAATGAAGCATTAACATTAGAAAATGGCGTAATAAGCTTAAAAGAAACCACGGCCCCATCAGCCACAGCGACCTATGGAAAGATTTGGACAGAATCAAACAACGAATTATTCTTTCAGTCAGGGGATGGGAACACACATTTACTTCACGGAGACGCTTTTTCAAATCTATGGTTCCACTCTGTAAGTAAGGATACGGTAGCTATTTCATCTGCCAACACTTTTACACTTATTGATTCCTTTGAGAACGTGGGAGAAGAAGACGACCTTTCAAACGTATTGGGAAGTACCACAACAAGCTCAATGATTGTAGGTGCAGATGGGGAAGGAAAGTATAATATTGCTTTCCATTCGTCTATCACTTCGGCGGGGGGTGCTTCTAGTGAGATGATAATTTCAGCAGGAATCACATTAAACACGACTATTGATGTGACAGGCGCGACAAATGCAACTCCGATTGTTGTAACCAGCGTAGCACACGGACTTTTAAATGGGGACATGGTGACAATCGCGGGAGGAACAACCAACACGGCAGTGAATGGTGATTGGGTTGTAACGAGCAAAACATCTGATAATTATACCCTTGTCGACCTTTCGGGAAGCGATTCGGTTGGGAACGGGGTTTATGATGCCAGTAGCGGCGATGTGACGATAAAATATCCTGGCAATCTTCTCCTGCACAGAGTTGTATCCCAGAACGATTTGGGAGTAGGTGGGGTAGATGCGGACGTTCAATTATTGGCCGGGGACGATTTTTCTTTATACGTTGCAAATATTGGGGCCACTAGAGATTTAGAGATATCGGCTATCAGCTTGGCCTTATTCAGAATAGGGGATTAATAAAATGGCCATGAGATATTTCACTTAAAAAAAACTTCGGGAACTTTTCTCTTTTTTTGTTTGTTGTACCCTGTGATTAAACCTAGTCTGAATGGAGGACAAAACAATGAAAAGCATATTCCAAATTGGTGGTCACATCTACACAGTTAACGACAAGGACAACACCGCAAAGGCTGACAACCGGTTCGCGGTAAAGTTGATGGATAAGATAAGGGTAGGGGATAGGAGAAAGGGGCCGCGCCGGGAGATGACAGACGCGGAGAGGATAAACGCTATGGACGAAGAAACCTTCAACCTCATTCTTCGGTCAATCAGAACAGCAGTTTCGGAGGCATTGCAACAATGATTAAACTATTAAAGGTTATATGGGTAAGAGACAACGTGGAAGAAACCGGGATTTGTTCTGGGAGGAGGTTCCTTCTGGAATCAGATTCCAACGTACCGGGAATGGCGGCAACAATTGGGACCGTTCAGTGTAGGCCACATGCGCAACAGATTGTCCGGGCCGTGAACAGCCACGCGGAGATGTTGGAGGCGTTAAAGGGGGCCAACACGGTGATAAATGCCCTCCTGCGGGTGCAAGTGGACACGAAAAAGATTCAGGAGTTGTGGGATTTAATTAACACGGCCATAAAAAGAGCGGAGGGCAAAGAGTGAAAGGAAAACTAATTCAAAACGGTATCTGGTGGGTAAGGGTAAGGGAAGAGGACCGGAGGACGCAAACTCTGGGGGAGTACCTGGCGGGCCTGTTCACGGTCGCCGTGGTCATCGGTTCGGCGGTCCTTCTCCTCATGGCGTTGAGTCAGATTTTGAAAGGGGAGGAATTCGAGGCATATCAAAGCACGTCACCCGATATGGGGGTTGCCGTCGCTTACGAAATAAAAATATCGGAATATAAGCCGCCCACATCCTTGATTTTTCACGGCACAAAAAATACACAAATCGGGATGCTCAAATGGGAAAGTGAAGGGGTATTCACATTTGAAGGAGAGGCCGAAGAGTCAGCGCAAGTATTTTTCGATCACTTCCGAAGGATGGGCCTGGAATACTGTAAAGAGGAAAGGGAATAAAGGAGATAAAAGAAAATAGTAATGATGGGAATCGCGCTCATTTTAGTTGGGTGCGAAGCAGGCAGTAGGACACCGGAGGCAATGTTCGCAATAGAAAATCCAGAGGGGAAATGTGTTCAATTGACAAATGAGCGCAAAATCAAAATAAACGATCAGGGGCTTGTTGAAGTATTTGATTGTTTGGAAATCAGGTAGGGTATAAAGGGGGCCTCGGTTAAATCTTAGCCGGGGCCCCCTTTTTTTGGTAGGATAAAGGGGCTGGCGGTAGCGGGGGCGTCTCTCGAGGGCGCATATACAACAAATTATTTGTTCCCACTACTGCACCAGTCACAACGGCAACGATTCACCGACTAAAAGAATTGAGGTAAAAATATGCTCTTCGGATTTGAAAATCTCACCATTGAAACCACCCTCCGCTCAGTATTGTTGACTAACCACCCGATTTATTCAAGTGAAAGTGAGCAAACTATAGAAATTCCAATAAGGTTCATCGTTCCCCTCATCAACGCGCTCAAATCCATTCACCACAAATTTAAAGGCGAGTTCAAAGAAGTTAAAGATTTGAACGAATTAGGGGAACTCTGATTATGGGGGAGGTAAAGGGGTTTTCCAAACTCGAAAGAACGTGCAGCGGGTGTCCTGACCAATGGGAAGGGAAAACGGACGACGGGAGGCACTTCTACTCACACTATAGGCACGACCGTTTGACTTGGGGATATGGGAAGAGCAAGGACGAGGCCATAGACGCGTCATTTATGGAAGGGATCATAATCCGAGGATTTGAGATGAGTACCGAAACTATGTTAGAGAGGGTAAAGGAACATGAAAGACAACACGTTCAGGGTTAAGGTAAGGGGAAGGAGAAAGGTATACCTTTTTAACCGGGAGCCTCAGATTATGACAGACGGCCCTACCACGATGATTGTGTTTTATGTGGAGGATGGAGGGTATCACCCCGATTGGGATTCTTACGACGGATGCGGGGGAAAGCACCATCAAGTGAAAGTCATTGACGACGTGAGGAAATCGTGATAAAGAAACCCAAAAAGAAACCAGTCGAACGGCGTAAAACTCGAAAAGGTCACTCTAAGCAGTTCCTTAAACAGCTTGCAAAGCGTCAAACTGCCTTTCTTGTGGCCTTTCGGAAGCTGGGCCACGTTGGGAACGCCTGCAAGGAATCCGGGGTAAGTCATGATATTGTATGGCTATGGCGCAAGAGTGATAAATTCTCTGACCTTTACGAGGATGCGCGGAAGAGTATCACGATGATGCTTGAATCTGAGGCATACCGGCGGGCCGTGACTGGTACGCTTAAGCCGGTCTGGTATCAGGGGGGCCAATGCGGCACTGAAAGGGAATTCTCCGACATGCTCCTAAAAACTCTATTGCAGGCCAACGATCACAAATACCGGACGAACATCCCTTTAGTGGGCGGCGGTGACGGGGATGAGGACAACGCCTTTTCGATTGTGCTTCAGAGAGTTCCGAAGCCAGAAGAAGGAGAAAAAAGATGAAAATCTGTAAAAATTGTAAATGGTATGCAGACTGTATAGGTGGTTTTAGGTGTAGACATGCCGAAACATCAAGAGTGGATAATGTTACGGGCGCAAATGTATTCGTGGGGTGTTATCATGCGAGAGGCGCTATGAACCCTTGCGGTCCAGAGGGAAATCTCTTCGAATGGAGTCACTTATGACCGAAGAACTAACCGAAGAAACAGCGCGGAAGTGGATCTTACAGTGGCAGGAGAGCGCGTCACTTGTTCCACCAAGAGAGGTCTACGAGGCCAGGGCGTTTTTGAAGGGGCTGGAAAAGATGATTTTATCTGATGCTCAGATTGAAAGGTTCATCGATACCGGTATAAGGGCAGAAAAAGAACTCACCAAAGTAAAAGCCGACCTCGACCGGCACAAGGAGGCGGTGGGATTGTTCAAAGTGTTGTGCGATGATTTAAAAAGAGTGGATAACCATAGAATTGGTGAAGAAATGTGGAGAGTACGAAAGATCCTCAGTTTAACCGACCGGATACTAAACGCCGACAGAGGGGGGAAGGTATGACGTGGTTTATGAGGGAGTCAATGCGTTACATGAATTACCCAAAATGTGGAAGATTCTACTTTTGGAGGAGATTCCCGGTCGCAGCTTTTAAGTATTGGAGAGCGAGAAGAAGTGACGTCCAACCCTGAGATCACCTACCAGTTCACCGACCGCCAGTGGGACGCATACGACGCGCTCCACGATGATTCCCTTTCTGTAAATGACCTGTTTGAACTCCTCTACGGTGGCGCCAAAGGCGGCGGCAAGACCGTGTTCGGCACCCGCTGGATATACATCCAGGCCAAAGAGATCATCAAAGAGTTTGACCTCAAGCCGCAAAGAGAGATAAAGAACATCCCGATCATCGGGTACATGGGCCGGAAACGAGGCGTTGACCTCTCCTCTACCACGATGATGACGTGGAAGCGCGAGATTCCCGCCAACGCCTACCAGTTGCGACAATTCGAAGGCCGGGTTCCAGTTATCGTCATTGAAAACCGGGTGGCAATCCTTTACGGCGGCATGGACAACACGGACACGGTAAAGAAGTTTAACTCCGCTGAGCTGATGTTCTACTTCATCGATCAGGCCGAGGAATTGGACGCTGAAGACCTTGCAATGATCCGGGGGACCCTGAGGCTCAAGCTAAAGGGAAAGGACAAGGACGGCCCCGCCTTGGCTCCCAAGCATGGGTATAAGGGCCTACTGACCGCGAACCCCGCCAAATGTTTTCTGAAAGAGATGTTCATCGACATGGCGACCAAGCAGCCGGGAACCCTTTTCGTAAAAGCCCTGCCAACCGACAACCCTTTTCTGCCGCCGGGATATGTGGAGAATCTGAGGCAGGCCTTTGCGTTCAACCCCGCCCTGCTTAAAGCGTACCTGGAAGGCCTGTGGGAAGGCCTTGACGAGGCAATGACTGTAATTCTGATGAAGAACATTGAGAAGTGCATAAACTCAAAGGTGTTCAAGGCCGACGTTCTTAAGAAAATCACGGTGGCCGACGTGTCTGGGGAGGGAGCGGACGAGTCAGTGATCTACGACTTCGAGAATTACAAGGTGGTGAAAGAGGAGATCTATTCTCACGCCGCCGAAATGGACACCTGCGGGCGGATCGTGGCACACGCCACGGAACACGGATCAAACATGATTTGTATCGACAAGGTTGGGATCGGCGCGGGGATCTATTCGCGGCTTGTGGAGATCTATTCCGGGAAAACGAAGATGACGGTTTACGGGTACGATGGGCGCATATCGCCCCCGGGGCCAGTGACGCACAAAGAGGGACAGCCCCCCAGCCAATACCAGATGACGTACAACAATTACCGGTCCTATGCCTGGTTTCAGTGCGCAAGGAAACTTCAGGGTAGACAGGCATGTGTCCCAAATGACAAGATGCTGGTCAAGCAGTTGAACATCGTGAATTATAAATTTCAATCAAACGGAAAGATGACACTTGAGCCAAAAGAAGACGTGGTTAAAAAGTTGAAGCAAAGCCCAGACCGAGCGGATGCGTTTGTGATGGGGCTGGACGCCCTTGATAAGGCGGAGCCAATCAAAAGGCGGGACAGGTGGGCGGAGGACGATTATGAGAAGTCTACGTTCAACCCGGATACGGTATGAGGATTAAATGGCCAAGAAGAAGGCTTGCTCTGGATTATGGCTTTACGTTAAGAGATGCAAATAAACATTTTCACGAAATAATAGAACAGAAACATGGGGAATTGACTGAACAAGAAGAGGACGACAAAGAAAATGATCGGCAAGATTTTTTACAGTAAGCTATTGGACCCAACCAATTTCGGAGCAGACTTAAAAGAGGAAAAGGAGACTGACATGAACGGAGAAATGAAAAACGAGGAAACAGATAAAGCGTGTGACTCGCCAGAATCAAATGCGTGGGTTCACGCAAATTGCGAAGAGAAGGACGAACGCCTGCGAACGGCTGTCAAACGGCTGAAAGAAGAAGTAAGATACCTTGAAAAGAAGGTCATGGATAAGTTAGAGTTGATTGAGAACCACATCCACACGAAGCCGGGAGATAAGATGGTGATCCCTTACGAAAGAATGATCCGGCATGGTTTTGGGGAAAGGACAGCCTCCGAAAAACTCCCAACGGGAAAGGAGTATTTTTAATGGCAGGAAACATTTTCATTCCGCAACAGAAGATCCAAGGACTTGACAGGATCACCACGATAGAGCGGGCGATGGATAAGAACGCCAACGCCTTCGCCGCACAGTTGATTTTGATTCGTACCCGCGTAGACGCCCTCGAAATAACATTTTTCGGAGGGCGTTTGTCGTTAATCTGGACGCTGATGGTTTCGATTCTCAGCCCAAAGATTATGGCCGCGAAGGTCGCGGCGACGCACCAGCGAATCATGAACCAGTTCAACGAAATGCAGAAGAAGCAGACGGCGGGGCTGATAAAAGCAACCAGAGAAGAAGGGGGACCGGTAATCAATGGACTGTAAAGAAAAACTAAAATTAGGATGTTTAACTTTGTGGGTGTTGGGATTCTCCGCCGCTCTCATCTTTTCAGGATGCGTGACCTCAGGAACTCACCGGGCCGTGACAGCGGTATACGAAAGCCAGGCGACCACACTGAACACTTCGATTGAAAAGCTAGAGTTCGAAAAAGAAGCTTGCAAGGTTCGTCATGAAGAGATGACGCAAATGTGGGCAGATCAATTTAACACGGTGCAGAAGCGTATGAACGCCACCCTTCAGAAGAGAACAGTTTTTCGGAAGAAGGCGAGCCGAGACAAAGAACTTAAGGAAAAACGTACAATTGAACGACTCCGTAAGCTCGACAGATACGAAAGACTCGAAAGTGCCGGCCAGTTACGAATCTTCGTCAAGTGACAAACCGGAACCCAAGAGAAGAAAACGTCGGCGAAAGCTTGGACGAGAAAGCTTTTACTGTCGGACGTATGCCGTGTCCAGAGACGTTGCCAAATCCTGCGGTTTGTGATCAAGAGATGAAAAGGTGGTTAAATGGCCGAAAAACGTGACAAGCTGACCCCAGCCATAGCCGTTGAAAACTTCAAGCTGGCCTACCAGTGGAAAAAGCCATTCCTGGATGAGGCTTCCGAGGACGTGGAATTTGCGCTTGGAAAACAGTGGGAGGACAAGGACAAAAAGGAACTCTGGGGAGAAGGTGTCCGCGCCCTAACCATAAACAAGATCCGCCCCAACATCTTCCTCATGAAAGGCCTTGAGAGCCAGAACCGCTCCGAATTTACCGCCTTCCCCGAAGGGAAAGAAGACACCATCGACGCCGAGATAGCTACCCGCCTGCTTAAGAACATCATGAAGGTGAGCGGCGCCGACTACAAGATTTCTGAAATGTTCGAAGACGGGAACACCGTCGGAGAATCCCACCTTGAGCCTTGGATTGACTACCCTTTTGACGTTCGACAGGACGGGACGGTTGACATTCTTGGGCAGATGCAGACGAAGAAAGGCGATTATTACGGCATCTTCCCGGAGCCGGGTAACAAAGAATACGATTACTCTGACTGTGAGTACGTTTGCAAGATAACCTACGACCTTTCCTTAGATCAGATGATAAAGCAGTTCCCAGACAAGGAAAAGAAGCTTCGAGAAATGGGAAGCGGAAAGATTAACGTCGACATTGTCCAATCTGAAAGGGTGGATGGCGTGATTGTGGAGCGCCGGAACTATTCCGACGACAACGCGACCGGTCCCGATTCAATTTTTGACAAAAAGAGCGCGTTTGACCTCCTCGACTACTATTACAAAAAGTATATCCCCAGGTATTTTATTGCTGACCACGAGGCCAAGATTGTGAAACTGGCGAAGGACGAGGCCGAAGCTGACAACTTTGTGGCAGAGCGGAACCGAGGGGTTCCCGATGGCGAAGAAAGAGCCAGGAAGATCAAAAGGTTCATTCCTGAAATTTGGGTGGGCTTCACGACCGGAGACGAAAAGGAATTTCTGGCACATGACAGAGCATGGTCCTCACCCCGCTGGAAGGGATACCCGTTTTTCGCATATTTCTGCTACCGGTCCACGCTGCACCTCCCCTTAAATGCGCGAGAGTACGCCGTACAGGGCATGGTTCGCCCAACGAAGGATCTTAACCGAGAGCTAAACAAACGCCGTACGCAAGAACTGAGGCACCTTAACCAGTCTGCTAATTCGGGGTGGCTCGCGCAGGATGGGGCGTTTAAGGATATCAAGAAAGCGGAGAAGTTTGGTTCTGCCCCCGGTGTGGTCCTTCTCTACAAAGAAGGGTTCACGATGCCGAAGCGGATTGAGCCGACACCTTTAAGCCAAGGCCACGCCCAGCTTGCCGCAGAACACGGGCAGGACATGAAAGAGGCGCTTGGGATCAACACAGATTTACTCGCCATGCAGGAAGGTGGCCAGGCCAGCGGTCGCGCTATCGCCTTAAGACAGAAACAGGGAATGGTGATGATCCAAGGCCCGTTCGACAACCTTTCCCAGACCAAGCGGAACCTCGCCAGATTCTTTGTCTCCCAATTCAACGAAGTCTATGACCTGGAAAAAGCTGTCCGGGTGCTTGGCGAGGCTTTTGTTACAGAACACTTTTCAAAATTGGCGATTGATCAGAGGACCGGACAACCGCCAGTTGATCCGTCCACGGGAGAAATAGCGATCGATCCTTCTACCGGTCAGCCGCCTACAGAGATCGACCAAGAGCAGTTGGCCGCGACGATAAACAAAGTTTTGAACGACTCAGAATTCAACACATACGACGTGTCAGTTGGCGAAAACATCAGTAATGAAACCATTCAGTTCGGAAATTTCATAACATTGACAGAGTTGGCCGGACAGGGGATACCGATCCCGCCTGACGTTTTGATTGAAGAGTCAACACTTTCGCAGGCATCGAAGAAACGAATTCAAGCGGCTTTTCAGGCGCAGGC
>SDBT01014048.1_pt1 | contig 12797 bp, 6 predicted proteins | sample 2277101 | NCBI WGS metagenome assembly SDBT01 (sample SAMN10404973, study PRJNA504765) | marine sediment metagenome | isolation source: marine sediment core GS10_PC15, 103 cmbsf | place: Arctic Ocean: Southern Knipovich Ridge | collected 2010 | reverse complement strand
AGCTGGATGGTCTGGTGGAGTGGTGCGGCCTCCTCGCCGTGGCGGTCGAGGTTGCGGAGGTCCTCGACGTCGACGTCCGACAGATGCTCCTCGAGCACAGAGAGGAAGGCACCCATCTTGACCGAGCGGACCTGGAAGTGCTGGCTCCGCAGTTCCTTGATCTCGCAGTCGCAATACTTCGCGGCCATCGCCTCCTCGACGGAGTGAGGAGGGAATTCCTGCTCAGCGATGTCGAACGCTTCGCCAAGAGCCTTGTTCCAGCGGACGATCTCCTGCTCGGACTTCCCCGATACCAGGACGCTGTCCGGGATCTCGACGGCGTTGAGTCGCGCGATCGCCGTGGCCATCGCGCTGACGCGAGCCTCGAGCGCTTCCATGTGCTCGTCGGCCTCGGCCGTGATAGCAGCGCTTGGCTCCAGGTCTCCGACTCGGACGGGGCGGTCCTTGGAGAACTCGACCCCCTCCAGCGCCTTCCACGCTGCGCCGGGAAGTACCAGCGTCTCGGCCGGCCACGCGGAAAGCGTGTCGCCTAGCCACTTGCGGATGACCTCGAGACCGACACCATCTTTCGCGGCCTGGATCAGCGCCTCGGGGTTGGCGGGCACCGGCACGATCGAGAACTCGGTGAGCTCCTGGCGTTTGAAGTCGACTCCACCCCGGTCCTCGTTGAACACCCACTCGATGGGCCGGAACCCGACGCTGGTCGCGTTGATGAACCCGCCACGAACAAGCTGCTCGACTTCCCGCGCCATCTTGTGGTCGGCGAACTCGACGGTTGCTTCGAGTTTGCCCTCGACTACCTCGACGACGGCCCGCCCGATCGGGAGCTCGGATCGTGAATGAGCCCATAAAACGACAGAATTTTTTTGATAGGCTTCCAAAATCCAGCCATCGACCGCGATGGTGTCGTTGTCGCGGTCTACCGAGTCGGTGGAGATGACGAACCGGACGGTGTCGTCCTCCTCGCCGTGGTCGTCGAGCTCGACGGTGCCGGCCTCGAACTTCTGGAGCACGACGTCGTCAGATGGATCCCGCTGGAACTCAGCCGATGAAACCCAATCCCGCGTCTTTCCCATTTTCCCCCACACATGCAAAAAACCGCACCGCCCGGAAGTCTTCCGAGAAGTGCGGTCCTTGAAATATCTGGTGCCCCCAACCGCTGGGGGGCTGCTTTGTGCGGAGAGTCTACCCCGATCTTGCGGGGAAAAGCGAGGCCGTGCTAGTTGACCGCCCCAAACCCAGCGTGGGCAAGGGTCACGGGAGAGTCAGTGGACCCGGCGGGGCTATGGAAAAGGCTCCACCGCGTCACGAACAACGCTTAGGAGCCTGATCCCTCGAGATGTACCCGTACTCTAGCACCTCGGGATGCAACCGCGGCGAAGCAGGCCGTCATCGGATAAAGAATCGGTGCCTGCTTCGCCGCTGAACCCTGAAAGGCGGTGGCCTTTACGGTCCTGCTTCAACTATACACTACCCGAGTCGTCTTCCGGCTGCCCTGCTTCGAACGCTGCGGCCATCTCACGCAGCTCCTCCGGCGACGCCGGTCCCTTGTCGGCGCGATCACGCAACATCTTGGCCATCTCACGGCGCAGTGCAGCGATCGCCTCTGGCATGTCGGTGATCGAGAAACTTCTGCTGAGCCCCATGGAGGGTAGAAGCTACCACCGAATCGCTTGGGGACTCCAGTGAGAAAGCAATCGCCCGCCGTACACCGAAGCGCAACGATAGCCGTATGCGCGCATCGCGGCCTCGAACTCTCCTTACTTCCGCCGCGTCACGTCACCCATCGATCCTATGCTCCTCTCCCTCTCGCATGAGTTTCAGGTACTTCTTCGTGTCCTCGATCTCGGCGTCATATTGGAGCCCATATAGAAAAGGGTGCCGCCCGAGCCGCGCCGGATGGGCGCCGGGGAGTTTCGCCGGCGTGAGGATCTCGACCCCGCGGCCGCGGGCGAAGCCAATCCACCACGACACAGACGCCCACTCGACGGTGCGCTCCCGCGGGGAGCCGTAGGCGAGCTCCATGCCGAACAGCCCGATCGTCTCGTAGCCCATCAAGAGGGCGAGGGATATTTGGAACGCGAAAGTGCACGCGTAGGGCGCGTCGCTGGGGAACTCCCGCAGCATCGGCTTCATCGGCAACGCCACGGCGTTCTCGCTCGCGTCCATCAGGCACGGTGGCACGATGATCGGCACCGGGCACTTGGCGATCCACCGCATGTCGTCGGGAGTCTGGGCATGGGACTGGTGGATGTCGAGCCACAAATCCGCCCTGAGGCGCCCCATGCTGTCGATCGGGACGATGAGATTCAAAGCCCAGCAGTCCCACGAACGATCATCCAGTGGTGCTTCGTCGCGTCCGAGCCCGGCACCGTAGACAATCAGCTTCGTCCGCGGGCCGCGCAGCAGTTCGCCGTTGCCCGTGATGCGTGGCGGACTGTTCAAGGGCGACTGTATGAACTCCCGATCTGCGAGGTGTAGGCGTCTCAAGCCCCCTGCCCTAACTCCGCAACGATGCTCAGCGTGTCGTAGCCATCATTCGGAAACGTCAGTCGAATAGTCCCCGGGCCAACTACTTCGTATTCCATCGTGTGCACGCTTTGAGGCGAAGGCCCTACGGCCAAGCCACTAGAACCCCAATCGGCAGCGAGCCATATGTAGGTAACAATACCGGTAGTAGGGACAGCGTCGACCGTCATTGTCTTCTGGATATCCGTGCCGTCTGAAAGCGTGATATTGAGATAAACGGTAACTACGTTCGTAAGGTCATACGCCGTGCCGTCAGGATTCGTTAGCGTGACTTGAAGCGTTGGCCGCGTGTCGTTCTCTTTCAGGTAGAAGATGGCCATTTTTAGACGCTCTCCGTGTCCGAGTCCGTGATTGACGTGGTGTGGCGACTGCCGACGAGAGTGGAGGTGTAGGTATCCCCAACTCCCGCGATGATTTGCAGGCGCTCAAATGCTCCGATATCGGTTGCCGGACCATTCGGTACAGTGGCCGCCGCGAAGTCAGCCGTCAGCGAAACGTCCACGCCCGCATCAATGCATGGAGACCCGGGTTGCAGGCCGTAGTCAGCGGCAACGGAGCTGCCCGCATTGAGGAACTCCGGGTCAGCGTTGATTGAGTTGGCGTCCTGGGAATGGGTGGACTGCCAGGCGGAAAACGTCCGCTCTGTTTCTTCGATATTTCCAAACGTCCCGCTCCCACTGTCGAAGTAGCAATTATAGTCGAAGGTCTGATTAGCGGCGGTGGCGGGGGAGACCACCTCGATTGCATAGGCTGCCCACTCGGAAATGATGTTGTTTTTGACCGTTCCAGATGCGCCGCTCTGGGAAATCTGTATGGATTGGGTCAATGAGTTACGAATCGTATTGTTGAACACGTCGCCATAGGTGCCCCGCAAATCGAAGCCGCTATCCGAGACGTTGACGATGACGTTGTAGTAGCACTGCCCATCAGAGGCGTCGGGGCTGTCGATCCAAATTCCGTCGTCCCCGGTGTCGTGGATATAGTTGTAGCGGACTATGAACGTCCCGGCGGTGTTTCTGATGCCAGCGCCGGAAACTCGGATCCCGTGATCCACGCCGGTGATGGTATTGCTCTCGATCGTCACGTTATCGCCCGCCAGAACCGAGACTCCATTCCTACCGAGGTTGGTATTGGAGCCGAACGGAACCTCCCCGGTGATCACGCAATTCGTGACCGTGAGCCCGTCGCCGCCCTGCCCGTCGCCGCCCCACTGTTTGATCGCCGGGTGGAGCGTCGACCCATCCCTGTACCAGTTCGTAATCGTGCAGTCGTCCACGGTGACGTTGTTGGGGTTGAAGTCAGACGGCGCGGCGCCGCCGATGCTGACCCCGATGGCGCCCGCGTTCGTTACAACGCAGCGCTGGATGACAACATCCGTCGGCTCGCTGACCACCTCGGCAATGCTGAAGGCATCCCAGAAAATGTCGCCGTTGGCGAACAGGTTCTCGATGCGAATGGCGTAGTCCGTGTCGGTGGTGTCGACGGTAAAGGTAACGTCGAAACGGACCCAGTCGGTGTCTCCCGTCCCGAGGGAGATCAGATCCCAGTTTGCGGTGGTCGACCACGTTCCATCGTCCTGTAGGAACGTCTGCGCGGGGGCGAAGTGGTAGAGCGCAACTCTGGACTGCCCGCTCCCGTCAGATAGCCCGAAGCCAGTAATCCGGTAGGTCTTGCCCGATTCGAGGCTGATGTTCCCTTGTAGCATCTGCTGGATGCCGCTCGACGGCGCCCTCATGGCGCAGGCGTAGGTGCCGGCCGGCATCGAGCTCAGCGCGGAGTCTGCCGTCGTGACGGCCTCGATGACACCGCCAGTCGACGGCGTCTCTGTCCAGCCGATGAAGTTGTCGTCGGTCCCATCGTCGGGAGTTCCGGTGAAGGCTTCCAGTCCACCATTGATAAGCAGGTCCGCCCCTCCGGCTCGCTGGAGGCTGACGGCGTTCCCGTTGGACTTGTCGAACTTCAGGTCCTGGACCGTGACGTAACTTCTGCCCGCAAGCTCGATGCATACAGACCTAGCCCCAGCCTCAAGCTGGATGCCGCTAGTATCAGGATCGCCGCTATTGTCGCGCACATACGCGGTGCTGAATCCTAGAGAGTCGTTGTCCCCCCAGTCCCACTCGTGGTCCGCCAGTGATCCGACCGTGCCGATCACAAGCACTGCGTCATCAATAAACGCAGCGGTGGGTTCTGCCAGGCTCGGATCGCCACCCCCTACGAGTTCAACGTACCATTCATTTGTGCCGCTACCAGAAGCGACCCACCGATACGTGGAAGTTGTAAGGTCGACCGCTCCACTTATGATCGGAGCGTCACCCGTTCCGTAAGCGCCGATGACGATCGGGGTGCCAATGGAGCCCGACGACGGAAATGTGAGCGTCTCCCGCCACTCCTCCCCGCTCTTAAACGAAACGGTGTCCCCCGCGCTAAAGCTCCCAGCATCGACCTTGGCCGCGGTTTTCCAGGGAGCGCCCGTGCTGAGGCCGTCGTTGCTATCGCTACCGGAGGTAGCATCTACAAAATAGTCGGCCATGACATCAAGCCCCTGTGCCCTAACTCCGAGTGGAGTTGGAGATCAAAGTCAGCATTTCTCACCCAATCGCAAGTACATTGATCTGTTTCAGAGCCGCGGTAGTGGAGGTCGACGCGGTCATCAGCCCCAGCCCGGAACACGGTGGGATTTGCGCCTCGACCGTCTGGCCGATCGACAGTGGCAGGTCGTTCGATGTCGCGACCCCGGTCGTGAGCGTGAAGAAGGCTGGCGCCGTCGATCCGAGGTTCGCCAGCCGCAAGTACGTGGCGCGGAATCCGAAGGCGACCTCAAACCCCGTCGACGTTCCATCGACGATGGCTCCGTATCCGCCCGCGAACATTTTCGAGATGCCACCTACGGCCGACGTGATGGCGCGCTCAAATGCTCCGATATCAACTCCCTCTGCTTGTGGAACGCTTTTCCCGTCGAAGTCTTGCGTCAGCGAAACATCGGTGCCCGCATCAAGGGCAGGGGACGCACCCAGAAGGCTGAAGTCGTCGTTGTCGGCGTCCGTAAATAGCGGGTCCGCCTCAAGGCCATTAGCGTCGAACCCTTCGATTCCTTGCCAGTCGCTAAAGTCATGGTTGGTGGGATTGACGAACCAGTCCGTAGTAGTGCCTGCGGCACGCCACCAGATGTTGTAGTCGATGGTCCCAGCCGCCCACACTTGTATGGCTTTCTGGCCTTCGCCGACCTCGTCAGTCCCGGTTCCCCAGTCGAAGATGATGTTGTTCTTGACGTTGGAGCCCACCGCGCCCGCGAAATAGGTGATCCCAGTATCTGAGACTCTGACGATCACGTTGTTGTAGAGGTTCATCGGGGACTGCATTGAAACGCCGTCGTCGCCCGTGTCGACGATGATGTTGTAGATAACGTCGATGGTCCCCGTGTTGCCGGTGTTGATCCAGATACCATCATCTCGGGTCTTGCTCAGCCGGTTACGGGATACTGTGATTCCCACGCAGCCGGCCAGCTCGATGCCGTGACGACCGCCCGTGATCCTGTTGCCGGAGACCGTCACGGCGTCGGAGTCCAGTATGAAGATCGACGACATATCCGTATGGTCGAACACGCCCGAGTTGTCGAGGAAATTCAGATAGGCGACGGTGTTGTCGCTGATTGTGCTGCCGTGGCAGTACTGGAGCCAGATGGCATAGCACCGGGCCGACTCGTTGGCGTCCTTACAGGTATAGCCCTCGCCATCCATCGTGAACGTATTGCCGGTGATCGTTACCGTATTGAATCCCGCCGTGTCTGTGCCGGTTATCTTGATCGGCTGCGAGCGGCACTCCCGAAAGGTGGTATTGCTGATTACGATGTTGTCGTTGTTCCCCGCCCCGGAGATGTTGATCCCCTGAAAATAGAAATTGGCAAAGGCGCACGATTCTACCGTCAGGTCGGTGAGGACAACCGCGGCACTCATCCCGCTCAAGGTGGCATTCCTGAACGAGATTCCAGAGAAGGTGATGAAATCCTTCCCGTTCATGTCAACGCAGAAGTTTCTAGCGGACTGCTCGGTGGTGTAGTCGCCGGGCGAACCTCCCCCCGTGGGATATACCCAAACGAAGTCAGAACCGTCGAGGAAGTATTGGCCTGCTGTCAGCGATGCGATCGATGTGAGGTTCGGCTCCAGGTGCAGGCCGTCCTGCACGATCACGCCCTTACTCCCGGCCCCGGCCCAGCTCGCCGCCGCCTTGCTCTTGTAAGCGTTCGTGTTGACAGTGTCGGCTACCGTGACGATTACACCGTCGATGTCGAAGAAGTCCCCCGAATCGATTATCAGGCTGCCGAACGAGTACCCGCCGACGAATATGCGGTCAATCACGTCGCTCGACGTGTCGCCAGTGAAGTTTTCTACCGCCCCTCCATCATCGACTTCGACAGACACTCCGCCAGCACTTGCGTGGACGACGTAGCGCAACACAACCTTGTGCCATGTGTCTACCGAAATAGACGCTTGCGCAGGCTTCCAAGGGGACACGTTTTCGGCATTGACGTACCAGTCTCCACCATTGTGCTGCCGTAGTTCGAGATAGGCGCGGTCCACGCCCCCCTGCGTCAGTGCCACGATAGCCATATTCTGGAAGGTGACAGCCGAGCTGAAGTCCGCGTGCAGCTTCAATCGAAACTCTATCGAGATGTCTGAAGCCCCGGCACCTAGATCGACTTGCGTGTTGCAGGCTCGTTCCGTGCCGTCGAAGGTGCAGCGAATTCCATAAGTGCCCGCCTGGTTAGCAGACGTTGATACGGCAACGGTGTTCGTTCCGGCGGTATTCTGCGAGTCCCATTTGCTGAAGTCACCCGTCTCAAAATCGTCTGAGAATTCGTAGCCGCGCCAATCCGTCGCCAGGTTCTTCAGTGCAGCCCCATTGATTACCGGGAGGGCGCCTGTCCCGTATGTCCCAAAGGTGATGACGTTGCCACTGGAACCATCAGAGGGCACCGTGAACAGCTCTCGCCACGTCTCACCGCTCTTGAGCGAAACAGTGTCAGCGGCGCTAAGTCCCACAGCGGTAACCTTGGCGAGGGTTTTCCATGCGTTCGCGATGCTTAAACCGTCCGCTGCATCGGACCCTAGCGTGGCATCTACAAAATAGTCGGCCATTAAGTCACCTTGGCGTCGAGGGCGACATTGAACGGCGGCATTTGCTGCAACCCAGCATCAAACCAGCCCAAGAGGTTGTCTTCGTAGACATTCCCGGAACCGTTCGTGCCGTCGTTCGCCATCCCCATCGACTTGTGGCATTGCTCGCCCGCGTTGTCGACGGCGATGTTGTTGAGAATCTGGTTGTTGTGCATTCCCAGAGGGTCGGGGTTTTCACCACTGAGGAACATTCCGTGGCGACCGTTATCGGCGATCACGTTGTTGGCTATCAGGTTGTGGCTAGAGCGCCTCCACAAAGACAAGCCATCCTCGCCATTGGCCAGGCAGGCGTTGAACATGATCACCGCACCATTGTCGGCCGTCCATTCCAGGACAAGCCCGGCCTTTCCGTTATCGCGGCACTCGTTGTAGCGAACATCAAGGCCAGGACCGGGCGAGTCGAGATACATGCCGTTTTTGCCGTTGTCGTGGCAGCGGTTGCCGTAGATCCTCACGTTGTCGCACCGGGCGTCATCGTCGCTTTTCAGCTTGATTCCGGCCGCGAGTTGAGTGTTCGGATTGAGGCAATTCCCGTAACACTCGTTACCGATGATCTCGATGTCGTGATTCTGTTCTAGGATACCGATCCCGTGTTCCTGGTTGCCATGGACAAGGCAATTCGTAATGCTCAGGTATCGACCAACGGCCCCCTGCTCGTCATAAATCTGGATACCAAACTTTGCCGAATCAGACGCCTCGACGTTATCCACGCTGACGTGAGAACTGCCGCCTTCAATTTTCAGGCAATACCAGTTCGCCTCCTTCACGTGGATGTCCCTTATCGCAACACGCGAAGCACCACGAACGGTTATGCAACCGTTGGCAAGGTTTCCAGTGATAATCGGCTTAGGACCAGAACCATACGCCCCGACGGTGAACGGGTCGCCCGCGTATCCGCTCGAAACGATTATGAGGTGCTCGGCCCAAGTGAGGCCCCGCTTGAATAGGAGTCCATCGTTCGCAAACGCTTGCCCGTTGGCTCTGGCGATTGTCTTCCAGGCGGTTGCCTCTCCAAGCCCATCGTTGGAGTCGTCTCCAGCGGTCGCGTCTACGTAGTAGTCAGACATTACGTCACCTCGATGATTTCGCCGGGAGCCTGGTAGCCGTCGGCATCAGGCTCGGGCAGCGGATAGAAGTTCTCGATGTCCGCCCATGCGCCGTCGCTCGATAGCTGTCGAGCCGTGCCATCAGTCAGGATACGAATCGTCGTGCCGGGAACGATGACGGCTGCTTTCTTTACCACTCGTGGCAACCCCAATGAATCGAGTTGGAAGAGATCCTCTTTCGCTTCGGGGCAGTTCACGAAGTCCATCCAGCCCCCTTTGTCGACAGGTTCGTCAATGACGAAAAGAGCGTCGGGCGTAAACTTGACCCCTTCGAACAAGGTCGGGCGGCGCGGTATCACCGTGTGCTTTTGGGTTAGAAGATTCCGCCCACACCTTGCGACGTAGCCTCGAAACCGCAGCGCGTAGTTGGCATCGTCGAAGACGAGCTCGTGCTTCACCTGCTCTCCCGTGGAAGACGCCCAAAGAACAACGCCCGTGCCGCAGGCTGTCACTTGCAGCAGGTAGTCCCATTGGGGGTTTCCATATGCGCCATGCAATACTGCCGCCCCACCGCAGTGATAGATCACGACGTCCGGTCGATTCGGGCCCTCGGCTCCGTTCCACCAAACACGCAACCCTCCTACCCTGTTGGCGTGGGTCACGACTCGCTCAACCTTCCACGCATTCGGCGCGGCGGCTGTTCCGCCCGGCCAGTGCACGCCACAAGACGACGTGCTCCCTTGGTTGCAGGCGCTGAACGAATCCAGTAGAACACCGCCGGTGCTCCGGTTCAGATTAAAAGCAGTTAGGCCGACTCCACGAAAAGAGGGGATCGGGCGCTGAAGCACCACCGCACAGTGGTCGTATACAGGGTCGCGCGTAATCACGAAAGCGTCTGTGGCGGCCTGCTTGGCGGCCCTCCGTTCTTTGGGACTGAGGCTAGTGTCGTCGTCGAAGCGCTTGAGGAATCCATCAGGCACGCGCCGGTTCCAGTCGAAGCCGTTGCCGTTGATGTCGTAGGCTAGGCAGTCTAGGAAGGTCACGCCAAAACTGGCATGAGGGAAGAAGGCGTCCGATCCGCAGTCTCGGACGAGCACGCCTTCCAGTAACGTCCCCCGGCTGGCGTCACCGCGCATATGAACATGAAACGCTTTTCGGCCAGCCACGTCCTTGCTGATGTTGGAATCGCCGGTTGCCTTCCGGGGGCCGGTCCACCGAATCTCGGTCCACTTGATTGTCTGAGGTACGTCTGACAGGACCGTAATGTGAACGCGGCCTCCCGGCGTGCCACAGATCAGAAGATCCGCCTCCAGATTGATAACCTCAGTCGGCTGGACAGTGCCATCGCCGAGGACGGTTGTCGGGATCGCGTCGCCGAGTTTGTAGCGCGGCAGGCCCTCGAAACTTTCGGGCTCTTTCTTGACGCCAACACCGTAGCCATCGTCGGAGCGCTCGTGCGGGACCAGGCGCATTTCATCGCCCTCTTCCCAGTCTGCGGGGATTTCGTCAACAACCACGATCCCGTCAACCAGCCGGAAGCCTCCGGGACCTCGTGACCAGCGGGTGCGCTTCGTGCCAATGGCATCGAGAACACCATTGCCGACGATCCACAGACCGACGTCGCTCGCCAGTGGTATGGCGCCGCCGCCCACGAATGCTTCCTCGTCGATGGGAGATCCGTCAGCTTTGACAAAGCGCAGGGTCGTCGGCTGTTCCATGTCCCCAGACCCCCGCATGATGAGTGTCCCAGCAACGACTACACCGCCATCCGTCTCGACGACTACGCCAGGCGGGATCTCCCATATCTGGCCTGCGGGAACCAAGAAACCGCCAGGCTGAAATCCGCTCAACTCTCGTGTCTCGGTGCCCGCCTCCTCGTCGACGTCAACGAGCACAGCGTCGCGCACCTCGTCGCCGGCCTCGTTGGTCGCTCTCACCTCGAAAACGGTGTCTTCGTCGACCGTGAGAGCCAACTTCCCTTCGGATGGCAGAGGCCCTATTAACCCAAGACCAGGATCGGCGCTGATGAAAATCTCTGTCGCGCCAGTCGTCGCCCAGGTAATAACCACCGGCTCACCGGGCGCCAGCGTTTCGTCGCTCGCGCTGATCGAAGCTGTCAGTGGCTGCGGCGGCACTTCGGGGCGCAGCGAAATACGAAGCGCCGCCTCGAACTCAGGGGAGCGCAGCTTCGGAAGTTCCTCGGCTATGAGGTCGATGTAGTCCCGCTTCTCGAGCGTCAAACCGGCACCTTCGAGATCCCTACGGAACAACGGCAGCGTGGATGAAGCGGAGGGTTCATGATTCCGGCAGAGAAAGGCTCGTCGAGTCCGACCTCTTCGCCGTCGAGAGACTCACAGTTGTGTGCGACGATGCCGCCGGCAACATAGCTGTGATCTTCCTCCACCGTCAGGTCGTGGACCGACTGATGCGCCATCGTTCCGTGTTTCAGCTTCCGTGGCTGAACCCAAGCGATGCAGCAGTGTGAGCGAATAGCGGAAGCCACCTCGTGGAACGAGTCCTTGATCTGCCATGCGGGGAAGCGCAACACCGTCCGCCCGTCGCCTTCCAGTTGTGCGTCTTTCAGCTTGTCGCGACGCTGCGTCTCGTCGTCGTTGAAATGCCAATAGCCGTCGCATTCGACGACGATGTCGGCCCCCGGGATGTAGAAGTCGGCAAAGCCGTTGCGCGTGCGGTCACCGTCTGCGTACTTGAAGTGCCATTGGGGAACGTGCGTTATTCTCTGTGCCTCCAGCCACGCCCGCACCGGCCGCTCGATGGACGAGCCGCCACGTGAAGCTTTCGTATTGCCCCGCATCATTCGCGACAAGTGCTGCGTCTTCTCTTCCTCGGTCATGGCTGCGAACCAGCGGCGATTGCCGCGCTTGATGGCCCGTCGATGTTCTTCGGTAAGCGGACGCCCCTTCATGGTGCGGCTAATCGCACGACCTGCCTTCGCCCTGATCTCGGGTGTTTGCAGGAATGCGGTGCCACGACGTTTCGCCGCCGCTGATATCTTCGCGCGCACTTCTGGACGCTGCGCCGGGTTGTCTTTCGAGAAAATCGCAGACTGACGTTCTCGCTCTCCGGGCTGGCTCCAGCGTTTCTTGTTTTGGGCGATGAGATTTTCGCGCTGCGCCGGATCGGACCATCGAACTTTGTTGCTATAGGCGGGTCGGCACTTACCGCATCGGGGCGCCTCGGTCCGCGGTCGTGGCCCTACTGGAGTCGCCTCCCCGCAGTCGACGCACGGTTGCGCGCTTACTGCCACGTGGTCGCTTTTTTGAAGCTGCTCTACCGGCACCCAGCCACGTTGCGTGAGAATCGGATGGCCATATGTTGCCGTTGCCTGGATGCTGTGTCCGAAACCCATCCTGACGATCTTGCCGTCATAGTGATGCCCCGACGTGGCTGTCACTCGCCGGAACCGGTCCCTGTGGGTCATCACGTAGTCGCCAATCTTCACGCTGCTGATGGGTCTCCAGCCGTCCATTGTCAGCACCGGAGTCCTGGCGTGGAAACAGCTTTCCTCCAAGCGTTCATCGATCGTAGCCAACCATTTCCGCAACGTCCCCTTGGGCAAAACCCCGCGCCTCTTTGCTTGTTGCCAGAGGGCCTGCTGGCCGTTGTTGAGGGAGGCCATAATTTCCGTGCGCGCAATCGTGGTGGCGCGCAACCGCAGCTGCGCCGCTTCGTATCTCGCCGCGCGCTTCGCGATGACATCCGGCGACAACCCCTGGTCGATCAGCCGCTGGCGGAACTTCTTCACGGCCTCAACCTGCGAGGGCAACAACCCGATCAGATCCCCGTCGATCATCATCTTGGCGAGTGCGTCCGGAGCGATCCCCTGCTCGTTCGCCATCCCGATCAGGCCGCGGATGGTCGCCAAGGTGATCGAATCAACGTTTTTCACCAGTTCGGCGGCATGTAGTTCCGCCCACGCGGTCGCCTCGGGATTCACATCGTCAAACGAGATCGAGATCGGCTGGCGCGTCGGCACCGGCAGCGTGTCGATCGCCAGCTTCGCGCCGCGCATGAACGCCGGTACGCC